>FSZM01000051.1_pt1 | contig 22109 bp, 21 predicted proteins | sample 1638831 | NCBI WGS metagenome assembly FSZM01 (sample SAMEA3914813, study PRJEB12502) | metagenome | biome: forest; material: soil | place: Canada | collected 2011-07-07 | depth 0.3 m
GCCGTAGAAGAACAGCGGGTTGTACGACACGCCGGGATTGTTGGCCACCTGGATCGCGGCGGCGCGCGCCAGCTGGTTGGCCTTACCGGTGACGAAGCTGTCGAAGGTCAGGTCGGTGTTGATGCGGCTTTGTTCGCGGCGCGGCGCGGCGGAGGCCGGCAGCTCGGGCACGCTAGGCACCGGGTCGGCCATGCGTGCGTTGCCGCTCGGGACGCCGCCATTGGCGTCGGGCACCGGCGTCACGGTGGCAGCCTTTTTCGGCGCGGACAGGCGCGGGTCCAGCACGAACTGCACCTCGGTCGGCGCTTCCCAATACTGGCAGGCTAGCGCCGTGATGCGGCTGGCGAACTGGGTCTTGACCCAATCAAGCTTGAAGCGATTGGGTGCGGCCACGCGCAACTTGCCCGCCTCGTAGTCGAGGGGGATAAGCGGTTTTATCCACGCGTTGAATTGTTGCGGTGTCAGCTCCAGTTCCAACTGTGCGGAACAGGTCTGCCAGAAATTATCCATGAATCTTTTATCTATGTTCTTACTGCGTATATGGGTGCTGCAGGGCGCCAACTAAGGCCGGGCTCGCCACACGTAACGCGCTATTCTACTCTCGACCGCCAAAGTTATCCACAGGCGCGGCGCTTATTTTTCGCACTGCAGGCGCAGCCCGGCCGCCGGCCGCCGGCATCGAATGGTTGACATCGGGAAGCAAAGCCTTGATAATTCAGGGTTCCCCGCCCGTATTCCGTGTTTATTCACTTGAACGTCAATATGGAGTAAGCGTGGATTAGCGGGCGATGAGATGGACCCAGCTTGTGCCGTGTAGCGTTGGCATAGGTGCGCGAAGTGTCATTGGCACCAAATACTGACGGGCCGTCAGACCCGATTTTGCATTTTTTTTTGCTTTTAGCGAGACCAACATGAAACGTACTTACCAACCTTCCGTAGTGCGCCGCAAGCGTACCCACGGCTTCCGTGCTCGTATGGCTACCCGTGGTGGCCGTGACGTGCTGAACGCACGCCGTGCAAAAGGCCGCAAGCGTCTGGCTGTATAAGCCACTGCTTGTTAGCTGATCGCGTGGACAGCTGTCTTTCAAGCGGCTCGACAGGCGAAGGTTCCCACGACTTCGCGCGCGTTCGGCGTATCGTTAAAACGGATGAATTTTCATCCGTTTTTCGTTTGCGCCCGTCGCAAAAAAGCGCGCACTTCGTGCTCTACACTCGCCTCAATCAACTGCCGCATGCGCGGCTGGGCGTCGTTGTAGCGAAGCGCTTTGCGCCGCGCGCCGTGACCCGCAACACGATCAAGCGCGTGACCCGCGAACTGTTCCGGCAAACCGGCCTGCCCGCCATCGATTGCGTGGTGCGCCTGGCCAAGCCGGTCAATCGCAAGGATGGCCCGGCCAGCACGGCCCGGCTCAAGGCGGAACTGCGCGTCGAGCTGACGCGGCTGTTCTCGGCCCAGGCCAAGCTGGGGCGCCCGTCGCCCTTGCCGCCGGCGTCGCCGGCACCCGCTGTTGCACCATCGACTGCATCATGAACACCCTGCTGCGCTTCCTGCTCCGGGCTTACCAGCTGACCCTCAGTCCGCTGATGGGGCCCCGTTGCCGTTTCTACCCCAGCTGCTCGAACTATGCGCTGGAAGCGCTGCAAGTGCATGGCACCGCCAAGGGCAGTGTGCTCACTGTCAAGCGCGTGTGCCGCTGCCACCCCTGGAATGCAGGCGGCCTCGACCCGGTGCCGCCCAAGAATTCTTCTACGACCGCTTGCGGTTGCAACCACTCCTGATAAATACCCTAATGGATATCAATAAACGTACCATCCTGTGGATCGTGTTTGCCGTGTCGCTGGTAGTTCTCTGGAACAACTGGTTGGTCTCGACCGGCAAGCCGTCCATGTTCGCGCCGGCTCCGGCACCGACTGCCAAGGCGGCGGCCGCCCAGGCCGGCGCCGCACTGCCGGCCGCCGCCACGCCGGGCGCTACCGCTCCCGGCGCCGCGCCAGCGGCGGAACCGTTCAAGAGTGAGCGCATCACCATCACCACCGACGTGATCCGCGCCGACATCGACACTCTGGGCGGCACCATCGAGCGCCTGGAATTGCTGAAGTTCAAGGACGGCATCGACCCGACCAAGAATCAGGTGCTGTTCGGCGTCGACGGCAAGAAGACCTATCTGGCCGAAACCGGCCTGGTGGGCGCGGCCGGCCTGCCTAACCACACCACCGGCTTCGTCGCCAAGCCTGGCGCGCGCATGCTCAACGATGCCAACCAGGTGCAACTGGTGCTGGAAGCGGAACAGAACGGCGTCAAGCTGACCAAGACCTTCACCTTCAAGCGCGGCGACTATGTGATCGACGTGCGCCATGAGGTGACCAACACCGGCACCGTGCCGGTGGCGCCGCAGCTGTACTTGCAGCTGGTCCATGACGGCAACAAGCCGGAAGGCGATTCCTACTTCAACAGCAGCTACACCGGCCCGACGCTGTACACCGACGCCGACAAGTACCACAAGCTGAAGTTCGACGCGCTGGAAAAAGCCGCAGCCGAAGCCGTCAAGACCGGCAAGCCTATGGCACAGGACCATTCGACCAAGGCCGACAATGGCTGGATCGCGATCTCGCAGCACTTCTTCGTATCGGCCTTCGTCCCGCAGGACAAGCTGGCGCGCGACATCTTCACCAAGAAGCTCGACACCAACCTGTACGCGATCGGCACCGTGCAGCCGCTGGGCACGCTGGCGCCAGGCGCCACCGTCAGCAACGACGCCAAGCTGTACTCCGGCCCGCAAGTATCGAAGTTGCTGGAAGCGGTGACCCCTGGCCTGGAACTGGTCAAGGACTATGGCTGGCTGACCATCATCGCCAAGCCTATCTTCTGGGTCATGGACCAGCTGCATAAAGTGCTGGGCAACTGGGGCTGGACCATCATCGTGTTTACCATCTTGATCAAGCTGGCGTTCTTCCCGCTGTCGGCTGCCGGCTATCGCAGCATGGCCAAGGTCAAGCTGGTGACGCCGAAGATGCAAGCCATCCGCGAGCGCTACAAAGGCGACCCGGCCAAGATGAACCAGGCCACCATGGAACTGTACAAGCAGGAAAAGATCAATCCGCTGGGCGGCTGCCTGCCGATTCTGGTGCAGATGCCGGTGTTTATCGCGCTGTACTGGGTGCTGCAGGCGTCGGTCGAGATCCGTGGCGCGCCATGGGTGGGCTGGATCCACAACCTGGCCGCGCCGGACCCGCTCTACATCCTGCCGGTGCTGTACGCGATCTCGATGTACATCACCACCAAGCTCAATCCGGCCCCGGCCGATCCGATGCAGGCCAAGATGATGCTGTTCATGCCGCTGGCATTCTCGGTGATGTTCTTCTTCTTCCCGTCCGGCCTGGTGCTGTACTGGGTGGTGAACAACGTGTTGTCGATAGGCCAGCAGTACGTGATTTCCAAGAAGTTCGCGCCCGTCGCAGCCAAGTAATCTGCAGCCCTGCGCTGTTGCAAAAAAGCCCGTGCCGAGCGCGGGCTTTTTTCATGCGCCGCTACCCTAGCGCTCAATAAACTACAATCGAACCATGAATCTGGACTCCTCCCCCATTGCCGCCATCGCTACCGCACCGGGACGCGGCGGCATCGGCGTCGTGCGCGCCTCCGGTAAAAACCTCCAGCCCTTGATCGCAGCGCTGTTCGGCGCCACCTCGCTGCCGCCGCGCCACGCCAGCTACCTGCCGTTCAAGCAGGCCGACGGCGCCATCATCGACCAGGGTATCGCGATCTGCTTCAAGGGGCCGCACTCCTACACCGGTGAGGACGTGCTGGAACTGCAAGGCCACGGCGGCCCGATCGTGCTGCAACTGCTGCTGGCGCGCGTGCTGGAAGCGGGCGCGGAGATGGGCCTGCGCCTGGCCGAGCCCGGCGAATTCACCCGCCGCGCCTACCTGAACGACAAGCTGGACCTGGCCCAGGCCGAGGCGGTGGCCGACCTGATCGACGCCTCCACCGAAGCGGCGGCCAAGTCGGCATCGCAATCGCTGTCGGGGGCGTTCTCGAAGACCGTCAACGCGCTGGTGGACGGCGTGACCGGCCTGCGCATGCTGGTCGAGGCGACGCTGGATTTCCCGGAAGAAGAAATCGACTTCCTGGAAAAATCCGACGCGCGCGGCCAGCTCGCTGCCATCGTGTCGGCGCTGGAGCAGGTGTTCAAGCAGGCGGCGCAGGGCGCGCTGCTGCGCGAAGGTCTCAACGTGGTACTGGTCGGCCAGCCCAATGTGGGCAAGTCTTCGCTGCTGAACGCGCTCGCTGGCTCGGAGGTGGCCATCGTCACGCCGATCGCCGGGACCACGCGCGACAAGGTCAGCGAGACTATCCAGATCGAAGGCATCCCGCTGAACGTGATCGACACGGCCGGCATCCGCACCATCGATGAAGCGGTGGACGTGGTCGAGCGCATCGGCATCGAGCGCACCTGGGGCGAAGTGGGCAAGGCCGACGTGATCCTGCACTTGCTGGACGCTGACCACGGCCCGACCCGCGCCGACGAAAACATCGTTGCCGCCTTCCCGGAAGGCGTGCCGGTGCTGCGGGTGTGGAACAAGATCGACTTGTCCGGCCACAAGCCGGGCGTCGACGTGATGGCGGAGGCCACCCACGTCTACCTGTCGGCGCACGAGCACATCGGCATCGACCTGCTGCGCGCCGAACTGCTGCGCATCGCCGGCTGGCAGCAGACGGGCGAATCGCTGTACCTGGCGCGTGAGCGGCACCTGGTCGCGCTGCGCAACGCCGGCCTGCACTTGACCAACGCCGGTCAGCACGCGGCGCAGAACGACCAGTCGCTGGACCTGTTTGCCGAAGAGCTGCGGCTGGCGCAGGCGCAGCTGTCGAGCATCACCGGCGCGTTCTCGTCGGACGACCTGCTGGGGGTGATTTTTTCGCGGTTTTGCATTGGCAAATAGGGCAGCTTGTACAGCGCTACGAACTATTGCGATTTCGTATATAGTCTGCGCAACGAATACTGCCGCGTCCGCGCATGGACCAACTGGACTGAGCCCATGAATCATACTCCGTCGCCCTCCCCGACCCCTGCCGAGGACGAACGTTTGCGCCTGGTGGTAGCCGGAGTGACCGATTACGCCATCTATGTGCTTTCGCCGGAGGGCATCGTCAGCAGCTGGAACGCGGGCGCGCAGCGCTTCACGGGCTATGCCAGCGACGAAATCATCGGCCAGCACTTTTCCGTGTTCTACACCAGCGAGGACCGGGAACGTAAGCTGCCCTATCAGGCGCTGCAGATCGCCGTGAGCGAAGGCCGTTTCGAGGACGAAGGCTGGCGCGTGCGCAAGGACGGCACGCGCTTCTGGGCGTCGGTGGTCATCGACGCCATCCGCGATGCCGGGGGCACGCTGATCGGCTTTGCCAAGATCACCCGCGACATCACGGAACGCAAGCGTGCCGCAGAGCAACTGCATGCCAGCGAGGAGCGCTTCCGGCTGCTGGTGCAGGGCGTGACCGATTACGCGATCTACATGCTCTCGCCCGGCGGCGAGATTACCAACTGGAACGAGGGCGCCAAGCGCATCAAGGGCTATGCGGAGCACGAGGTAATCAACACCCATTTTTCGCGCTTCTACATTGCGGAAGATGTCGCCAAGGGGCTGCCGATGAAGGCCCTGCAGACGGCCTTGCATGAAGGCCGCTTCGAAAGCGAAGGCTGGCGCGTGCGCAAGGACGGTTCGCGCTTCTGGGCGCATGTGGTGATTGATCCTATCCGTGACCAGCAGGGGCAGCTGCTCGGCTATGCCAAGGTCACGCGCGACATCACCGAGCGGCGCAAGGCCAGCGAGGATTTGCAGAAAGCCACCGAGGCGCTGTTCCATGCGCAAAAGCTGGAGGCGATCGGCAAGCTGACCGGCGGCGTGGCGCACGACTTCAACAACCTGCTGAGCATCATCGTCAATGGCCTGGGCGTATTGCAGCGCAAGCGCCAGGATCCCAGCGAGGCGCGGGTGCTGGACGCCATGGTGCGCGCGGCCGCCCGGGGCGCCGCGCTGACGCAACAGTTACTGTCGTTCGCCCGCCAGCAGCCCTTGAAGCAGGACGACTACGACCTCAATGAAGTGCTCGCTTCCTTTGACGCGGTGCTGCGCCGCGCCGCCGGGGGCGGGGTGGCGTTCCTGCTGCTGCCCGGGCCCGCGCTGCCGCTGGTCAGGGTCGATGCCGCCCAGTTCGAATCGGCCCTGCTGAACTTGATCGTCAACGCGCGCGACGCCACGCCGGACGGTGGAGCCATCACCTTGCGTACCGAAGCGGTGCAGCTGCCGCAGGGCGCGGAAGGCGCCTTGCCGACGGGGGGCTATGTGCGGGTCAGCGTCCAGGATACCGGCCGCGGCATGAGCAAGGACATCGCGGCCAAGGCCATCGACCCGTTCTTCACCACCAAGCCGCTGGGGCAGGGCACTGGGCTGGGACTGAGCCAGGCCTATGGCCTGGCACAGCAGTCCAATGGCGACCTGCTGATCGAGTCGGCGCCGGGCGAGGGCACGACGGTGTCGCTGTACTTCCCCGTGATCGTCGACCAGGCGAACCGCCAGGCCGCCGTGACGCAAGCGCGCGACAAGGCGCTGGTGGTCGATGACCAGGACGATGTGCTGGAAATGGCGGTGGCGCTGTTCGACAACCTGGGCTACGAAGTGCTGTCGGCCCGCAATGCCGAGGACGCGCTGGCGATATTAAGGCGCGAGCCGCACATCGACGTGCTGCTCAGCGACGTGGTCATGCCGGGCATGAACGGCGTGGAGCTGGCCCGGCATGCGCGTATCCTGGCGCCCAGGACCAAGATCATCCTGGCCTCGGGCTATGCGGCCGAAGCGCTGAGCGACGGGGACGCCATCGAGAATATTGAATTCATCAGCAAGCCCTATTCCGTGGCCCAGTTATTGAAATTGCTACGCACGGCGGTCAGCGCGTAAGATAGCCCTTTTCCCCGCAGAGAGGCGGTCATGATCCTTTACCATAGCATCGCTGCGCGTTCCTTTCGGCCCTTGTGGATGTTGGAGGAGTTGGGCTTGTCCTACGAGCTGCGCGTGCTGGCCTTCCCGCCGCGCTTGCACCAGCGCAGCTACCTCGACGTCAATCCCTGCGGCACGGTGCCGGCCTTTCTCGACGGCGCGGTGCGCATGACGGAATCGGCGGCGATCTGCCAATACCTGGCCGAGCGCCATCCGGCCATGAAGCTGAACGTGGCGCTGGACGAGGCGGACTACGGTGCCTGGCTGAACTATCTGCATTTCGGCGAAGCCACGCTGACCTTCCCGCAAACGCTGGTGCTGCGCTACAGCCGTTTCGAGGTGCCGGAGCGCTTGCAGCCGCAGGTGGTGGACGATTATTCGCGCTGGTTCTTGTCGCGCCTGAAGACGCTGACGCCGCGCCTGGAGCAGGCCGACTTCCTGTGCGCCAGCCGCTTCACGGCAGCCGACATCTCGGTCGGCTACGCCTTGCTGCTGGCCGAGCAGCTGGAGCTGCACACCGGCTTCACGCCTGCGGTCGCCGCGTACTGGCAGCGGCTATGCCAGCGCCCCGCCTTCCTGCGCGCGCAAGCGGCCGAACGCCGCGCCGCCACCGCCCAAGGCGTATCGACGGCGCCGGCCATGCAGACCGGCTGAAACCTCAGGCCGCGCTTTCCTCGGCGCGGTCGATGACCACGCAGTCGCGGCCGGCGTGCTTGGCGGCGTACAGCGCGCGGTCGGCGGCGCCCAGCAGCGATTCGGCATCGGCCAGGCGCTCCTGGTCAAAGCTGGCCACGCCTATGCTCATCGTCACATGTGGCCGCGCCGCTTTCGGCGCGTGGGTGATGCCCAGCGCCGCAATGCGGGCGCGGATCGCTTCGGCGTGCTGCGCCGCTTGCTCGGGGCCCGTGTCCGGCAGCACCGCGGCGAATTCTTCACCGCCGTAGCGCGCCGCCAGGTCGGCCGGGCGCTGCAGCATGGCGGCGAAGGCTTCCGCTACCAGCGTCAGACAGGCGTCGCCCTGCTGATGGCCGAAGTGGTCGTTATAGGCCTTGAACGAATCGATATCCATCAACAGCAGCGACAGCTGGCCGCCATTGCGCGTGGCGCGGCGCAGCTCGCGGTCCAGCGCCACGTCGAAGTGGCGGCGATTGGCGATGCCGGTCAGGCCGTCGACATACGATTGCGCGCGCAGCGCTTCGGCCTGGCCGCGCAGCTGGCGCTCGCGGCCGACGGTGGTGCTGATGTCGCTCACTTCGATCAGGCAGTAGCGCTCCTTGCCCTCGGTAAACGGCGTGACCGACACCGCCTGCTCCATCCGTTCGCCGCCCCAGGTGCCGGACGGGAACAGCGGGAACGGCGTGGGATTGAGCGACGGCGACAGCTGGCTGGGCAGGTTGCTGTGCATGGCGCTGTGGAGCGCCTGTTCCAGGCGCTGGCCGCGCAATTCGGGGAACAGGTCGAACAGTGCGCTGCCCAGCACGCGGTGGGCGCTCTGGCCGGAGTGGCTGGACAGCCACTGGTTCCACAGCACGATGCGCAGGCTGGTATCGAGTACCATCAAGCCCACTTTGGCCAGGCCCAGCACACGCGCGTGCAGCGGGGAGCAGGACAGGCTGTCCGGCGCGGCGCTCATGGGCGGCGCTCCAGCGGGAGTGCGATCGGATGTTCTAGCATGCAGATATTCCAGAAAGTGAGGCTGGCGGCGCCAGTGTGCGTGCAGATTATAAGCGCAGCCACTGCTCAGCAGGCAGTCGCCACGGCGCGAGCGCTATAGTTCTTGCCTCGCAACACTATCACTTGCGACCTTTCAATTAAAAAATATTTCGCGCTGCCAGGCTGTCGGGCGGACGGAAATGTGCAGGTCGGTGCGCCGCCACAACGGCGGTTTTTTTGCCATCGTGGACCGCGCGGACCGAGCGCCGAACCTGCTATTATTTGTTCGTTGCTTCAACGACCCAGCCAGCCCCGCCGTTGATCATGCTCATGTTGGCGACCTGCCGCTGAAGTAAGCTGGCAACGCGACCTAGTACTGCCTGGAAAGGAGGGAAACGTGGAACCGATACAAGAGAGCGTACCGGATGACGGCGCCAGCGGCCCGCCGCCGGGCGGACCGATAGCGATGCCGTCCGCAGCGCGCACGCGCCAGATGTTGCCGCCCAAGGGATCGTGCTGGTATTGCGAAAAGCCCTTGGACAATGTGCGCCGTTTCTGCGACAAGGAATGCGCCGACGCATTCGACGAGGAAAAGGAATACACCCGCTGACCGTCAAGGCTGGCGCTGTGCCGCCAACATTTCCAGCGCCGCTTCGAAATCAAACTGGTGCGCCGCCGCCGTCACCTCCTGAAACAGCGCCACGCCCAGGCTGGCCGCCAGCATGCTGGCCGACTGTTCCAGCACGTCGATCGCGGCGCCGTCGCCCTCTTCCAGCAGCCGCATCAGATGCTGCACCAGCAGCTGCGCCGAGGGCGGTGCGGCGGGCGGCGCAGCGCTATCGGGCGTCGGATCCATGCCGTCCAGGATGCTCTCTATCATGCCCTGCACGCTATGCAGCGCCGACGCCAGCTGCTCCAGCGCTGCGCCGCAGCGGCCGTCCGGCGCAGCGCAGGCCTGTTCCAGCGCCTGCGCCCGGCGATACACCTGCTGCGCGCCTATCATGCCGGCCGCGCCCTTGAGCGTATGGACCAGGCGTTGCAGCGTGGCCAGGTCGCCGTCGGCCAGCGATTGCTTGAGCCGCGCCGCGGCATCCCGGTACGTCTGGCGGAAACGGCGCAGCAGCTGCAGGTACAGCGCACGGTCGCCCATCAGCCGTTCCAGTCCCTCCTCGACGAACAGGATGTGACCGTTGCTGGGCGGAGCGGGGAAGCCGGCGTCGCTGGGAGAGCTCATGGCAGGGCAAAATAAGCTTGGGTAGCAATACGATACCAGAGCCTACCTATTTGGTGGTGAACGACCAGCTACGGTTGACCGCCACGCCGTCCACCGTGCCGCTGAAGCTGACGTCATAGATGGTGCCGGCAGCGAGCACCGTCAGCGGGATGATGGCCGCCGCCGATGGCTGCGGATTGCCGTCGCCGGCGTTGTTCAGCTGGCGCACCGTCAGCGCGCTGGCGCCGCGCGGCTGGATGGTGAAGCTTAGCACCACCAGGGTCGAGGTGATGTCGGCATGCACGCTGACCGGATAGCCGACCTCGTTCTGGCCCGGCACCGGATCGGGTGATTCGGTATCGCTGAAAAAATTGACCGGCACGTGGGTCTGGTTGTTGAACGGATAGACCACCACCTTGCCGGGGCCCACGCTGCTGCCATAGCCGTTGCTGGTGGCCATGTCGGCGGTGAAATAGGTATAGCCGGCGCTGGTGGAGGCCGCGCCTGTGCCGATCTCACGGAACAGCGGCTCGAACATCACGAAGCGATGGTAGATGGCGGCGATCAGTTCCTCCGCCTGGTAAAAGCCGGAGGTGCTGGAGGTGGCGGAAATCACTTCGCCATAGGCAAACGGCCGCAACACCGTGTAGCCGGCGGCGGCCAGGCGCTCGCCCAGCGCGGCGCCGGTAAAGCCGGGCAGGCCGGGCGTCTGGACGTGGGTGACGGCGTTGTTGGTGCGCAGGTAGTTGGAATGGCCCTGGGCCGCGGCGTCGATCTTGCTGTTGTCCGCCAGTGCAGCCAGGCCCACTTGCTGGCGGCGGTAATTGATCCAGTTGGCGCCATCGACGGCGGTATTGCCGGTCATGGCCGGCGCGCCCGGTTCCTGCTGCAGCGTGTCCGGCGGCGTGACGCTGGCGCTGCCGGGCGCACTGCTGCCGCCACCGCAAGCGGCCAGCGCTGCGGCCAGCAGCAGCGCCAGCAGGCCCGATGGCCAGCTGGCGCGCAGTAATGATTGCGCATCGGATTGCGCATCGGATTGCCCATCGGCACGCCTTGCCATTGCGAACTCCTGTCGTTCTCGCCGCGCCAGACTGGTGGCGCTGGCGCTGCTTTGATTCTAAGGGAATTTCCGAATCGGCCGCATCCGTTACAACTGGGCCCCATGTTGGCGCACGGCGCGCCCGGTGCAACGCAGGGTAAAATAGCCCTTTGCCATCCTCTACCACGACAGATTCGCCGATGCCTTTACCTCAACCGCGCTTGCAGCGCGCCAAGTTTGCCCTGCCCAGTATGGTGACCCTGCTGTCGATTGCCTGCGGCTTCGGCAGCATCGTCATTTCGGTCGACAACGCGGCCGTCGGCAGCGGGCACGATTACCGGCTGGCGGCGGTGCTGCTGGTGCTGGCCGGCGTGTTCGACGCGCTCGACGGCCTGGTGGCGCGCGCCACCGGTACCAGCTCCGAGTTCGGCATGCAGCTCGATTCCATCGCCGACGTGATGAACTTCGGCTGCGCACCGGCCATGCTGTTGTATTGCTACGGTTTCGTGCAACTGGGCGCGCACCAGCCGACGCTGCTGCGTATCGGCGGCATCGCCAGTTTCTTTTTCGTCGCTTGCGGCGCGCTGCGCCTGGCGCGTTTCAATGTGAATGTGGGCCGTACCGATCCGCGCTATTTCGTCGGCATGCCGATCACGGCCGGCGCGGCCTGCGTGGCCTCGGTGGTGGTGGCGTGGCCGGACCCGGCTAGCACCATTTTGCAGGGCGGCTTGCTGGTGGCGCTGCTGTTCGGTGTCGGTAGCCTGATGGTGTCTACCGTACGCTTCCCCAGCTCCAAGCAGAACAAGAGCATGGCGGCGCTGCTGGTGTTGCTGCTTAACCTGGGCTTGCTGGCCTGGCTGCAGACTGGCTACTTTGTGCTGTTCTTTGCGGTGTACATTGTGGCCACGCTGGCGCTGAACCTGGCGTGGCAACAAGGCTGGCGCGCGATTGCGCCGCCGGAAGTCTATACCGATTAAGCGCCGCAGTTAAGCGACCTCGTGCCCGCGTGCGGCACGCAGAATCTCGAACCATTGCGGGCGGCTCAGGCTGAACTGGCATGCCTGCACCGCTTCGGCCACGGCCGCGATGCGGCCCGAACCGGTCAGCGGCAGCGGCCGCGACGGCAGTTGCATAATCCACGCAAACACCACGCTGGCGAACGGACGCTGCAGCTCGTCGGCCACCTTCTGGATCGCCTCGCGCACGCGCTGGCTGGCCGCGTCGTCGCTGCTGAACAGACGGCCGCCGCCCAGCGGCGACCAGATCATCGGCGCCACGCCCAGGTCTTGCAGGCCGTCGAAGGTTTCGTCCCACATCGGCGCGACCAACAGCGGCGAAAACTCGACCTGGTTGGTGGCCAGTGCGATGCGGCGGTTCAAGCTCTCAAACTGGTGGCGGCTGAAGTTGGACACGCCGAAATGCCGGACCTTGCCCGCGTCGCGCAACTGCTTGAAGGCGCCGGCGATTTCATCGAAATTCATCAGCGGATCGGGACGGTGAATCAGCAGCAGGTCCAGGTGGTCGGTGCCCAGCTGGCGCAGCGAGTTCTCGGCCGAGGCGATGATATGGCTGGCGCTGGTGTCGTAATGCTGAATGGTGTGCTGCGGACGGGCCGGCGAGATCAGCTTGATGCCGCATTTGCTGACCAGCTGCATCTGCGCGCGCAGCGACGGTTTCAGCGCCAGCGCCTCGCCGAACAACGCTTCCACGCCATAGCCGCCGTAGATATCGGCATGGTCGAAGCTGGTCACGCCCATTGCCAGGCATTGCTCGATGAAGGCCAGGCGCTGCTGCGGCGTCATATTCCATTCATTCATGCGCCACATGCCAGCGACGATGCGTGACAGCGACAAGCCGCCGGCGCTGGTGGTGATGGAGGGGCAATTCAGGTCGGCAGCGGCGTGGCTCATGGGGTGGCTTTCTGTAGTAAAAACGGCAGGGAGGAAGAGCGGGGATTATAACCACAAGCTTGCCTTCTGGTTACATGGGAGCGCGTTTCATCGCGGCCTGAAATTTCAAACGAGCAGGTTTTCAGCGCGCCATTTCGTTGTATTATCGGTAAACAATTGCTACTCGCAGTGTCGCATGGTCTAGCGGAGGGAGGGATACCAGTGGGCATCTTATCGTTTCTGAAATCGAAGCCGGAAGCCGTTGCGGCGCCCACCAGCGCACCGCGCGCTGCTGCTACTGCCGCCGCTGCCGCGCCTGCCCCGGCCGCCGGCGGTATCAGCAATGCCGAAGCGAATGCCATCGTGGCGCGGGCCGAAATCGTCGACGAGCGCCACCGCCTGTGCGGCTACCGTTTTTCCGTGCCCTATGGCGGCAGCCGCCTGCCGCTGCCCGAGCCGCAATTCATCGCCACGCTGGTGGCCGCCGACGTACCCGGTTTCGCGCAGCGCCGGCTGGCGCTGGTGCAATTGAGCGCGGACGCCATCTTCTTCAACCGCCATCTGCCGCTGATGGCGCCGCACACGGTGTTCTTGCTGGACCGCCGCCATGGCAACCTGCCGCCCGACCAGTTCGCCGGCCGCATGGCGGCGCTGCGCGAGACCGGCTGCCAGGTGGCGCTGCGCGGCATCACCTCGGTGGAAGAACAGGCGCCGCTGCTGGCCGTGTGCGACGTGGCGGTGCTGTCGCTGGGCGAGCATAGCCTGGCCCAGTTCCAGGCCCTGATGCGCCAGCTGCGCAGCCTATATCCCAAGATGAAGCTGCTGGTCGATGGCCTCGAGTCGTGGGATGAGCAGCGCATGTGCCTGGCCTGGGGCTGCAATTACTTCATGGGCCACTTCCTGACCACGGCCGACAAGATCGACCCGGACGCCAAGATCGACCAGAGCCGGCTGACTTCGATCGAGCTGCTGAACCTGTTGCGCAGCGATGCCGAGCTGGCGGAAATGATCGAAGTGGCCAAGCGCGATCCCGGCATGACTTACCAGGTGCTGCAGTGGGCCAATGCGCCAAGCAATGGCCAGACCACCAAGGTCACCAGCCTGAACCAGGCCTTCATGGTCCTGGGCCGCAACCAGCTGTATCGCGGGCTGACGGTGTCGATGTTCCGGCTGGGCGGCGGCGCCAACCAGGACCGCGACGAATCGCTGCTGGAAGTGGCGCTGACGCGCGCCCGTTTTCTGGAGACGGTGGCCAAGGGATTGCCGCAAGCGAAGCGCGACGAGCTGTTCCTGGTCGGGCTGCTGTCGCTGTTCGATGTGCTGCTGGGGGTGCCGATGGCCAAGCTGATCGGCAAGATGCACCTGTCGGACGAAATCCGCGACGTGCTGTTGCAAAGCGAAGGCCCGTATGGCCCTTACCTGATGCTGCTGCTGCTGCTCGAGCGCGACAAGGTCGAGCGCGCCGTCGCAGTGGCGGAATCGGTGCAGATCGATCCGCAGACGCTGGGCCCGATCGCCTCGGCCGCCTTCAAGTGGGCGCAGGAATCGATAGGCATGACAGCGGCCAGCGAATAAAAAATCGGGGCCATCGAAAAATCGGGCTGTCCCCGATTGCCGATTACCCCGATTTAACGGTTTACTTCAGCCACAGGCGGATTGAATCCCAGGCGCGGCCAAAGATCGAGGCCTGCTCCACGGTTTCCAGCGCCACCACCGGCAGTTCCAGCAGCGGCTTGCCATCGACCACCATCTTCAGCGAACCGACGCGGGTGTTCTCGGCCAGCGGTGCGACCAGCGGGTCCTTGCGCTCGAGCACCGGTTTCATCTTGGCCGCCACGCCTTTCGGCACCGTCACCAGCACGTCATTGGTGAAGCCGATCTTGACCACATTCTTGCTGCCTTTCCAGATTTCCGGTGTCGCGATCGCCTGGCCCTTGGAGTACAGCTTGACCGTGTCGAAGTTCTGGAAGCCCCAGTTCAGCAGCTTCTGGCTTTCCTGGGTACGGGCCTGGTCGGAGTTGGTGCCCAGCACCACCGAAATCAAACGGCGCTCACCGCTGCCATTCGGGCGGTGCGCCGAGGCGATCATGCAATAGCCGGCCGCTTCGGTGTGACCGGTCTTCATGCCGTCCACGGTCGGGTCCAGCCACAGCAGGCGGTTGCGGTTAGGCTGGGTGATCTTGTTGTAGCTGAAGCTCTTCACCGAGTCGATCTTGTAGAACTCTGGATAATCGAGGATCACGCGCTTGGCCAGCACCGACAGGTCTTGCGCAGTCGAATAGTTTTCCGGCGAGGGCAGGCCGTGCGGATTGGCGAAGTGGGTAGCGCTGAGGCCCATGCGCTGGGCTTCCTTGTTCATCATCGCCACGAAAGCCGATTCGTCGCCGGCAACGGCTTCGGCCAGCGCCACCGCCGCATCATTGCCCGACTGCACCATCAGGCCGTACAGCAAGTCGTTGATGCTGACCGGCGTGGCCGGGTCGATGAACATCTTGGAGCTGCTGGAATCGACCTTCCAGGCCCTGGTGGAGACGTTGACCATCTGCTTGAGGTCGATTTTCTTGTCGCGCAGTGCGCCGAACACGACGTAAGCGGTCATCACCTTGGTCAGCGAGGCCGGTTCGACCCGGGCGCTCGGGTCTTGCGAGGCGATGATCTGGCCGCTGGTGGCGTCCAGCAGCAGCCAGGACTTGGCGGCGATGGTGGGTGGCGGCAGCGTTTGCGCCACGGTGGCGGACATCAACAACACACTGGCAGCCAGGGCCGCGATAATTTTTTTCATGGGTGCTTAATCGGTGAATGGGGATAAACAAAAACGGGCCGCTAATTATAGAGCCTTAGTCCGCCGATGCGGAGTCCGTTTCGACCGTTGCCTTGCCATGCTGCCACAGTTGGCTGACCCAGCTCTTGATGTGCTGCAGCTTGCGGTGGAAGAAGTGGTCGGCGCCGGGGATCACGATGACCGGGATGTCCTGCGGCCGGGCCCAGTCCAGCACATCCTTGAGCGGGATGGTTTCGTCCAGTTCGCCGTGGATCAGGATGGTATTCGACGGGATCTCCGGCATGGCCCATTTGCCGGCCGCGCTGCCGACCAGCACCAGACGCTCGGCCGGCTGGCCGGCCGCGATCAGGCGCTGCTGCAGCTGCGCTTGCACGAAGGTGCCGAAGGAAAAGCCCGCCAGTGCCACCGGCAGGCCCGGATACTTGGCGCGCATGTGCGCGTGCAAGATGGCCATGTCGTCGGTCTCGCCTTGGCCGTGGTCATGCACGCCTTCGGACGTGCCGACGCCGCGGAAGTTGATGCGCGCGCTCACGTAGCCGAGGTTGACGAAGGTACGGGCCAGCGTCACCGCGACCTTGTTGTCCATGGTGCCGCCGTACAGCGGATGTGGGTGTGCCACCAGGGCCACGCCGCGCGGGGCACCCAGCGGGTGGTCGATCAAGCCTTCCATCTGGCCGGCGCCGCCTGCCAGGGTGAATTTTTCTGCGTTCTTGTTCATGTGGGGATGGCGTTAGATTTTGAGGCGCTCGACGACCTGGCCGTTGACCAGGTGGCGGTCGACGATTTCATCGATATCGCTGGTATCGACATAGGTGTACCAGGTCCCTTGCGGATAAACCACCAGTACCGGGCCTTCTTCGCAGCGGTCCAGGCAGCCGGCCTGGTTGATGCGGACCTTGCCCGGGCCGTTCAAGTTCAGTTCCTTGCAGCGTTTCTTGGCGTGTTTTTGCGCGACGTCGGCGTGGTGGTCGCCGCAGCTGGCGCGGCCGTCGCTGCGCTGGTTCATGCAGAAGAACACGTGGTGCTTGAAAAAGGGGGTATCGCTCATGGCAGTCTCGGGAATGGTCGTCAGGCGTAATGATACCCGCTCAGGGCTTGTTCAGCTTATGTGAAGGCAGCCACAGGAACCATAGCGCAAAGAATGGCCACAGCAACGACAGGAACTGTGCCGCGCCGTTGAAATTGAGGAATTTGCCCTGCACCCAGCTTTGCAAGGTGGCGACGAAATACGGGTTGGCCGGGGTGGTGTTGATGATTACCAGGCTCAGCAGCAGGGTGATGGCGGCCAGCCGCCGCTGCGCCACGTGCGGGGCAAAGGTCAGGCCGGCCAGCATGATGGCGCCGATCAGGAAGCCGCCCTCGGCGCCGGGCGTGACCCAGACGAAGGCGTTTTCCGGCGCAAACAGCAGCGCCGTCGCCAGTGCCTTCACCACGATGGCGGAGCCGATCAGCGCACTGACCAGCAGCCCGCGCGGCGCCGGCCGGCGCAGCAGGCATAGCAAGGTCAGCGCTGCGCCGACCATGCCGCAGGCGGTGAGAATGGTTTCCGACAGCCAGTATTGCTCTACCGTCAGTACCGCATCCGGCCGCACATAGCTGGCCAGGTCGATGTCCGTATCGAGCAGGGCCGACAGCCATTCGGACAGGATGGGCAGCAGCTGGCCCAGTCCGAACAAAAAGCTTTGCGGGTAGATTTGCGCCAGAGGCCACAGGCCCAGCAGCACCAGGCCCTGGCTGGCATGTGGTGCGAACCACTGCTGGCGCAGGCGGTACAAAGGGCTCTGGTCCATCAGCTTGCGCGCGCTCAGCACGCCGACCACCGCGCCCAGCGTGCAGCCGGCGGCGTTGGTGTAGAAGTCCAGGTTGGACGAGACGCGGCTGGGCAGATAGGTCTGCACCGCTTCCATGGTCCCGGACAGCAGCAGGCCGCAGATGCTGGCCAGCGCCCAAGCGGCCATGCCTTTCAGGCGCGGGTACAGTGCGTAGACGATCAGGGTCCCCAGCGGGATGTAGCCGACCACGTTGATGATGGCGTCGAACTTGGTCCAGTACCTCGGCAGCGTGGTATGTTCGAGGAAGATCAGCGGCGACAAGCCCTGGTTGCGCCAGCCCGAGAACGGAAACCAGCTGGCGTACACGATCAGCAGCACGTAAGCGAGCAGCGCCGCGCGCGCCAGCGGCGATGTCTTGCCGGCCGGCGCAGGCGCCGGTAGGGGTGCGCTCGGCTCGGCTGCGGCCGTGACCTTGGCGTCACTCATGCGGCATCAGTCCTTCTGTAGCGGCAGTGCCGCCAGCCAGGCCAGGATATCGCCGGCCAGCGCGTCGCAACTGTCGGCCAGCGCGCGTGCGCCGCCGGCCGCATCGGGCGTGGGCGACGGGCTGCTGCGCTCGAAGCTCTTCTGGTCGACCAGCTTGTGGCCGCGGAAGACCGAGGCGCGCAGGCCGATATGGCCGCTGCTCCGGGTCGCGCTGTCGAAGTTCTGCGCGAAGTCGTCGACCTCGATGCGCAGCAAGGTGATGCTGGCCGCGGCGTCGGTGGCGGACAGCACCTTGACGCCGGCCTGCGCGATGCGCGCCTTGATGCGCTGGGTCAGCAGCTGCAGCGGCGGATTGGTCCACTGGTTGTAGGCATAGGGGTGCGATTGCTGCGCATCCGCGTACAGCAGGCGGTAATGCATGCGCTCCGTGTCCAGCGAGGCCGGGCCGCCGACATCGGCCACGACGATGGCCGGCAGCGGCGGTGTCTTGGCCGGTGCGGCGGGCGCAGATGCCGGCCCGAAGTCGTAGGCCGAGGTGGGCTGACCGCTGCTGGCGCAAGCGGACAGCAGCAGCGGCGTGGCCAGCGCGGCCAACAGCAGGTGGCGGATCGGTGAGGTCCTCGCGAAGGTGCTCAATTTGCTCATTTTGTCCTCATTTCGTCGGAGCGGCAAAGCCGGCTTCACCGGGGCCGGGCGGCGTGCCCGGCGCGCCGAAGATGATGCTTTGCGGGCGGTCATTCAATTTGTTCATGGTGCTTTTCAGTGCCCGCATCGAGGAGCGGGTTTCGTCGCTCAGCGAGATCACGTGCGGCAGCGCGTCCAGTTCGACGCCACTGGTGACCGCTTCCAGCGACAGGCCGACCCGCTCCACGGTGTTGCTGACACGTTCGATCGGGCCGCCCGGCGCTTGCAGCTTTTTGGTCAGGCCGGTGGCATCGGTGGCCAGCGCATTGAAGGAGTTCAGTGTGCTCTGCGCCTGCTCGGCCAGCGCCGGCAGCTTGGCGACGGTCGGTTCGAGCTTGTCCGACAGGTCGCGGTAGCGCTGCGCGGTTTCGCTGACGTCGGAGAAGGCACCCAGTATCACCTTCTGGTTGCCGGGGCTGAGCAGCGCGTTCAGCCTGACGGTCACTTCCTGTGTCTGCGACAAGATCTCCTTGCCGCGTTTTTCCAGCTGGTCGAACAGGCCGGGACGCAAGGGGATGCGGCTCGGGTTGTCGGGATTGGTGGCCATGCGCGGCGATCCCACCTGGTCGTCGTCGAGCTGGATATAGGCGATGCCGGTCACGCCCTGGTAGCCCAGCGTGGCAAAGGTGGTCTTGGTGATCGGCGCGTCGGTATTGATGTTCAGGTTGACCAGGATCTGGCCCGGCAGCTTGGGATCGAACACGATGCTGCCGACCTTGCCCACTTCCAGCCCGCGGTAGCGCACCGCCGCCTGCTGGTTCAGGCCCGGCACCGATTGCGTGGTGGCGATCTGGTAGGGCACGCGCTCGACGCGGTCACGGTTGAACCATAGGCCGAACAGCACCGCTGCAATCAGCAGGGTGATCGTGAAAAAACCCGTCATCAGGGCGTGTGATCTGTTTTCCATCAGTGCTGCTCCGGTGTTGGTTCGTTCGGAATGCCCAGCGCTTCCAGGGCGCGGCGTCCGCGGTCGCCGAGGAAGAATTCCTTGATAAACGGGTGATCTACTTTTAAAAGCTGCTGGGTGGTGCCGATCGCGATCACGTGCTTTTCCGCCAGCACGGCGATGCGGGTGGACAGCGCGAACAGCGTGTCCAGGTCGTGGGTGACCATCACCACCGTCAGTCCCAGTTCGCGGTGCAGCGATTTGATCAGTGCCACGAAGGCTTCCGACAGGTCGGGATCCAGGCCGGCGGTCGGCTCGTCGAGGAACAGCAGCTTGGGTTCGAGCGCCAGCGCGCGCGCCAGCGCCACCCGCTTGACCATGCCGCCCGACAGATCGGATGGCATCTTGTTGGCATGCTCGGGGCCCAGGCCCACCATGTTCATCTTCAGCAGTACGGCGTCGCGTATCAGCTCCTGCGGCAGCTTGTGCAGCTCCTGCATCGGCTGGGCGATGTTTTCAAATACGGTCAGCGCGGAATACAGTGCCCCCTGCTGGAACAGCATGCCCCAGTGATTGCGCAACTGCTGCAGCTGCTCGGCGTCGACCAGGCTGATGTCCTCGCCGAACACGCGCACGCAGCCGCGCGCCGGACGTTCAAGGCCCAGCATCTGGCGCAGCAGCGTGGTCTTGCCGGTGCCGGAGCCGCCGACGATGGACAGGATCTCACCCTGGTCGATGGTCAGGTGCAGGTCCTGGTGCACCACGGTGCGGCCGTACTTGGTCCACAGGTTGGTGATCTCGACCACCGGCACGCTGCCGTCCAGCGTCAGTTCGCCGGTGCCGGTGGGGCAGGCCAGTTCCGGGGCGGGTGTCAGCTCGGCCATCAGAACCCCACGCCGTTGAAGACGATGGCGAACACCGCGTCGGCCAGGATCACCACCGTGATCGCGGTGACCACCGAGGTGGTGGTGCCGCGTCCCAGGCTTTCCGTGTTCGGCTTGATGCGCAGGCCGAAGTGGCAGGACACCAGCGCGATGAGCATGCCGAACACCGTCCCTTTCAGCAGGCCGATGATGTAGTTCGCCAGCGGTACCGCCTCCGGCAGTTTGAGCAGGAAGTATTGTGGCGACAAATTTAATTCGACCTTGGCCGACACCATGCCGCCGATCAGCGCCATCACGTCGGTCCAGATCACCAGCAGCGGCATGGAAATCGCCAGTGCCAGCACTTTCGGCAGGATCAGGCGAAAGCCGTGCGAGATGCCCATCACCAGCATCGCATCGAGTTCCTCGGTCACGCGCATCACGCCCAGCTGCGCGGTGATCGACGAACCGGAACGGCCGGCCACCAGGATCGCCGCCAGCAGCGGCCCCAGTTCGCGGATGATGCTCATGCCAAGCAGGTTGACCAGGAAGACATCGCCGCCGAAATTGCGCAGCTGCTGCGCCGACAGATAGGACAGCACCACGCCGATCAGGAATCCCACCAGCGCCGTGATGCCCAGCGCCTGGAAGCCGGCATGGAAGATATTTGCCGAGATTTCGCGCCACGGTCCGCGGATCGGATTGCGCAGGAAGCGCCAGGCATCCTGCGTCACCTGGCCGATCAGCTGGATGAAGGCGGCCAGGTGCTGGAAGAAGGCCAGCATCGCAAAGCCCAGCTTCATCACCCAGGTCAGGCGCTGGCCGCGGGAACGCTGCAGTTCCAGCTTGCCGACGCTTTCCAGGCGTTTGAAGAATTCCTCCTGCGCCGGTGCCAGCTGTAGCGCTTGCGGCCGCCGTTTGCCCCAGGCATTCCAGAACAACTGCGCGCCGATGTGGTCCATGCTGTCGATGGCCGACAAGTCCCACTGGATGTTCTGGTTATGTTTGAGCGATTTCAGCGTGCCGGTGATGGCGTGCATGGCCGATCCCTGCGCCAGCGCGTGGACTTGCCAGGTACCGCCGGCAGTGACCGACGGCCCCGAGGCTGCGCCGGGACTGAGAGTGAGAGTTGGCTCTTGGGCAATAGGCATGCCGCCAGTTTAAGGGAGTTTGGCCCGGACCGCCACCGCTGTTCAAGCGGCCAGCCGGCGCGCCTGCCGCTTCGGCGCCGGCGTCTCGGCCGCCTTGACCTTGGATCCAGACTCGTTGCGGCCCGCATAATCGCTGGCCAGCAGCTGTTGCGCGTCGGCCTGGTCCATGCCGCGCACTTGCAGCCACTTGGCCACCATGGCCGCCAGCCGGTCCAGCGCAATGCGGTGCGTGGCATCGGTATGGGCGTACAGCCAGTCAGCGAAGGCCATGAAGTTGCCAAATGCGTCATCGGCCAGTAGCACCGGCAGCGTATGGGCGAAGCGGCCGGAGTTGGCCACCAGATCCCAGTAACGCGCAAAGCGCACCAGCCGCTGCATGGTCGGGAAGTCGATATGCCCGTTGGCCAGGATGGTGTACGGCGCATACGGCTCGAACACCAGCCCGAATTGCTCGGTATGGCGGATGATCGGCGTGCCGCGCAGCCGCTTCAGGATGCCGAACTGGATCTCGTGCGGATTGAGCGCCCACAGCTGGTTGAAGCCCTGCGCGAAGCTCTCCACCGTTTCACCCGGCAGGCCGGCGATCAGGTCTACGTGCATGTGGGCGTTGGAATGGTCGGTGAGCCAGCGGATGTTATCGGCGGCCTTTTGGTTGTCCTGCTTGCGGCTGACCAGCGTTTGTACTGCCGGGTTGAAGC
>FSZM01000112.1_pt1 | contig 22016 bp, 19 predicted proteins | sample 1638831 | NCBI WGS metagenome assembly FSZM01 (sample SAMEA3914813, study PRJEB12502) | metagenome | biome: forest; material: soil | place: Canada | collected 2011-07-07 | depth 0.3 m
AGAAAGGCGACTCACTCCGCCGCCAGATCACGGCCTCCGCGCAGTATGCAGCCCAACATGGCCTGACCCTCGACGAAACGCTCAAAGTCCATGACCTTGCGGTACTGCACAGCTAGCTGCTGATGCAGAGGTGTCCTGTCCCGCTGGACAGTGTTCATGGTTTTCATTGGTGATCTCCGCGTGAGAGCAATCTTCGGCGACGCATTTCGGTTGCGCCGCCAGTCATGAACATCGTCGGTCAGAGTTCGATGATCTGGTGAACGACGGCTTGGATGGTGGGATCGCCTTTCTTCAGCAGACCGGCAAAACGGGCGACGATCAGGCGATTCTTCTTCGTCTCGATCTTGTTGATCTCGCGGATCGCAGCGTGGTCCAGAGGCTTACCTGGCTTCATATTCTCGATGGTGCTCTTGACCAATGCGGTGCGCTCAGCGTCCAGTTGCTGGATCGAAGCTTTCAGCTTTTCGGCTGCGGAGACGGTCGGCACGTCAGGTGCGGCTGGGCTCGATACTTCGCCGGTGGCAGTTTTCTTGTCGTGGGTGATCGTAGGCTTCTTTTCGGTGGCGGTGTTCATAGCGAATCTCCTGTTGAGTTTGTCGAATCGACAAGAGAATCTTATCCAGCCTTTCGAAAATCGTACACAGTTTTATTGCTTTATTTCAACTATTTGCAGGAATGGGCGGGAACCATGCGGGCGTCAGCCGGTCGCGGTGCTAACACAATCTCAAATCAGTTAAATACTAGACAGCTTGAGTTAGCACCGCCATGGTGATGATCTGTCGGCGATCAGCGCGATGCTTGGTTGGGCGGAGTAGCTGCCCGTGCCGGGCAGGGACTATGTTGATGCACCACCAGAGTGGCTACACGGCCCTGAGGTGCCCGCAGGCTGTATTAATGTGTCAAATTGACCAAATAATCATGATGTGGCTGCTGTTTAACGAGCAGCCGCGCCATGTGGTGCAACTCGGCCTGGGCAGCGCCGCGCTGACCAAGTTCTGCTACCGCCGCCTGCCCACTACCCGCGTCACCGCGATTGAACTCAATCCGAACGTGATCGCCATCTGCGGCGCGCTGTTTGGCCTGCCGCCGAACGATGAACGCCTCAACGTAGTGGAAATGAATGCGCTGGATTTCGTGCTGGACCCGGCCAGGCACAACAGCGTGGACGTGCTGCAGGTCGACCTGTACGACGAGCAAGCGCGCGGCCCGGTGCTGGACACGCCCGAGTTCTACCAGGGCTGCTACGACACGCTGACCGAAGGCGGCATGATGACCACCAACGTCTTCGGCGACTTTTCCAACTACGACAAGAACCTGCAGGCCATGGAGCTGGTGTTCGACGCCGTGGTCTGGCTGCCGGAGGTGCATGATGCGAACATCGTGGTGATCGCCTTCAAGCAGTCGCCGGTGCTGGATTTCAGCGTGCTGTATGAGCGCGCGGGCGCGCTCAAGAACCGCCTCAATCTGCCGGCCAAGTCCTGGGTCAACGGCTTGAAGGGCTGGATGCTGGACCAGCAATAACGCCGCTCAGGCACGGCGCTTGGGCTGGGGGCGCTGGGCGGCGCTGTAGGCTGCCAAGTGCAGCACTGCAGCCAGCTGCCGCACCAGTGCATCCATCTGCTCGGCCGGCACTTGCGCGTAGCCCAGCATCAGTCCCTTCCAGTCCGACTCCCCACATATCGCATGGCTGCTCAGTGCATGGGCAATGATGCCCTGCGCGCGGATCTGCGCGCTGATCGCGGCATCATCCAGTCCATGCTGTTTAAAGCGCAATACCAGATGCATGCCGGCCGAGCCACCCTGCACCGAGGCAATGGTGCCCAGATGCTGTTCCAGCGCCGCCACCAGCGCATCGCGGCGCTGGCGGTACAGCCGCCGCATGCGCCGCAGATGCCGCGCGAACTGGCCGCTCTGCAGGAACTCCGCCAGCGCCAACTGCTCGGCTACGCGCCCGCGCGCCGACGACTGCGCGCGCATCTGCGCCAGCGGCGCGGCCAGCGCCGCCGGCACCACCACGAAGCCGATGCGCAGCGACGGGAACATGGTCTTGCTGAAGGTACCCAGGTACAGCACCGGCGCGTCCGGCACCAAGCCCTGCATGGCTGGCAGCGGCGGGCCGGCGTGGCGGAATTCGCTATCGTAGTCGTCCTCGATGATCAGGGTGCCGACCGTGCGCGCCGCCTCGATCAGCGCCAGCCGGCGCCGCAGGCTGAGCACGCTGCCGGTCGGGTACTGATGCGATGGCGTGGCGTAGATCAGGCGCGGCGGCCGCAGCAGCCAGTCGTGCGCCGTGGGCGCGATGCCCTCGCCATCGACCGCAATGCCGGCGATCTGCAGGCCCGCCGAGCGGCAGGCCGCCAGCGCGCCGCCATAGCCGGGGTTCTCCATCCATACCGTATCGCCGCTGTCGGCAAAGGCGCGCACGCATAGATCCAGGCTACTCTGGGTGCCGTCGGTGATGAACACTTGCGCCGCATCGCATACCACTCCGCGCGAGGCACGCAGGTGGTCGGCAATGGCGCCGCGCAGCAATGGCTCACCGGCTGGATCGCCGTAATTGAGCTGAGCCGCCGTCATCGAGCGCCAGGCCCGCTCCAGCATGCGGCGCCACAGCGTCAGTGGAAAGTGCTCCAGCGCCGGCACGCCGGGCACGAAGGCAGCCATCATTTCCGCCGGCCCCGGCAAGGGCCGCAGGTCGCGCGCCCGCCGCGACAGGCAAGCCTGCGCTAGCGGCGCCGCCACCAATGCGGGCCGCTGGCGCTCTGGCGCGATGGCGGCCACGATAGTGCCGCGCCGGTCGCTGCTCACATAACCTTCGCTGGCCAGTTGCTCGTAAGCGTACAGCACGGTGTTGCGGGCCAGTCCCAGTTCCTCGGCCAGCGTGCGCGATGCCACCAGCCGGGTGCCGGCCGCCAGCGTACCGCTGCGTATCGCCGCGCGCAGGCATTCGTGCAGCAGGCGCTGGCGCGGCCAGTTGCGGTGGCGGTGCTGCTCCGTGAAGCTGGCGACCAGCAGGGCGTAGTCCATCAGTGGCTCCATTAAATTATTAATTTCTGGACCTTATTTCAGGGCCAACATCCCATTATATTGGCAGCTCACCTTTTATGGATGGAGACCATGAGCGAAGCTGCTTCCCCGACCGACCGCAGCCGTGTACGCCGTAGCGCTGACAACGCCCGCTACGACGCGGCCACGCTGCACGCCATCATCGACGACGCCTATTTGTGCCATATCGCCTTCAGCGACGGCGCGGGCGTGCACTGCATTCCGACCGCCTGCTGGCGGGAAGGTGGCCATCTGTACCTGCATGGCTCCAATGGCAGCCGCATGGTCAAGCGCCTGCTGGAAAGCGATGCCTGCGTGAGCATCACCCATCTGGACGGGCTGGTGATGGCGCGTTCGGCCTTCAATCATTCGATGAACTATCGCTCAGCCATGGTTTACGGACGCTTCGAGCTGGTGGACGACGAGGCGGCCAAACGGCACGCAATGGAAGCCTTCATGGAGAAGCTGGCGCCCGGACGCCAGGCCGAGGTCAGGCCCGGCAACGACAAGGAATACGCGGCGACCACGGTGCTGCGCATCGACTTGGCAGAAGCGGCGTGCAAGATGCGCACCGGCGGTCCTAATGACGATGCGCAAGACATGGCCTGGCCGGTATGGGCCGGCGTGCTGCCGTTCGCGCGCAGCCAGCCGGCACCCGTGGCCGATCCGGCTTGTGGCGTCGGCGCACCGGAGTATGTCCGCAGCTGGCAAAAATGATAGGATGGGCAGCTAGCCACCACCGTCCACGGGGACGCCATGCAGTCTGATTTAGCCACCGACATCGCCACCATACAGGGCATCAGCGCAGTGCCCAAGATACTGGAATCCGTCGCCGAAATGACGGGGCTGGGCTTTGTCTGCGTTGCGCGGGTGACCAACGACAGCTGGCATGCCTGCGCCGTACTGGACAAACTGAGTTTCGGCCTGAAGGTCGGCGATGCGCTCGACGTCACCACCACGCTATGCGAAGAGGTACGCGATACCGGCGCCTCCATCATCATCGATCACGTCTGCCAGAGCGAGCGCTATCACGACCACCAGACGCCGCGCACCTATGGCTTCCAAAGCTATTTCTCGATTCCACTGTTCCGTCCCGACGGCAGCTATTTCGGCACGCTGTGCGGACTCGATCCGATGCCGCGACCGCTGTCCCGCCACGCCACCGCAACCAGCCTGCATCTGTTTGCAGAACTCATTTCGCACCAGCTGCAAAGCGAGAGCATGCTGGCGGAAAGCCGCAGCGCCTTGCTGGACGCGCGCGAAACCGCTGAGCTGCGCGAGCAGTTCATCGCGGTGCTGGGCCACGATTTGCGCACGCCGCTGGGCTCTATCCTGAGCGGCACCGAGGTCCTGCTGCTGCAAGGCGTCGGCGTGGCCTCGATCCCTGTGGTGAAGCGCATGCAGCGTAGCGCCCATCGCATCGCGGCGCTGGTGGATGATCTGGTCGACTTTACGCGCGGCCGCATGGGCGGCGGCATCGCGCTCAATATCCGCTGCGAAAAGAGCCTGCAAATGACCTTTCAGCAGGTGGTCAGCGAGCTGCGTGGCGTGTATCCGGAGCGTGAAATCGTCGCCACCTTCGATCCCGACATGGCGCTGTTGTGCGATACCGGCCGCATGGCGCAGATGCTGTCCAACCTGCTGAAGAATGCGCTGCTGCACGGTAGCGCCAATAGCCCGGTGTATACGACAGCCTGCGTCCGTGACGGCATCTTCGAGCTGTCGGTGAGCAACAGCGGGGTACCGATACCGCAGGAGGTTATGGCCCAGCTGTTCAAGCCGTTCTGGCGCGCGTCCGGAAAGTCGGCGCCGGAGGGGCTGGGACTGGGGCTGTTCATCGTGTCCGAAATCGCCCGCTCTCACGGTGGTGCGATCACGGTGGATTCGTCAGTCGAGGCCACCAGGTTCACCTACCGGGTCACAACGCCCGGGCTGCGGGAGCGCCGCTTGAAGCTGCGCCCTTAAGCAGCGCCGCTGGTGCACTGCTCGCGCCACCAGAGCGCCAGCAGGCTGACGGCCAATAGCAGCGCAAATGGCGTCGATGCCAGCGGACGGCCGCTGTTGGCTACAGCAGGCTGCGTCGCTGCGGAGGCGCGCGCTGCGTAGGTGGCGGTGGCGTCGCGGCGCAGCGCCCGCTGCCACGCAGGCCAGTCGGAAGCGGCATACACATATTCCATCATCGGCTCGGACATGCCGTCGGCAGCGAATTTGACCCAGCCCGGCTGCTGCGGCCAGAAGGCGGAGCAGAGCGCATCGGCTTTGTCGCCGCGCTCTTGCAGCGACAGCGGCACGACACCGTCGACGCGCAGCGTGGCGCCAGGCTTGAGGCCTTGCGCGCAGACTTCGCTGCGCAGCTTTGGAACAGGCATGGGATCGGGCAGCAACCAGCCGGTCTTGCCGGTGCCGGCCAACGCGATGCGGTCCATCGCTTCCTGCCACCACAGGCCCAGTGCCTGCGGCTCGCTGATCATGTAGCGGTGCCAATCAGCCACGCCGATCCAGACGATGCGCCCTTGCTGCCAGTCGCGCTGCCATAGCCAGGGCTGCTGCTTGCTGTCGCGCGCCAGCACTGTCCATGGCTCGTGCGCCTTGTCGTCGGGATTCAGGTCGGCCGGCGGCAGCGACAGCGCGCTGCTGCCGCCACCAAATTGGCGCATGTCTTCCTTTTCGGTGGTTTTCGATTGTTCATGCAAGAACAGGCCAAATTCGTGCTGCCACAGGGCCGCGTTGGCGGCGTTTGATCCTAGCACTACCAGCGGCGTGCCATGGGCGGTTTGGGCCAGCAAGGCGCTGCGGGCTTGCGGGGACAGGTGCTCAAGGTAGGCGGCATCGACAAATAGTGCGTTGAGTGCGGCCTGCGGCTGGCGCGCGGTCTCGCTGCGGGCGATGGCTTTGCCCAGCGTGACCTGCCAGTCGAGGATGGCGCCGCTGTCGGTCAGCAGGCGGTTCAAAGCGCCAGCGTCGAAGGATGGGGCGTCGAAGCGTCCTTGGATTTGCAGGGGAAGCGCCACCTTTACCTGCAAGGGAATGGGTCCTTGGGCGATGACTTTGCCGGAGACGTCCAGCAGGCGAGCTTGCAACACCATCGCTTCGGCGGCCGGAGGAAGCCATTGCACGGACGCCGAAGCGCCGGACGCCGCGGCTTCGGCTAGCACTTGCTTGTTCTCTGCCAGCAGCTGCAAGCGCCAACCAGCCTGCGGCTGCGCGCGGCGCACACTCAGCGTGAACATGCGGCCCAGTGAAATCGAGCGCGGGAAGTCCAGCCGGAGCAGGTCTGCCGCGGCGGGCTTCCATTGCAGCGGACGGGCCGGCAGGTCTCGCCATTGTGCGTCGCGCAGACCATCGCCGGTGAGCGTGATCGCACTGGCCTGCGGGATGGTGCGCAGAGCGGCTTCGCTAACGCCGCCGTTTGCATCGGTGGCGATGGCGACAACATCCGGGCCGCTGGAAGGCAGGCGCAGGTTGGCCAGCATCATGGCCAGTCCCAGCGCAGCGGCCAGAGACAAGGCCGCATTTAGCCACTGGCGCTTGCGGCCATACAGCGCGGCGCTCAGCAAGCCCACGACCAGCGATATCCAGGGCGTGCTATCGAAGTGCATGTTCATGGCGGCTCCTTGCCGGGTGTGCCACCGAAGGCTTTGCGGAATGCAGTGTCGGTTGCGGTGCGCGCCTGCAGCAGCACTGCTGCATCGGTCAGCGTGCCGCGCAGCCAGGCGCGCAGTTCGCTGCGACATGCGACGCAGCCGTCCGCCACATCCTGCACCGCGCGCTGCGCCGACAGCTTCTGGCCCTGGTCGCTGATGTGCGTGGCGATGATGTCGCGTGCCGTCTTGCTCCACAGGGCCGGCAATGCACCCTCGCCTGCCAGCGCCTGTATCAACTCACGTACTTCGGCGGGAACGTTGTCGCTGGCGGCACCCTGCTCGCGCTTGTAGCTCATGGCGCCGACCATGTCGCCGCTCATGCGCTTTTCCTCCTTAAGCGCTGGCGGCACGAAGGCCGTACGGTGCAGGTAGACGCGTTCGGCCTGCTGTAATTCCTTGATAGCGTCCAGCGCCTTGTATTCCGGCGGCAGCGCCGGTTTGGGCGCGATGGCGCGCAGCGATTTCTCCGCATCCCACATAGCGGACAAGGCGCGCTTCAGCACCGCCTTGGTCTTGGGGTCGAAAATGGTGGCGTTGTCTTGCTGGTCGTGGGCGTGGCCGAATTCGGCGATGATACCAGCCTCGGAGCCTGGCTGGGCGCCTTTGCCGCCGCTCTCGTGTTCATGTTCGTGCTCGCGCTCATCGCCGAACAGGCTGGATTCTTCGCCGAGGAACTGGCCATAACGCAGCCGCAATTGCGCCTGGTCGCTGGCGATGGATTCGCTGCGGGAGCGCAGCGTGGCGGCCGGCATGTTCGGATTGGCTTGCAGATCGGCGACCAGCTGCTCGGTGTCGATGATGATCTGGCGCTGGCTACGCAGGTTCTCCGGCTTGACCATCGACGGCAGCGCGGTCGAGTCCAGGCTTTCGGCGGCAGGGCCGGGCAGGCGTAGCGTGTAAGTCGGCGACTGGCTGGTGTGCGGATTATCCGGGGCATTGTCGGTGGCGCGGACAAAGAAGTACAACTCGTCGCCCGCTTCCATGCCCAGTTCGGCCGTGGTCCACTGCTTTTGCCAGTGGCGCACGCGCGGGTCGGACGATTGCGGCAGCGGGACTTCGCGGTCGCTGAAGCGGATGTTTTCGCCGCTGCCGCGCGCCAGTGTCATATGCACACTGGCGCGCACCACGGCGTAGTCGTCGCGGGCGCTGACCGACAGTTGTACGGCCTTGGCGTCGGCTGGCAGGATCTGGATCAATTCGTTCGGGGCGATGATGGTAACTTGCGGCGCCTGGTCCGGCGTGACCTTGATGTTGTAGCGCGTGCCGCCCTGGGCGCGCGCGCGCCAGAACAGAGATTCGCCGGCGCGCCACAGGGCGCAGGATGGCGTGACCGGCAGCGTCTGGCCGTCGCTCAGTTCCACTATCGGTTGCGCGCCTTGCTCCTTGCGGATGCACCAGCGGACTTCGGAATACTGCGGCACCTGGATGTCGCGGGTGGCGGTTTCGAAGGCTGCTACGCCGGTGTAGGCTGGTGGCGCGACGCGCAGGTAGATTTCGCCGTCGGCGATGGGTTTGGGTTTGCCGTTGCCGTCTGCGACGGTGGCGAATCGCCCACTGGAGGTCTGCTGGTAATGCACGCCCCATGCGGCGCCGGCGGCGCACAGGCTGAGGATCAGCGGGAGTAGCGCGAAACGCACGCGGCTGCGGGCGATGGCGCGGTAGTCGTCATCCCGCAGCGCGTCGGCAAGGCGGTTTAGCAGGCGCTGTTGCTGCAGCCTGGCGATGGGAGCGATGGCGTCGGTGGCCCCAGCCAGCAAGGCGCTGCTATCTTCCAGGGCAGGGATCGCGCTATCGAGCCAGATGGTCCATTCGCTGGCGAGGCGTTGACGCCAACGGTAGACGTCGATGGTGAGCCAGATGGCCCATATTGCTATTGCAGCCAATGCCAGCGGGCGGGCGGCTGAAAGGAAGGCGGCGGCCAGCAACGGCAGCAGCGCGGCCAGCCATTGAGGCGCGCGGCGGTGCAGGATGGCGCTCCACAGGCGGCGCTGCAGGTCAGGTTCGCCGTGCATGGCTCAGTATCCGTTCGAGGGTGAAGAGCATGAGCAGGGCGTAGCCCAGCCAGTTGGCGCGATCTGGGTCGGTGAGCGGCGGCGCGGCGCGGCCGGCAGCGGCGAAGGCCCCCGATGGGGCTGGGTAGGCGGCGCTTGCCTGGGTCAGCGCTTGCCAGGTTTCGTACAGGGCGCGGGCAGAGTCGGCGTCCCTGGCGGGCCAGGCGGGGCTGGACCAGATGCGGCCGCGCGGGGTGTCGGCGTATTTCAGGGTGATGTCGTTGATGGTCAGCGCGCGGGCGTTGACCAGGTCAATGGCCACAGGCGCGCCGGCATTTACGGCAAGCCACCAGAGAGGAGCATGCCAGGCAGCGGGCGGCGTGGCGGCGGGCATGTCCCATACGATCAATTCGGTGCTGGCGTCGGGGGCGTCGGAGAGGACATAGCGGTCCGCGCCGGCGCCGGCGACGTCGAAGGCCGCGAACAACGCACGCCATGGCGCCAAGCGCGCGGCGGGAGCGGCCAGCGCGACGTGATGCGAGCGAACGAACGGCGGGGCCGTCATGGCATCGGCTGCGCCAGCCTCGCTCGCAACGCGCGCGACCGCCGTGGCGGGTGGCGCGTTGATGGCAGCTGGGCTGGCGGCGCGCGCGGACGCAGCGGCGGCAGGCTGGACCTGCAGCTCGATGTCGTGGGCGAATTGCGGCAGGCGGGCGGGCATGGCGACTTTGCCGGGGGCGGCGATGATCAGCAGGCGGGCGTCGGGGCGCCAGTCGCGCTCGTGCTGGCGCAGCCATCCGAAGGCGTCGTCGGGCAGCACGATGCGCTGGGCAGCGCTCATTTTGCGGGCGGTGATTTGCTGCTCGGCCCAGCCCCGGTCGGCCGCGGGATCCAGCAGCACGCTGTCGCCGCGCCATGGGAAGAACAGCGCGGCCAGCCAGGCGATCAGCGCCAGCAGCAGCAGGCAGCGCACCAGCAGCAGGATGCGCTCGCGCCACTGCCAAAGGCGCAATTGTTCGGGCGCGGCGCTCGGCAGGAAGCGCGCCGTCGCCAGCGGCTCGGCCTTCAGACGCTGACGCTTCTGGCGATGCCACCACACCGGCAGCAACAGCAGCGGCAGCGCGAACCACCACAGAGGGAATGTGCTCATCATCGTGCGCGCGCTCCTGCAAGTTGCAGCCAGCTACGCAGCGCGGAGCCGACCGCTTGCTCGATACGCGCTTCGTGGTGGACGATGTCGTTCTGGCGGCAGACCTTCGCTACACCGTCGAAGTGCGCGCGGCTTTGCTGCAGATAAGTTTCGCGGTCGGCGTGGCTCATGCGATGCTGGCCATCGCTCTGCTCCGGATCGCGGTAGCCGACGCCGGACTTGAAACTGGCGTCCACTTCGGCCTGCGTGCGCAAGGTCAGCAAGCGCACGTCATGCTGCAAATGCCGCAACCGCAGCAGCGCTTCGCTCAGCGGCGACGGCCAGTCGAGGAAATCGCTGGTCGCAAAAATCAAACTCGGCGAACGTGCAAAATGCAGCTTCGCTTTCAGCAGCTCGGCCGACGGCAACGCGCCCGACGGCCGCGCTTTCGACAACGCCGCCAATACCCGTTGCAACTGCCGCGGTCCACGCGAGGCCTGCGTGAACTCCACCCGGCCATCAGTGCACACCACCAGCCCGAACGCATCACCCTGCCGCTGCGCTACCGCCGCCACACAGGCCAGCACGCAGCGCGCAAACCACAGCTTGTCGATGCCATTGATCTCGCGGCTAGGCTCTGCCATCGACGCGGTCGCGTCCAGCCACAGCCAGACCGCCACATGACTATCGCGCTCCGCCTCACGCACGTAGTAGCGGTCGGCGCGCGCCAGCAGCTTCCAGTCGACACGGCGCCACTCATCGCCAGGCGCGTAGGCGCGGTACTCGGAGAACTCGACCCCGGCGCCGCGCTCGCGGCCCGCGTGGATGCCATGGCCCAGCCCGGCCAGCACATGGCGTATCACCAGGTTCAGGTCAGTGGTATGGGCCAGCATGGCCGCTGTCGGCATGCCGGGATTTGCTTGCACGGTACGTGACGACATTGCTTATTCTGGACGGACGTGTTCGCGCAGCGCGATCAGGATGTCGGCGATCGCCACGCCGTCGGCTTCCGCTTCGAAGTTGCGCAGCACGCGGTGCGCCAGTACCGGCAGCAGCATCTCCGCTATGTCCGAACGCGTGACAGCCAGGCGGCCGTGCATCAGCGCGCGTGCCTTGGAGGCCAGCACCAGCGCCTGCCCTGCACGCGGACCCGCGCCCCAGCCGACATGCTTCTTCACCGCCGGCACCTGCGTATCGGCCGGCCGGGTGGCGCGCACCAACCGCGTCGCATAGCGCAGCAAATGGTCGCCGATCTGGATGTCGCGCACCAGCTGCTGCAGGCGCAGCAGGGTCCGCACATCCATCACCGGCTCGGCGTCTTTCAGGCCGGCGTGGGTGGTGGCCGATACCATCTGGATCTCTTCTTCCTCGGTCGGATAGAGCACGTCGATACGCAGCAGGAAGCGGTCCAGTTGCGCCTCCGGCAGCGGATAAGTACCGGCCTGCTCGATCGGATTCTGTGTCGCCAACACGAAGAATGGCTTGGGCAACTTGTGCGTCTGCCCTGCGAAGGTCACGCTACGTTCCTGCATCGCTTCCAGCAGCGCCGATTGCGTCTTCGGCGGCGCGCGGTTGATCTCGTCGGCCAGCAGCACTTGCGTAAACACCGGTCCTCGCTGGAAGCGGAACTCGCGCTTGCGCGTCGCATGGTCCTCTTCCAGAATCTCGGTGCCGATGATATCCGACGGCATCAGATCCGGTGTAAACTGCACCCGATGGAAGTCCATGTCGGTCGCCTGCGATAGCGACTTCACCAGCAACGTCTTGCCCAGTCCCGGCACGCCTTCCACCAGCGCGTGGCCGCCGGCCAGCAGGCAGATGATCAGCGAATCGATGACATTTTCCTGTCCGATGATGACACGCGACATACTCTTCTTCAACGCAGCCACCTTGGCGCTCAACGCACTCACTTCATCTTCGCTCCAGGCGATTGCACCATCGGCAGGCATTAATGTTGACAAATCAAGCTCCCAACGCATATTGAATGATATTGACCGCGAAGCGGGTGTTGTCCACCACCAGCCAGCGCTTGTTGCGGAAGTCGTAGTCCCACTCGCAACCATAGTCCTTGTTACTATACAAAAGCCGCACGCGACCGCCCACTTCGACCGCCTTCAGGTAATCGTGTACCAGATCGTCGCCCCAGCCGTTCAGCTCCACGCCGGTATTCGGTGGTCCGTCGAAATGGAAAAAGCTCGAATAGATAGCGTGATTGTTCGGGATCTTGTGCAGCGCTTTCGGCCCGAAGATACGGCCGATTTCGGCCTCGAACGATTTCGCAAACAGGCCGTCGATGTCGTGGTTGCAGTCGTCCACGAACAGGAAGCCACCGCCCTTGACGTAGCGCTCCAGGTTCTTGCGCTCTGTCGCCGTGAACTGTACCAGCTTATGCCCGGCGAAATAGCAGAACGGCGCCTCCAGCATTTTCGGATCGGACAGCGCGACGATGCGTTCGACGGGATCAACCCGCAAGGTCGTGTATTCGACCAGCGAGTTGAGTACGTTGGACGGCATCCGGACATCAACGTCCCAGTCGCCCGACTCATAAGTCAGGCGGGTGAAATAGAAATCGTAATTGGCCACGCAGTTTCCCTAACCGTGCCTTTACACTGCATCCGACAAGGAAGTGAAGTTAAAGTCGCGCACCTTCATCGGCGGAATCATCATCTGGAAGCGCACTTCGTCGCCGCCGATGACCACCGGTTTTCCCAGTTCCTCGATATTGTTCAGCATCGTGACCGGGCTTTCGTTGAAGCGGAAGTTCTTGATCGGATGCTTGATCTTGCCGTTCTCGATGTAGAAGGTACCGTCGCGTGTCAAGCCGGTCAGCAACAGCGACTGCGGATCGACCATGCGGATGTACCAGGTGCGCGTGACCAGCACGCCCTTCTTGGTATTGGCGATCAGCTCCTCGGTCGACTTGCCGCCGCCGGCCATGATCATGTTGCCATGGCGGCCGGAGGCGCGCTGGCCCTGTTTCTCTGCCCAATAACGGGTGTAGTCCAGCGATGCTACCTTGCCGTTCTTGATCACATCGGAACGTTCGCGCGCCAGCATCGACTGGTTGTCCCATCCCAGCACCGGCACGTCCGGATTCCACGGATCGGCCCACACGTTGACCTGTTCATCGAACAGCTTCTCACCCAGGCGGTTACCGCCGCCCTTCTTCGACAGGAAGCTGCGGCCTTCGTCGGCCTGGCGTGCATCGAAGGCACCGAACATGCGGCCAATGATTTCCGACGTTGCTGCCGGTTCCAGGATCACGGTGTAGCGGCCGGGCTCCAGCGCCTTGGCGTCCACCGACTTCAGTGCTTTTTCAATCGCGATTTGCGACGCTTCGCGGGCGTCGAATTTGCGGGCATCGTTGGCGGAGCGGGTCACCCAGCCGGAGCCGCGGCCGTCTTCGGTGCGGGTGGTGACGGTGAAGCCCAGGTTGGACAAGGTCTGGTAGCCGAACACGCCATTCGAATTGGCCACCGTCTCAAAGCCGGTAGTGTCACTGAAGAATCCGGCTGCCACCAGGCCTTGCTTGCGCGCGGCGTTGATGCTGTGGGCCGCCACTTCGGCGCGGTATTCCGGATCGATGGCGGCGGTGGCTTCGCTAAAGGTCGCCGATGGCTTGTATGGCTGCGATTTGATCGCCGGCAGGAACTCCGGATTTTCCGGCGCCAGGCGCGCCACATCCTCGGCGCGGCGCACCGCTTTTTCCAGCGACTTGTCGTCGAATTCATTGACCGAAGCGGTGCCCTGGCGCTTGCCGAAGGCGACGCTAACAGTCAGCTGAGTATTCTCTACCAGGCCCGCGGTCGAGACGCTGTTGCGCGCATAGCGGATATTGCCGTTACGGCTGCCGCTGATCTGCACACGACACTCGTCGGCCTTGGATAGCGAAATGACCTTGTCACAAATGCGTTTTGCTTCTTCCTGAATCAACATCTTCATTGTTTATCCAATCTTGCGGGCGGTGTTAATCACGTTGATGCCGTTGAAGCGCGTGGTGGGCGAGCCGTGCGACACGGCGCTGACCTGGCTAGGCTGTCCTTTACCGTCGAAGAAGGAGCCGCCCATGCGCCAGTCGCGTTCATCGCACAGCGCCGAGCAGGCGTTCCAGAACTCCTGCGTATTGGACTGGTAGGCCACGTCCTCCAGCGCATTGGTGATCTTGCCGTTCTTGATCTCGAAGTACAGCTGGCCGCCGAATTGGAAGTTGTAACGCTGCTGGTCGATCGAATACGAGCCGCGGCCCAGGATGTAGATGCCCTTCTTGACGTCCTTGACCATCTCGTCCGGCGTCAGCTGCTTCCTGCCCGCTTCCAGCGACACGTTGGGCATGCGCTGGAACTGCACGCTACTCCAGCTGTCGGCATACGAGCAGCCGTGCGATTCCTTCTCGCCGATGATGTGCGCCTGGTCGCGCGTGGCTTGGTAGTTGACCAGGATGCCGTTGCGGATCAGGTCCCAGCGCTTGGATGCCACGCCTTCGTCGTCGTAGCCGACGCAGCCCAGCGAACCCGGAGTGGTCTTGTCGGCGACGATGTTGACCAGGTCCGAGCCGTACTTGAATTTCCTGGTCTGCCACTTGTCCAGCGTCGCGAAGCTGGTGCCGGCGTAGTTGGCCTCGTAGCCCAACACGCGATCCAGCTCGGTGGCGTGGCCTACCGACTCGTGGATGGTCAGGAACAGGTGTTCTGGCGACAGCACCAGATCGTACTTGCCCGGTTCGACCGTTTTCGCGGTCAGCTTTTCGCGCGCCTGGCGGCCCGCTGCACGGGCGTCCTCGATCAGGTCATAGGCGCCGTTGTACAGCGTGGTGACGCCGCCAGCGGCCTTGATCTTGTTCTCGGGTTTGGCATCGAAGAATTCGTAACCCATGCTGGCCGGCGACGACAGGCCGTTGCGGGTGCGGAAGCGGTTGCTGGCTTTATCGACCGCGGTGGCGGTCAGCGGCGACCAGAGGCGGTGGAAGTCCTGGTCGATGTAGGAGCCGTCGGTGGAGGCGAAGTACTTCTGCTGATTGACCTGGAATAGCATGGACTGCATGAAGCTGGCGCCGGCGTCCATGCCGGCCTTGTTGGCCGCGATCAGCATGTCGGCCTTTTCCTTGATCGCTACGGTGCGCCAGTCTTTTTTGAACGGCGTGGCCCATGCCACTTCACCTACCCCTTTGACCGGGGCCAGTAGTATCGGCTCCGTTTGCAACCTGGCGTTGGCGCTCGCGATGGCGACGGCCTGACGCGCGGCATCGGCCACGGCGTCCAGCGTCATGACGTTGGTGGAGCAAAAGCCGTAAGCTCCGTCGGCGATCACGCGCACGCCGACGCCGGAGGATTCAGTGTTGACGATGTTTTCCACGTTCAGGTCACGGGTGGTGATGAACTGGTTCAGGTAGCGGCCGATGCGCACATCGCAGTAGCTGGCGCCGGCCTTGGTAGCAGCGTTCATCGCGGCGTCGGCCAGCGTTTTCTTGAACTGGACTGCCATGGGGTTGAGCAGCTCTTCGGCTGCGATCGCGTTGCCGAATATCGGCACCAACAGCGTGCCGCCTGCCAGTGCGCTGACCTTGAGAAATGAACGTCGTTCCACGAGAACTCCTGAAGCAAACAAAATGTGCGGGAAGGTGCATCCGTCGTCCCCGCGCAGGCGGGAACGACGCGCTAACTATACTGCGTCGGATAAGGAGGTGAAGTTGAAGTCGCGCACCCGCATCGACGGGATCATCTGCTGGTACTGCGACTCATCGCCCGCCAGCAGCTCCGGCCGGCCCAGTTCCTCGATATTGTTGAGCATCGTCACTGGGCTTTCGTTGAAGCGGAAGTTCTTGATTGGATGCTTGATCTTGCCGTTCTCGATGTAGAAGGTACCGTCGCGTGTCAAGCCGGTCAGCAGTACCGACTGCGGATCGACCATGCGGATATACCACGTGCGGGTCACCAGCACGCCCTTTTTAGTGTTGGCGATCAGCTCCTGCGTCGACTTGTTGGTGCCGGCCATGATGATATTGCCCGGCGAGCCCACGGCGCGAGCGCCCTGCTTTCTGGCCCAATACAAGGAATAATCGAGCGCATTGACCTTGCCGTTCTTGATGATGTCCTGGTGCTCGCGCGCCATCATGGTGTTGCTGTCCCATGGCAGCACGGCGACATCCTTGTCCCACGGGTCCGCCCAGATGTTGACCTGCTCGTCGAACAGCTTCTCGCCCAGGCGGTTGCCACCGCCTTTCTTCGACAGGAAGCTGCGGCCTTCGTCGGCCTGGCGAGCGTCGAAGCCGTTGAACATATAGGCCATCAGGTCGGCACTTGCCGCCGGTTCCAGGATCACGGTGTAGCGGCCCGGCTCCAGCGCTTTCGCATCGACAGAACGCAGCGCCTTTTCGATCGCCACGTCGGAAGCTTCACGCGCGTCGAACTTGGTGACATCGCCCACGCTACGGCGCGACCAGCCGGAACCGCGACCGTCTTCGGTACGCACCGTCACGGTGAAGTCCAGGCCCGTGCCCTGCTGGTAGCCTAACAGGCCGTTGGAATTGCAGATCGCTTCGAACGAGGTGCTATCGCTGAAGAAGCCCGCTGCCACCAGCTTGTTCTTGCGGCAGTTCTCGATGCTGTAGGCCGCCACCTGGGCGCGGAATTCCGGATCGATGTCAGCGGTTTTCTGGCTGAAGGTGTTGGAGGCCTTGTACGCCTGGCCCGACGGCGTCGGCATGAACTCCGGATTTTCCGGCGCCAGGCGCGCCAGGTCCTCGGCGCGACGCACCACTTTTTCCAGCGACTTTTCGTCGAATTCATTGACGGTGGCGGTGCCCTGCTTCTTGCCGAAAGCGACCGACACCACCAGTTGGGTGTCCTCAATCAAACCGGCGGTCGACACGGCGTTGCGCGCATAGCGGATGTTGCCCTTGCGACTACCGGCCAGCTTCACTTCGCATTGGTCGGCCTTGGAAAATCCCAGCACCTTGTCGCAGATACGTTTTGCTTCGTCTTGACTCAAATTCTTCATCGCATGTCTCCAGGATTAGCCAATCTTGCGGGCCGTGTTGATGACGTTGATTCCGTTGAACCGCGCCGTACTCGCGCCATGCGAGACCACGCTGACCTGGCTAGGCTGTCCCTTACCGTCGAAGAAGGAACCACCCATGCGCCAGTCGCGTTCATCGCAGATGCCGACGCACGCGTTCCAGAACTCCTGGGTGTTCGATTGATAGGCCACGTCTTCCAGCTGCTGGCCGATCTTGCCGTTCTTGATTTCGTAGAACAGCTGACCGCCGAACTGGAAGTTGTAGCGCTGCTGGTCGATCGAAAAGGAACCGTCGCCGACGATGTAGATGCCCTTCTTGACGTCCTTGATCATTTCGTCCGGCGTCATGCGTTTTTTGCCAGCCTGCAGCGACACGTTAGGCATGCGCTGGAACTGTACGCTGCTCCAGTTGTCCGCATATGAACAGCCGTGCGATTCCTTCTCGCCGATGATGTGCGCCTGGTCGCGCGTGGCCTGATAGTTGACCAGCACGCCGTCCTTGATAATGTCCCAGCGCTTGCACTTGACGCCTTCGTCGTCATAGCCGACATAGCCCAGCGAACCCGGGGTGGTCTTGTCGGCGACGATGTTGACCAGGTCCGAGCCATACTTGAATTTCTTGGTCTGCCACTTGTCCAGCGTGGCGAAGCTGGTGCCGGCAAAGTTAGCCTCGTAGCCCAGCACGCGATCCAGCTCGGTCGGGTGGCCCACCGATTCGTGGATGGTCAGCCACAGGTGCTCAGGCGAGAGCACCAGATCGTACTTGCCCGGTTCGACCGACTTGGCGCTTAGCTTGGCCTTGGCCTGGGCGCCGGCCGCGCGCGCATCCTCGATCAGATCGTAGGACTTGGTGTACAGCGTGGTGACGCCGCCGGCGGCCTTGATCTTGTGCTCCGGACGGGCATCCAGGTATTCGTAGCCCATGCCGACCGGCGAGGACAACCCCTGGCGCGTGCGGAACTTGTTGCTGCTCTTGTCGACTGCGGTGGCGAACAGCGGCATCCACAGGCGGTGCAGGTCCTGGTCGATATACGAGCCGTCGGTGGAGGCGAAGTACTTCTGCTGGTTGACTTGGAACAGCAGCGATTGCATGAAGCTGGCGCCGCCGTCCATGCCGGCCTTGTTGGCGGTGATCAACAGGTCGGCCTTTTCCTTGATCGGTACCGTGCGCCAGTCCTTGGTGTACGGCGTGGCCCACGCCACTTCGCCCGCGCCCTGCACCGGCGCCAGGATCAGCGGCTCCGTTTGCAGCTTGGCGTTGGCCTTGGCGATGGCGACCGCCTGGCGCGCCGCGCCGGCCACGCCATCCGGCGACATGTCGTTGCTGGCGGCAAAGCCGTAGGCGCCGTTGGCGATCACGCGCACGCCGACACCGGCGGATTCGGTGTTGACCACGTTTTCGACGTTCAGGTCGCGGGTGGTGATGAACTGGTTCAGGTAGCGCCCCACGCGCACGTCGCAGTAGGTAGCGCCGGCCTGGGTGGCCGCTGTCATCGCGGTATCGGCCAGCATCTTCTTGAATTGCAGGGCAACTGGCTTGAGCAGCTCTTCGGCGGCGATGGCGCGTCCAAAAGCGGGCAGCAGCATGCTGCCCAGGGCCAGGCTACTTATGTTGAGAAATGCACGTCGTTCCATTGTGTCTCCAAAAATAAACGCTACGGCGGTTGGTTTTTGTCTGTGCCTGCATCCGGCCGAGCGATGGGTGGCCGAATAGGGAATGAGCTAGGCAATAAATATGCCATATCATCATGGTTGCGACCTCAGGCCTAACGTGCAGGTCACACTGTCCGGGTGTCCGCAAAGTGTCCGGGAAGTGTCCGGCCGGTGTCCGGCGGACGGCCGCGGTGGCGCCGCGTCACGGCACGCTTGACCGCGCCGCGCGACTGGCCGATGATCGCGGCAGGCTTGTTATTCTCATTCCACAGGAGATCACCCATGAAGTTCATCCCTACCGCCGTCCTCGCATCGACCATGCTGCTGGGCGTCGCCCATGCCGCCGAAGACAGCGCGCTACGCGCCGCCGTCGCCACGCCGTCGCGCACGCCGGCCAACGTCGAACGCGACGTGTATCGCCATCCATATGAGACGCTGAACTTCTTCGGCATCGCGCCGACAATGACGGTGGTGGAGTTGTCGCCGGGCGGCGGCTGGTACACGGAGATCCTGGCGCCCTACCTGCGCGAGCACGGCAAGCTGATCGCCGCCGGTAACGAGTTGGCCTCGCCGGAGGCGGGCGAGCGCCGCGCAGCCGAGCGCTTCCTGACGCGCATGAACGCCAATCCGGCGGTGTACAACAAGGTGGCGATAGGCGTGTTCGCGCCGCCGCGCAAGATCGAATACGCGCCGCCAGGCAGCGTGGACATGGTGCTCACTTTCCGCAACATCCACAACTGGATGGAGCAGGGCCCGGAGAATGTGAAGAACGTGTTCCGCGCCGCCTACACTGCGCTGAAGCCGGGTGGTGTGCTCGGTGTGGAAGAGCATCGCCTGCCGGCCGGTAAAACGCAGGATGCGACCGCCAGCACCGGCTACATGTCGGAGGCGTATGTCATCAGCATGATTGAGTCGGCCGGCTTCAAGTTGGCTGCCAAGTCGGAGATCAACGCCAACCCGAAGGACAACGCCGACCACAGGGGCGGCGTGTGGGCGCTGCCGCCGACCTATACCAACAAGGATGAGGAGCGTACCAAGTACCAGGCCATCGGCGAGAGCAACCGCATGACGCTGAAGTTCGTCAAGCCGTAAGCGCTGCGCTTAGAACTTGCTGAATTTGGCCTCGTCCGGACCGGCAGCGCCGGCCACCAGGCCAAGATTGCGGCTGGCGGGGCGGGCACCTGCCCCGCCAGCCAGGGTGGCCCGCAGCACAGGCGCGCGTGGCCGTTGGCTCGCGCCCGGGCCGTGGCGCGGCGCTTCCTCGACGGTGTACTGCTTGAACAGCGCCATCAAGCGATCCAGTTGCTCCGCCTGCGAATTCATTTCTTCCGACGTCGCCGCCAGTTCTTCCGCGCTGGCGGCATTCATCTGCGTGGTCTCGCTCAGCTGCGTGACGGCGCTGTTGATCTGGCCCACACCGGACGACTGCTCTTCCGACGCTGCCGCAATTTCCTGCACCAGCTCCGAGGTCTTGCGGATGTTCGGCACCAGCGCGTCGAACATCTGGCCGGCCTGCTCGGCCAGTTCCACGCTGTTGGCCGCCACCTGGCTGATTTCCTGCGCCGCCACCTGGCTGCGTTCGGCCAGCTTGCGCACCTCGGCCGCCACCACCGCGAAACCCTTGCCGTGTTCGTGCGCGCGCGCCGCCTCGATGGCCGCGTTCAGCGCCAGCAGGTTGGTTTGATAGGCGATATCGTCGATGATGCCGATCTTGCTGGCGATCTGCTTCATCGCCGCTGCCGTGGCCTTGATGACTTCCCCGCCCTTGCTCGCGTCGTGCGCGGCCTGGGCGGCGATGCCGTCGGTGATCTTGGCGTTTTCCGCGTTCTGCGCAATCGACGCCGTCATCTGTTCGATCGAGGCGCTGGTCTCCTCCACGCCGGCCGCCTGCTGGCTGGCCGCCTGCGATAGCGATTGTGCCGTGGCGCTGACTTCCTGCGAGGCACCGGCCAGCACGCCCACCACCGACTGCACGTCGCGCACCACGGCCGACAGGCTGCGGGCGATCCAGATCGCCAGCCCGCAGCCAAGGATCGCGATCACCACGTCGAACGACAGTATCCACAGCTTGGCACTGTCCGTCACCGCCGTCATGCCGGCCGACTCCTCGCGGGTTGCGGATTCGTTCACATCCTGCAGCTTGCGCAGTCCGGCGGCGATGACTTCATCGGCGCCCTTGACCGCCTTGTCCATTTCAAGCACGCTGGTACCCTTCTCGCGCAAGGCCTCCAGCTGCGACATGCTTTCAGCATAGGAGCGCGTGCCCGCTTGTACCGCGTCCAGCTCCCGCTGCTCTTCCGGCGTGACGGAACCCACGGCGCGGTATTTAGCCATCTCCTTGTCGATGGCAGCCAGGTCGGCGCGGAACTGCACGGCGTTGTCGCCGCCGCGCAGCGCGTAGTTCTTGAAGTGGTGTACTGCTTCGCCATGGCCGCGCACACCGCCCAGCACCGCATTCTTGCGCGCCAGCGTGATGGTTTCGAATTCGTCCCATCGCCTATGGAGTGCGGACAGGTTGGCAAACGCCACCGCTCCCAGCATGACCACCAGCAGCACTACGCCGCCAAAGCCGGCATGCAGCCGGGTCTCCATCTTCATTTGCTTGAACATGATCCACTCCTCGCTGACCGTGAATCATTGTGACGCATTACAGGTCCGACATTCTCACCAAATCTAACCCTGTTGTACGGAGGTCGCACCGGCATCGGCCAGCGCGGCGATCTCGCTTGCCGATACCACGTGCTGCACGTTCAGCAGCAGCACGAAACGTCCCTGCACCTTGCCTATGCCCTGCAGCAGTTCGGCGCGCACGGCGCTGCCGAACCTGGGTGCCGGCTCGATCTCGGCGGCCGGAATGTCCAGCACCGCGTTGACCGCATCGACCAGGATGCCGATCACGAAGGCACCGTGGTCGCTGTACACCTCGACCACGATGATGCAGGTGCGCTTGCCGACCGGCGAAGGCGCGCGCTCCAGCCGCACCGCCAGGTCCAGCACCGGCACCGCCGTGCCGCGCAGGTTGATCACGCCGCTGATACAGGGCGGCAGGCCGGGCACCGGCGTCACGCCGCTGTATTCCAGGATTTCGCGGATCGCCAGGATCCCGATCGCGAACATTTCCTGACCCAGCATGAAGCTCAGGAACTGGGCCGGCGCTCCTGTGCCGGCCTGCTCGACATCCAACGTAGCCAGTGCGCTCATGGCAGCCTCGCTCAGAATTTAACGAAATGCGACTCGTCCGGTTCCCGCATGTCGGCCATCTGGCGCGAGCCGCCGCCCAACACGCCCTTCAGTTTCGGCCCGCCCGGCTTGGCGGTCCTGCGCGCCGTGGCCACCGACTGACGCCGCGCCCCGCCGGCCAGCTTGAAGAAGGCCATGGTCTGCTGCAGTTGCTCCGCCTGGCCGCTCATCTCTTCGGCGGTGGCCGCCAGCTCTTCGGAACTGGAAGCGTTCTGCTGCGTGGTCTGGCTCAGCTGCGTCACCGCGCTGTTGATCTGACCCACGCCCGACGACTGCTCTTCCGATGCGGCCGTGATCTCC
>FSZM01000111.1_pt1 | contig 20999 bp, 16 predicted proteins | sample 1638831 | NCBI WGS metagenome assembly FSZM01 (sample SAMEA3914813, study PRJEB12502) | metagenome | biome: forest; material: soil | place: Canada | collected 2011-07-07 | depth 0.3 m
CTGCTGCAGGTGATGGACCATGGCACACTGACCGACAACAACGGACGCAAGGCCGACTTCCGTAACGTGATCATCATCATGACCACCAATGCGGGTGCGGAGAGCTTGCAGAAGGCGTCGATCGGCTTTACCACGTCCAAGCAGGCGGGCGACGAGATGGCCGAGATCAAGCGCATGTTCACGCCGGAGTTCCGCAACCGTATCGACGCGACCATCAGCTTCCGTGCGCTGGACGAGGAAATCATCCTGCGCGTGGTCGACAAGTTCCTGATGCAGCTGGAAGAGCAGCTGCACGAGAAGAAAGTGGAAGCGATCTTCACCGAGAAGCTGCGCAAGTTCCTGGCGAAGAAGGGCTTCGATCCGCTGATGGGCGCACGTCCGATGTCGCGCCTGATCCAGGACATGATACGCAAGGCGCTGGCCGACGAGCTGCTGTTCGGCCGCCTGGTAAGCGGTGGCCGGGTGACCGTGGACTTGGACGAGAAGGACCAGGTCAAGCTGGACTTCCCGGAGTCGGATGTCCTGCCGCCACCGATGCCGCCGGAAACTGTCGAAGTCGAATAAGACCGTCCAGGCCTAGCCAAGAAAACCGCACACGCAAGTGTTGCGGTTTTTTTATTTACTGCTCGCTTGACTCATCGCCCCAACCGGCAAATAAGAGCACGCCTGGATGGCATTCGAGTGCTCGGGCAAGCGTCTTTGCCTGCTCGAAATCCAGAGCAATGCTGTCATTTTCAATTAGTCCTGATCGTGAGGGCCGGTGGCCGGCCCACTTGCCTGCCAGCGCTTTGTCATGCAGTCCTTTCGTCGCTCGCAAGCCTTGCGGGCCGCCTAAACGCGCAATCCCTCCATGTTTGTTAGCGATTGACAAGCTCAAGCGTTACCGATGTGGAAAGTTGTTTCACTACTCTGCGATGCTCAACAATGCGCCACCTACCATCTCATGCCTGTCCCGATATCGCATGGTGGCGCACATCAACTACGCGTGATTTGATCTGGCTCTATAAGTTGCTCAGCGATTTGAACTGCGCGGCGCGGCGGCGGGAGACTTCGATGGCCAGTTCGTCCTGCAGCAGCAGATCGAGGCCGCCCGCCTCGGTGGGGGTCACGCGGCGGACGTAGTCGAGGTTGACGATGTGCTTGCGGCTGGCGCGAAAGAAGCGCTGCGGATCGAGCCGCTCTTCCAGCTGGTTCAGGGAACGCAGCATCAGCGGCTTGCAATCGTCGAAATAGACGCGGGTGTAATTGCCATCCGATTCGAACAGGCGGATGTCCTGCAGGCCGACGAACCAACAGCGCTCGCCATCCTTGATGAACAGCTTTTTGGCCGCCGACGGCGCAAGCGATGCGGCGCTGTTCAGGGTACTGATGCCGGCCGCCGCGTATTCGGCGGCGCGCGCCAGCCGCATGCGGCATCGTTGTAGTGCTTGCGCCATGCGCTCGGCCTGGATCGGCTTTTGCAAATAGTCCAGCGCATTGACTTCAAACGCCTGCAGCGCATAGCGGTCGAAGGCGGTGGTGAAGATCACTTCCGGCGCCTCGTCCAGTGCGGCCAGCATGTCGAAGCCGCTACCGCCGGGCATTTGCACGTCGAGGAAAATCAGCTCCGGCTTGAGCGCGGCGATCTGCTGCAAGCCGTCGGCGGCGTTGACCGCGACGCCGACGATCTCCACATCGGGATGCGCGGCCAGCATGCGCCGCAGTTCCGCGCGCGCCAGGCGTTCGTCGTCGATCAGCAAGGCCCGCATTTATGCGGCCTCCGGCAAGGTCAGCGTGGCGCGCACCCAGCCGCTATTTTCGCTCAGGTCCAGTGCCGCGCCGGCCCCCAGCGCCAGGGCCAGTCGCTTGCGGGTGTTTACCAGGCCTACCTTGGTCGAATTGGCGAACGGCAGGATGGCGCCCAGGTTGGCGATCTCGATGTGGATCATGCCGCCCTCATTGCGCCGGGCGCGGATGCGGATCTCGCTGCCGCTGGCGCTCGCTTCCACGCCATACTTGACGGCGTTTTCCACCAGCGTCTGCAAAGCCATCGGTGGTATACGCACCTGCTCCAGTCCCGCATCCACTTCCACGCTGACGCGCATGCGTTCCTCGAAGCGGATTTTTTCAATCGCGAGGTAGGCTTGTACTGCTTCGAGCTCCGCAGCCAGGGGCACCGTGTCGGTCTGGCCCGATTGCAGCGCGTAACGCATCAGCGCCGCCAATTGATCGATCATGCGCGAGGCGGCGTTCTGGTCTTCGTAGATCAGGGCGCGCACGCTGTTCATGCTGTTAAAGAAGAAGTGCGGATTGACCTGCGCTTGCAGTGCGCGCAGCTCAGCGTCCTTGGCGCTGATCTCCAGGCGCAGCGCCTCGGCCTCGAAGCGGTTGGCACGGCGCAGTGCCAGCGCAGCCATGTAGCAGATGTTCCAGACCAGATAGGCGGCCCACCAGAACATCAACGCGCCTGGCAGCCAGTACCAGCCTTGGACCGGGCCGAAGGGCTGGAATAGCATGAAGCCCCATGTCTGGATGCCGGTATGCAGTACCCCCAGCAGCACTACCGCCAGCAGCATGCGCTTCCAGCTGAGCTTCCAGCTGGCACCGTTACGGCTGCGGTACTTGAGCAGCCTATGCCACAAGTCCGACAGCAGCAGGCCGAAGCCGCCGCCCCACCAGGCCACCGCGGCCAAGGATGGATTGAAGCCGCGGCCGACCGTATAGGACATGAAGAACAGGGGGATCAAACTCCAGCCGCTCAGCTGGAACAGCCAATACCAGTTGAGGCGCGCGAGTAGGGGGCGGTCGGCAGTCATGGCTTGCTTATTTTAAAAAATTATCAATGCGATCATACATCCAGTTGGGATCGTCGTACATGATGAAGTGCTTGGCGGTGTCGCTCAATTCGATTTGCACGCCCGGCAGTTTCTGGTACTGGGTCTTGTAGGTGGACTCGAAGACGGCGCGCGGCGCGTAGTTCTTGTAGGCGATCCAGCTGCCCAGCACCAGCGTCGGCGCCTTGATGCGGGCGACGTCCTCGCGCATGTCGCCGGCGATCAACTCGTACATGGCGTTGGCGACAGCGCGACTATCCGAGCGCATCCCCATCTGCATCAGGTACTCGATGTCGGCCGGCTTGCTGACCATGGTTTCCAGGTTCTGGCGCGAGCGGGTCATGCGCGCTTCGGCTGTGACGTTCAACATCTGCTCGCGCATCTCGGCCGCCATTTCCTTGAGCTGCGCGCCGGTGATGCTCGATACCTGGCGCGCCCCCAGTGCCGGCAGCGTATCGACGATGACCAGGCGGCCGACCTGGTCTGGATGGTCGGCGGCCAGCTTCATGCCCAGGAAGCCGCCCAGGCTATGGCCGATGACGATAGGCTGTTCCAGCTGGTTGGAGGCGATGTAGTCGCTCAGCTGCTGCTCGGCATTGGCCAGCAGCGGACCTTCGATGGCGGGATTGCCGCCGAAGCCGGCCAGCGTCAGCACGTGGCACTGGCGCTGGCCGCAGTAGTGCGCCACCGTGCCGTCCCAGACTGCGCCGCTGGACGCCAGGCCGGGTATCAGTATCATCGGCTGGCCGGCAGCGCCATGCACCTCAACCTGAAAGGCTGGATGGGAGGCCGCCGCCTGCGCAGTCGAGGGAAGACAGGCCAGCGGCAGGCTGGCAGCGATAGCGATCAGGCCTTGGGCGAATTGGTTCTGCATGGGGGCTCCCGGTTCGTTGAGTTGACGCAGCCATGCTAGCGGCGCGTTGCCGGCTGGGCCAACGCTGTGTGATGAGCGGTGCTATACCGTGATGAGCGGCGAATTCAGCCCTCATCGCGCAGCCGGCGCCACAGGGTGGTGCGGCTGATGCCCAGGTAGTCGGCGGCGGCGTCGCGGCGGCCGCCGAAGCGAGCCAGCACTTGGGCGGCGCTTTCGCGCAGCGCCGGGGCGGCCAGCAGCAGGGCCGGTGCCGGCGCTGCCGGCAGGGGGGGCGCGGCCGGCAGGGCCGCCGCGCCCGCCAGCTCGGGGGCGACGCTCAGCACGAAGCCGGGCGTGAGCGCCTGCAGCGGTTCGGCAGCCAGGAACAGGGCGATGCGCTCGGTCAGGTTGCGCAGCTCGCGCACGTTGCCGGGCCAGTCGTAGCGCCGCAGCAGCGGTGCGCAAGCCATCACTTCGGCATGCAGATTCGGATGCGGACGTGCACCCAGGGCTGCCAGCGCATTCTTGAGCGACCATTCGGCCAGTCCTATCATGTCGTCGCCACGCGCGCGCAGCGGCGGCAGCGACAGGCGCAGCACCGCCAGGCGGTAGAACAGGTCGGCGCGGAAGCGGCCTTCGCGCACGCGCTGTTCCAGATCGGTGTGCGTGGCACTGATGATGCGCACGCTGACGGCGATCGGCCGCGTGCCGCCGACGCGCACCACTTCGCGTTCCTCGAGCACGCGCAGCAAGCGCGTTTGCAGCGTTAAGGGCATTTCGCCTATCTCGTCGAGGAACAGCGTGCCGCGATTGGCCGCTTCAAACAGCCCCGCATGGCCGCCGCGCCGCGCGCCGGTGAACGCGCCTTCCTCGTGGCCAAACAGCTCGGACTCCAGCAGCGATTCGGCGATGGCGCCGCAATTGACCGCCACGAAAGGCCGGTTTTGCCCTAGGCTGCGCGGACTCTCGCGGTGTATGGCCTGCGCCACCAACTCCTTGCCGCAGCCGGTTTCGCCTTGTATCAGCACGGTCGCTGGTGACTTCGCATACAGCACCACGGACTGCCGCAGCGACTCCATCACATCGGACTCGCCGCGCAGATCATTCAAGCCATGCTTGGCGCGCAGCGTGTCGGCCACCACCACGCGCCGGCTGCGGTTCGATTCGAGCTGGGTCATGCGCGCCATTTCCAGCGCGTCGTCGAAGGCTTGGCGGATCGAGGCGGCGGAGTAGACAAACACGCCGGTCAGTCCCGCTTCATCGGCCAGGTCGGTGATCAGGCCCGCGCCGACGATGGCCTTGATGCCGGCCGCTTTCAAGTCATTGATCTGCGCGCGCGCATCTTCTTCGGTGACGTAGGTGCATTGCGCGATCGGCACACCGAAGGTGGCGGCAAATTCGGCCAACTCCGGCATGGTGTCCTGGTAGGTGATGACGCCGATGCGCTCCGACACGCGCCGCGCGCGTGCCAGCGCCTGCATCATGTCGAAACCGCTGGCCTTGGCAATGACCACCGGCACCGACAGCCGGCCCTTTAAATAGGCGGCATTGGAACCGGCCGCGATCACGGCGTCGCAACGCTCGGTGGCCATGCGCTCGCGGATGTGGCGCGCTGCTTCATCGAAACCGAGGTTGATCGGTTCGATGGTGGCCAGCTCGTCGTACTCCAGCGTGATGTCGCGGAACAGGTCGTACAAGCGCGACACGGACACCGTCCAGATGACGGGTTTATCGGTGGGGTCGAAGGGCAGGGCAGGGGAGTGGCGCATGTTTCAATTGTAGTTCATTTGTTTCGATGTTTCAAAATGAAACATGGTTGAAACGTCGAATGGAGGGGGGGATTGCGTAAGTAATTGATTCTTATGGCCGGGGGCGTTGGCACGGCACTTGCAAGAACAGCCGCAACGCTGTTCAACTGATCGTCTTTTGAAAGGTCTCCATGACTCAATATTCCGCAGGCGCCGCCTTCCGCAAAGCCGTCCAAGAAGAAGCGCCGCTGCAAGTGGTCGGCGCCATCAACGCCAATCATGCTCTGCTGGCCAAGCGTGCCGGCTTCAAGGCGATCTACCTGTCCGGCGGCGGCGTCGCTGCCGGTTCGCTGGGCTTGCCCGACCTGGGCATCTCGAATCTGGACGACGTGCTGACCGACGTGCGCCGCATCACCGACGTGTGCGACCTGCCGCTGTTAGTCGACGTCGACACCGGTTTCGGCGCCTCCGCCTTCAACGTGGCGCGCACCGTCAAGTCCATGATCAAGTTCGGCGCCGCCGCCATGCACATCGAAGACCAGGTTGGCGCCAAGCGCTGCGGCCACCGTCCGGGCAAGGAAATCGTCAGCAAGGGCGAAATGGTCGACCGCATCAAGGCCGCCGTCGACGCGCGCACCGATGAAAACTTCGTCATTATGGCCCGCACCGATGCGCTGGCCGTCGAAGGCCTGGACGCCGCGATCGAACGCGCCGTGGCCTGCGTCGAAGCCGGCGCCGACATGATCTTCCCGGAAGCGATGATCTCGCTGGATATGTACAAGCAGTTCGCCAAGGCGGTCGGTGTGCCTATCTTGGCCAACATCACCGAATTCGGTTCGACCCCGCTGTTTACCGTGGACGAACTGCGCAGCGCCGATGTCGGCCTGGTGCTGTACCCGCTGTCGGCCTTCCGCGCCATGAACAAGGCCGCCGAAAACGTCTACGGCGCGATCCGCCGCGACGGCACGCAACAGCACGTCATCGACACCATGCAGACCCGCGCCGAACTGTATGAGCGCATTAACTATCACGATTTCGAACAGAAGCTCGATGCCCTGTTCGCAGCACAGAAAAAATAAATACACCCGAATACGAGAAGAGATCGACATGACCGAACCAGCCCCAACCTTCAAGCCAAAAAAATCCGTCGCCCTGTCCGGCGTCACCGCGGGTAACACCGCCCTGTGCTCGGTCGGCAAGACCGGCAACGACCTGCACTACCGCGGCTATGACATCCTGGATGTCGCCACCACCAGCGAGTTCGAAGAAATCGCCTTCCTGCTGGTGCATGGCAAGCTGCCGACCCAGTCGGAACTGAATGGCTACAAAACCAAACTGAAATCGCTGCGCGGCCTGCCGCAGGCGGTGAAGGCCGCACTGGAGGCACTGCCGGCGTCGGCCCACCCGATGGACGTGATGCGCACCGGCGTGTCCGTGCTGGGCTGCACCCTGCCGGAGAAGGACGACCACAACGTGCCGGGCGCGCGCGATATCGCCGACCGCCTGATGGCTTCCTTCGGTTCCATGCTGCTGTACTGGTACCACTACAGCCATAACGGCAAGCGCATCGAAGTGGAAACCGACGACGAGTCGATCGGTGGCCACTTCCTGCACCTGCTGCACGGCGAAAAGCCTTGCGAGTCGTGGGTCAAGGCCATGCATGTATCGCTGATCCTGTATGCGGAACACGAGTTCAATGCATCGACCTTCGCCAGCCGCGTCATCGCCGGCACCGGTTCCGACATTCACTCCGCCATTACCGGCGCCATCGGCGCGCTGCGCGGTCCCAAGCATGGCGGCGCCAACGAATTCGCCTTTGAAATCCAGAAGCGCTACGAGAACCCGGACGAAGCCGAAGCCGACATCCGCAAGCGCGTGGAAAACAAGGAAGTGGTGATCGGCTTTGGCCACCCGGTCTACACCGTGTCCGACCCGCGCAATGTAGTGATCAAGGAAGTGGCGCGCTCGCTGTCGCAGGAAGCCGGCTCGATGAAGATGTTCGACATCGCCGAGCGTCTGGAATCGGTGATGTGGGAAGTGAAGAAGATGTTCCCGAACCTGGACTGGTTCTCGGCCGTGTCCTATCACATGATGGGCGTGCCGACCGCGATGTTTACGCCGCTGTTCGTCATCTCGCGCACTTCCGGCTGGGCTGCCCACATCATCGAGCAGCGCATCGACAACAAGATCATCCGTCCAAGCGCCAACTACGTCGGCCCGGACGACCTGCAATTCGTACCGATCAAGGAGCGCAAATGAACACGGCATTTCGCAAGCATCTCCCAGGCAGCAAGCTCGATTACTTCGACGCGCGCGCCGCAGTCGATGCGATAGCGCCGGGCGCCTACGACAAGCTGCCGTACACCTCACGTGTGCTGGCAGAGAATCTGGTACGCCGCTGCGATCCAGCCACGCTGAACGCCTCGCTGTCGCAACTGATCGAACGCAAACGCGACCTGGACTTCCCATGGTTCCCGGCGCGCGTGGTGTGCCACGACATTCTGGGCCAGACCGCACTGGTCGACCTGGCCGGCCTGCGCGACGCGATCGCACTGCAAGGCGGCGACCCTGCGCTGGTCAATCCGGTGGTGCCGACCCAGCTGGTGGTCGATCACTCGCTGGCCGTCGAATGCGGCGGCTTCGATCCGGACGCCTTCGACAAGAACCGCGCCATCGAAGACCGCCGCAACGAAGACCGCTTCGATTTCATCAACTGGACCAAGAAGGCGTTCAAGAACGTCGACGTGATCCCGCCGGGCAACGGCATCTTGCACCAGATCAATCTGGAGCGCATGTCGCCGGTGGTGCAGGTACAGGATGGCGTGGCCTATCCGGATACGCTGGTCGGCACCGATTCGCATACGCCTATGGTCGACGCGCTGGGCGTGATCGCCATCGGCGTCGGCGGCCTGGAAGCGGAAAGCGTGATGCTGGGCCGCGCTTCGTGGATGCGCCTGCCGGACATCATCGGCGTCGAGCTCAGCGGCAAGCCGCAGGAAGGCATCACTGCCACCGACACCGTGCTGGCGCTGACCGAATTCCTGCGCAAGCAGAAGGTCGTGTCGTCTTATCTGGAGTTCTTCGGCGCCGGCGCTGCGCACCTGACCCTGGGCGACCGCGCGACGATCTCCAACATGGCGCCGGAATTCGGCTCCACCGCCGCGATGTTCTACATCGACGAACAAACCATCAAGTACCTGAAGCTGACCGGCCGCGACGACGAGCTGGTCAAGCTGGTCGAGCAGTACGCCAGGCACACCGGCTTGTGGGCCGACACGCTGAAGGGCGCAGAGTACGAGCGCGTGCTCAAGTTCGACTTGTCGAGCGTGGTGCGCACCATCGCCGGCCCGTCCAATCCGCACAACCGCGTGCCCACTTCCGAGCTGGCCGCGCGGGGCATCAGCGGCGTGCTCGAGAACGAGCCAGGCCTGATGCCGGACGGCGCGGTGATCATCGCCGCCATCACCAGCTGCACCAACACCAACAACCCGCGCAACATGATCGCGGCCGGCCTCCTGGCCCGTAACGCCAACGCACGGGGCCTGACCCGCAAGCCATGGGTGAAATCCTCGCTGGCTCCCGGTTCCAAGGCGGTCACGCTGTATCTGGAAGAAGCCGGCCTGCTGCCGCAGCTCGAGCAGCTGGGCTTTGGCGTAGTCGCTTACGCTTGCACCACCTGTAACGGCATGTCCGGCGCGCTGGACCCGGTGATCCAGAAAGAAGTGATCGAGCGCGACCTGTATGCCACGGCGGTCCTGTCGGGTAACCGCAACTTCGACGGCCGCATCCACCCGTATGCCAAGCAAGCGTTCCTGGCTTCGCCGCCGCTGGTGGTGGCGTATGCGATCGCCGGCACCATCCGCTTCGATATCGAGAAGGACGTGCTGGGCACCGATAGCCAGGGCCAGCCGGTACGCCTGAAGGATATCTGGCCATCGGACGCAGAGATCGACGCCATCGTCGCCTCCAGCGTCAAGCCGGCGCACTTCAACAAGGTCTACATCCCGATGTTCGCCAAGCAGGCAGACGACGGCCTCAAAGTGAGCCCGCTGTACGACTGGCGCCCGCAGACTACCTACATCCGCCGCCCGCCCTACTGGGAAGGCGCGCTGGCAGGCGAGCGCGGCTTGAAGGGCATGCGTCCGCTGGCGCTGCTGGGCGACAATATCACCACTGATCACTTGTCGCCATCGAACGCCATCATGCTCGATAGCGCGGCCGGCGAGTACCTGGCCAAAATGGGCTTGCCGGAAGAGGACTTCAATTCCTACGCCACCCACCGCGGCGACCACCTGACGGCGCAACGCGCCACCTTTGCCAATCCGACGCTGAAAAATGAGATGGTGCAGGTTAACGGCAAGGTGAAGGCCGGTTCGCTGGCCCGCATCGAGCCGGAAGGCCAGGTCACCCGCATGTGGGAAGCAATTGAGACGTATATGGAGCGCAAGCAGCCGCTGATCGTGATCGCCGGCGCCGACTACGGCCAGGGTTCCTCGCGCGACTGGGCCGCCAAAGGGGTGCGCCTGGCTGGCGTGGAAGCGATCGTGGCCGAAGGCTTCGAGCGCATCCACCGCACCAACCTGGTCGGCATGGGCGTGCTGCCGCTGGAGTTCAAGCCGGGCGTCAATCGCCTGAGCTTGAGCCTGGACGGCACGGAAACCTATGACGTGATCGGCGAACGCACGCCGCGCGCCACGCTGACGCTGGTGATCCATCGCAAAAACGGCGAGCGCGTCGACGTGCCGGTCACTTGCCGTCTCGACACCGCGGAAGAAGTCTCGATCTACGAAGCGGGCGGCGTGCTGCAGCGCTTCGCCCAGGACTTCCTCGAATCGGCAAAGGCGGCTTGATATGGCTCAGCTACTGGCTCACCTACCGCAAATCAAGATTCCCGCCACCTATATGCGTGGCGGCACCAGCAAGGGCGTGTTCTTCCGGCTGCAGGACTTGCCGGAAGCGGCGCAGGTGGCCGGCGCCGCGCGCGACGCGCTGCTGCTGCGGGTGATCGGCAGCCCGGACCCATACGGCAAGCAGATCGACGGCATGGGCGGCGCCACCTCCAGCACCAGCAAGACGGTGATACTGTCGAAAAGCAGCAAGCCGGATCACGATGTGGACTACCTGTTCGGTCAGGTCGCCATCGACCAGGCTTTTGTCGACTGGAGCGGCAACTGCGGCAACCTGTCGGCGGCGGTTGGGCCGTTCGCAATCAACGGCGGCCTGGTGGACCCGGCACGCATTCCGCACAACGGCGTGGCGGCGATACGCATATGGCAGGCCAACATCGGCAAGACCATCATCGCCCACGTGCCAATTTCCAACGGCCAAGTGCAGGAAACCGGCGACTTCGAACTCGATGGCGTGACCTTTCCGGCAGCCGAAGTGGCGCTGGAGTTCATGGACCCGGCGGCCGAGGAAGAGGGCGGCGCTGGCGCCATGTTCCCGACCGGCAATCTGGTCGACGACCTGGACGTGCCAGGCGTGGGCACGCTGAAGGCGACCATGATCAACGCCGGCATTCCGACCATCTTCGTCAACGCCGATGCCATCGGCTACACCGGCAAGGAACTGCAGGACGCCATCAACGGCGACGCCAAGGCGCTGGCCATGTTCGAGACCATCCGCGCGCACGGCGCGCTGCGGATGGGACTGATACAACATATCGACCAAGCGGCCACCCGCCAGCACACGCCGAAGGTGGCGTTTGTGGCGCCGCCGGGCGACTACGTTGCCTCCAGCGGCAAATGCATCGCCGCCGGCGGTATCGACCTGCTGGTGCGCGCGCTCTCGATGGGCAAGTTGCATCACGCGATGATGGGCACGGCCGCGGTCGCCATCGGCACGGCCGCGGCGATTCCAGGCACGCTGGTCAACCTGGCGGCCGGCGGCGGCCAGCGCAACGCGGTGCGCTTCGGCCATCCGTCCGGTACCTTGCGGGTCGGTGCCGAGGCGACCCAGGTCGACGGCGACTGGAGCGTCACCAAAGCCATCATGAGCCGCAGTGCGCGCGTGCTGATGGAGGGCTGGGTACGCGTGCCGGGAGACGCTTTTTAAACCAGTTTAAGTAGTTTATTGACAACAACAATGCCCGGTTTGCCGGGCATTGTCGCATTTGCGAGTACGGATAGGCTCCGATTGCATAATTAGAGTGTGGCGTCGCCTTTCAGTGTGGTTTTATGGGCGAATTGTGGTTTATGATCTGCCAACTCCGTTGCCGGCTCAATATTGATCAGGCAGCGTTTTTTTTACATGGTGCCATCGGTGTACATGAATCGAGTCTCGACCCATCCTGAGTTCCTGGCCGACGCTTTGCAGCTGATCGGCGTGCCCGCCTGCGCCTGCGACGCGGAGGGCAAGATTCTGGCGGTGAGCCCGGAACTGGTGGCGCTGCTCAATTTCGAGCCCAGCGGCCGGCTGGTGGCCGACCTGTTCGCGCGTCACATGCGTGCCGACAGCGTGCAGCAGCTGGACGCCGCGCTTGGCCCGGACGGCGCCGAGCAGCGCTGGGACAGCTGCCTGACCTGCGCCGGCGGCCAGTACATTGCGGTGCAGGTGCTGGTCAAGCCGCTGCCGTCCGGCGCCGCACAGGAGGGCGCCAGCATCGTCTTCCACGACATCACCAGCGTGCAGCGCGACCAGCGCGCGCTGCGCAAGACGCTGCTCGAGCAGCAGGCCATCCTGGAAAACGCCGCGGTCGGCATCCTGTTCAGCAAGGAAGGGCGCATCCAGGAGTGCAATATCCGCTGCGCCGAGATGCTGGGCTATCTGCGCCACGAACTGGAAGGCGCGCTGACCAAGATCGTCTACGAATCCGAAGAAGACTTCAATCAGCTGGGCCGCGACGCCGGCCTGGCGCTGGCACAGGGACAGTCCTTCAAGACCGAAGCGCAGCTGATGCGCAAGGATGGCACGCAGTTCTGGGCACGCCTGTTCGGCCGCGCCATCGATCCGTCCAACACCCGCGAAGGCACGGTGTGGATCGTCGAGGATATCAGCGAGCACCGGCGCGACGAGGAAAAGCTGCGCCGCGCGCTGATCGACATGCAGGCGATCCTGGACAATGCCTCGGTCGGCATCCTGTTTACCAAAAACAAGATCATGTTGAGCTGTAACCCGCGCATGGCCGAGATGTTCGGCTACCTGCGCGACGAAATGATAGGCCGGCATGCATCCGACGTGTTTCTGTCGCCGGACATCTACGAGGCCTTCGTCAACGAGGCCGTGCCGCTGCTCGGTTCCGGCCAGTCGTTTGAAAAAAAGGAATTCGAATTCAAGCGCAAGGACGGCAGCATGTTCTGGTGCCGCGTGCGCGCCAAGGCGGTGGACGACCCGCGCAGCGACGGCGGCGCCATCTGGATACTGGAAGACATCAGCCAGACCCGCCAGACCCACATGGAGGTCGAGGCGATCATGACCAACGCCTCGGTCAGCATCCTGTTCACCAAGAACCGCCTGATCACCCGCTACAACCGCGGCTTCGGCGACATGTTCGGCTACCAGGACGATGAAGGCCTGGGCTTGCCGGGCCGCGCGCTGTATCCGTCGGAGGAAGCCTATGGCCGGCTGGGCATGGCAGCCTATCCCTTCCTCTCGGTCGGCAAGCCGTTCCAGACCGAAGTGGAGATGGCGCGCAAGGATGGCAGCACCTTGTGGGCGCAGCTGATCGGTTACGTGGTCAATCCGCAAGACACGACCCAGGGCACGATCTGGATCATCGAAGACCGCAGCGAGCAAAAACACGCCGAGGAATCGCTGCGCAACGCGCTGCTGGAAAACCAGGCCATCCTCGACAGCGCGGTGCTGGGCATCTCGGTGGTGGAGCAGGGCCACAACTTGCGCTGCAATGCCAAGATGGAGGAGCTGTTCGGTTACGGCCCCGGCGAGATGAACCATCTGAGCGTACAAGCCTTCTATCCCGATCTGGACGCCTGGAAGCAGGCCCGCAACGAGACCGCGCGCGACTTCGGCGCCGGCCGCGTCAACGTGTCCGAGTATCTGTTAAAGCGCAAGGATGGCAGCCGTTTCTGGGCGCGCCTGTCGGGCCGGCCGTTCGACCTGACGCAGCGCAACGGCCGTTCGGTATGGCTGGTGGACGACATCACGGCGCGGCGCGAAGCGGCCGACGCGGTCAGCCGCGCGCGCGACGAGCTGGAAGTGCGGGTGCTGGAGCGCACCGCCGAACTGGCCGGTGCCAACGCGCTGCTGCAGGGCGAGATCGTCGAGCGCCGCCAGGCCGAGGCGCGGGTGCACCACATGGCGTATCACGACAGCCTGACCGGCCTGCCGAACCGCGCGCTGCTGTCGGACCGCCTGGACCGCGCCATGCTGGCCGCCCAGCGTTCCGAGCGCCGGCTGGCGGTGATGTTCATAGACCTGGACCGCTTCAAGACCATCAACGATTCGCTGGGTCACATGACGGGCGACCAGCTGCTCAAGGAAGTGGCCAGCCGCCTGTGCCGCGCGGTGCGCGCCAGCGATACCGTGGCCCGCCTGGGCGGCGACGAATTCGTGGTGCTGGTGCCGGGCATCCGCAGTGCCGAGGAAGCGACCCAGGTGGCGGAAAAAATCATCGAGGCGCTGTCCGACAGTTTCCCGCTCGAAGGCCGCACGCTGCATATCACGCCGTCGATCGGCATCTGCGTCTATCCGGACGACGGCGACGATGTCGAGACGCTGATGCGCCACGCCGACGCCGCCATGTATCACGCCAAGGCCAGCGGCCGGAATAACTACCAGTTCTTCACCCAGACCATGAACCTGGCGGCGGCGCGCTACTTCGAACTGGAGAACAGCTTGCGCAGCGCGCTGGCGCAGGACCAGTTCGAGCTGCATTTCCAGCCCATCATGGACATCGGCACGCGGCGCCTGCATACCATGGAAGTGCTGTTGCGCTGGCGCCGCAGCGACGGCGAGCTGGTGCTGCCGGACCACTTCATCCCCATCATCGAAGACAATGGCCTGATCGTGCCGATCGGCGAATGGGTGATGCGCCGCGCCTGCGAGCAAAGCATGGCGTGGATGGCGCAGGGCCTGGAGCCGGTGCCGCTGGCGGTCAACCTGTCGCCGCGCCAGTTCATGCACCGCGGCCTGATTGAATCGATACGCCGCATCCTCGATGAAACCGGCATCGACCCATCGCTGATCGAATTCGAGATCACCGAGACCGCGCTGATGCAGCACGGCGAGCAGACTCTGGACATCCTGGGCCAGATCAACGCCATGGGCATCCGCTTGTCGATCGACGATTTCGGCACCGGCTATTCCAGCCTGGCGTACCTGAAGCGCTTCCCGGTCAAGAAGATCAAGATCGACCGCGCCTTCATCAAGGACCTGGAAGCGAGCGCGGAAGACCGCGCCATCGTGGCGGCGATCATCGCGCTGTCCGACAGCCTGCAGCTGTCGGTGGTGGCGGAGGGCGTGGAGACGGAAGGGCAGTACCTGTTACTGCAGCGCAATGGTTGCCAATATGCCCAGGGTTATCTGTTCTCGCAGCCGGTGTCGCATGCGACGGCCCAGCTGCTGCTGCCGCGGCGCTGATCAGTCCAGCGTCGCGACCACCGGCGCGTGGTCGGACGGCTGCTCCCATTTGCGCGGCACGCGGTCGATGATGCAGCCGCTGCAACGCGCCACCAGCGCCGGCGACAGCAGGATATGGTCGATGCGCAAGCCCTTGTTCTTCTGGTAGCCCAGCTGGCGGTAGTCCCACCAGCTGAACGACTTGTCGGCCTGCTCGAACAGGCGGAACGCGTCTTGCAAGCCGATATCGATCAGCCTGGTCAGCGCCGCGCGCTCCTGGTCCGATACCAGCACCTGGCCCACCCACGCTGCCGGATCGTGTACGTCGCGGTCTTCCGGCGCGATGTTGTAGTCGCCCAACACGGCCAGTTGCGGGTGCAGCAGCGCTTCTTCGCGCAGCCAGTCGTGGAAGGCCGCCAGCCAGCCCAGTTTATATGCGTACTTGTCGGAGTCGACGCTCTGGCCATTGGGCACGTAGGCGCACACCACGCGCACGCCGGCGATGGTGGCGGCCAGGATGCGTTGCTGCACATCGTCGTAGCGCGGATTGTTCTTGACCACGTCGCTGATCGGCAGCTTGGACAAGATGGCCACGCCGTTGTAAGTCTTCTGGCCGCTGAACACGACGTGATAGCCGGCCGCTTCGATGGCGGCGGCGGGGAACTTGTCGTCGGTCAGTTTGGTTTCCTGTATGCACAGAACATCGACCGGGTTCTCTTCCAGCCATTTCAAGACGTGGGGCAGGCGAACATTCAGGGAATTGACGTTCCAGGTGGCGAGTTTCATGGCAATGTGCTTTCATGCGGATTCGGTGGGGGCAGTGGCCCGACGTGGGCGCATCTTACTCCAACTTTATGTAACATATCAGTCTGTTATTTTGCTCATGTTTCCAATAAAACACTAGAATATGCCCGAGGTGTGGCGCGCACGCGTCTAAAGATGTTGCAAAAACGGCTTATTGTAAAAATAATTGCCAATAGGGCTTCATAGTTATCAAAATGGTACTAGAATCAATCAACAACTGATCGAAATCGAAATATACTGATATCAGTAGATGTCAAAACTAAAGTTTCCACAAGGCAACCAAAATATTCAGAAAACAGCGTACACTATGTGTTGTACCGGATTAATAAATGGTACTATTGGGAAATACTTGTAGTTTTAACAGTGAATATGCGTGAAGCATTTGCAAAGGGATAAAATGCGATCTGCATTTGAGGCATGGGCGCAGCGCGATGGCCACATTGTGCGCAGGCGCGAAGACAAGCCAGATGAATATCTGGTCTACGAAACGCAACGCCGCTGGGTAATCTGGCAGGCGGCGCTGGAACACGGCAAGACTCCGTCCGGACGCAAGTCGTCCGCGCAGAAGGAAGCCGCGGCCGGCGAAAAGGCAGCGCAAAGCGCCCGTTCGGGCTTGCAGCGCGCGCCTACCCTGAATTCCGCTGAGGCGGCCGTGCGCAACCAGGTGCTCAACGAAGTGCTTGACGCCTTCGCGACGCTCGACGGGGAGCGCGGCATGGAAGACATCCTGAAAGTCATCCAGAGCCTCAAGCAGAAGCAGCGAGACCATGCCGAAGTCGAGCGCGTCATGGTGAGCGCCAAGCAGAACGACTAGCCGCATGCGCTTTCGTCACTATAAAGGTGGCCTCTACGAACTCGTCTGCGAGGCCACCCTGGAAGCGGACCGGAGTCCGATGATCGTCTATCGCGCTGCCGATGGCTCGATCTGGGTCCGTCCCAGGGACGTGTTTTTTGAGTTGATCGAAGTCGATGGCGTGATGGTCCAGCGCTTCGCGCCGATCAACTAGCCGCCATGAAGCGACTGCTCTGCGCGGCCAGCGCCGCCTGCTCGCTGCTGCTTGCCGTGTCTGCGCCGGCCGAAACCCTCGGTTCGGTCGATACGGCATTCCAGTTCCTCGGGCCCGATCACAAAGTGGTGGTGGAAGTGTTTGACGATCCGCGCGTGGCCGGCGTCAGCTGCTATCTGTCGCGTGCCAAGACCGGCGGCATCAAGGGCGCCATCGGCCTGGCCGAGGACAAGGCCGAATCGTCGGTGGCCTGCCGCCAGGTAGGCGCGCTGTCGTTCAGTGCTCCGCTGCCGCTGCAGGAAGAAGTGTTCACCGAGCGCGCCTCGCTCTTCTTCAAGCACGTGCGCGTGGTGCGCATGGTCGACGTCAAGCGCAATGCGCTGGTGTACCTGGTCTATTCCGACCGCCTGGTCGATGGCAGCCCGAAAAACAGCGTGACCGCGGTGGCCGTACCGGCCAACCAGCCGGTGCCCACGCGCCGCAAATAAGAGCGTCATTCCCGCTCTGTTGCGGGCATGGGGCAGGGCGCGGCTTTGCTACACTGCAGTATCGCTCATTCCCTCCTGGCCGTGCCATGTATCGAATTGCCTGTTTTTCCGCCGCCTTGCTGCTCGCTGTGGGCCTGCCTGGTTGCGCCACGCTGACCGAAGCGTCCGACCAGAATGTGCTGGTGCAGACGGTGCTGGACCATAAGCCGCTGGACGGCGCCGGCTGCGTGATCTACAACGATGTCGGCAAATGGTTCGTCACCACGCCGGCGCGCGTGACGATACGCAAGAGCTCCAAGCCGCTGCGCATCGATTGCAAGAAGGACCAGGCGGCGTGGGCCTACGAGAAGGTGGATGCCAAAGTCAACGGCAGCTTGTGGGGTAACGTGGTGCTGACTGCGGGCCTGGGCTATTTCGTCGACAAGAATACCGGTGCCGGTTTCGACTACCCGTCCACGCTGACGGTGGTGATGCACAAACAGGATGAGGGAGACGGTCTGCCGCCGCCGGCTGCCGGCGTGACGGTGTATTGATAAAAAAGGGGCAGACCGTGGTCTGCCCCTTTTGCATTACGCGCTGCTCGCTATTACGCGCGGTTGATCAGGAAGTTCGCCAGCAGCGGTACCGGACGGCCGGTCGCGCCTTTGGCGGCACCCGATTTCCAGGCGGTGCCGGCGATGTCCAGGTGGGCCCAGGTGTACTTGCGGGTGAAGTTCTCCAGGAACGCGGCGGCGGTGCACGAAGCGCCGCCCGGCGTGCCGATGTTGGCCAGGTCGGCGAAGTTGGACTTGAGCTGTTCGTTGTACTGTTCGCCGATCGGCAGGCGCCATGCGGTGTCGCTGGCGGCTTTGCCGGCGGCCAGGATCTCTTCGGCCAGCTTGTCGTGCTCGGCGTCGTGGCGGGTGAACAGGCCGCTATTGTGGTGGCCCAGCGCGACGATGCAGGCGCCGGTCAGCGTGGCGATGTCGATCACGGCGGCCGGATTGAAGCGCTCGGCGTAGGTCAGCGCGTCGCACAGGACCAAGCGGCCTTCGGCGTCGGTGTTGAGGATCTCGATGGTCAGGCCGTTCATAGAGGCGACGATGTCGCCCGGCTTGGTGGCGCGGCCGGACGGCATGTTTTCGCAGGCGGCGATCACGCCGATCACGTTCAGCTTCAGGTTCATCTCGCCGATGGCGCGGAAGGTGCCCAGCACCGAAGCGGCGCCGCCCATGTCGTACTTCATCTCGTCCATGCCAGGGCCGGCCTTGAGCGAAATGCCGCCGGTGTCGAAGGTGATGCCCTTGCCGACCAAGACCACTGGCGCGTCCTTGGACTTGCCGCCCATGTGCTTGATGATGATGAACTTCGGCGGCTGCTCGCTGCCGTTGGTCACCGACAGGAAGCTGTTCATCTGCAGCGCTTCGAGTTGCTTGCGCTCCAGGACTTCAACGTCGAACTTGTAGTCCTTGCCCAGCTGCTTGGCGGTGTTGGCCAGGTAGGTCGGGGTGCAGATGTTGGCCGACAGGTTGCCCAGTTCCTTGGTCAGGTCCATGCCGTTGGCGATCGCCACAGCCTGGGCCAGCGCGACCTTGGTGGCGGGGGTGTTCGGCACGGCCAGTGCAATCTTCTTCACGCCCGATGCGGCCGGATCCTTCTTGCTCTTCTGGCCATCGGTGCGGAACACGCCTTCATGGGCAGCTTGCACCACGCAGCGGATGGCCCAATTGAGGTCGTGCTCTTTCACTTCGGTCATCGGCAGTGCGATAATAGCGTCGCTCGTGCCCAGCGCGGAGAAAGCCTTCAGCGCAGCGTTCACGCCGCTGGCAAAGCTCTTCTCGCTCACCGCGGTGTCCTCGCCCAGGCCGACCAGCAGCACGCGCTCGGCAGCCGCGCCCTTCAGCTCGCGCAGCAGCAGGGTGGTGCCGGCCTTGCCGGTGATGTCGCCGGACTTGAGCGCAGCCGTGATTTCACCAGCACTGTCGAACGCCTTGGCAGCCTGCGAGAGCTTCTTGTTCTCGAACACGGCGACCGCGATGACGCCGGCCTTGGCCGAAGTGATGGTGTTTTTTGTGTCGAATGCTTTTATGCTAAAGTCCATTTGATTCTCCGTGTCGTAGACGAATACAGCCCGTTGGCCTGATAGGGCGGGCTGTTTTGTTTTAAGCTTATGTCAACCAAGCCCCGGTTACGGGGCCATAACTACCGAATTATAACTTTCGAATGATCTTTCATCGCGCCCTACGACGGGAAATGGCCAGTGCCGCCGGGGCCACCTTCACCGTGTTGTTCAGCATCTGCATCACCTGGACCCTGATCACTGTCCTCGGCAAGGCCGCGGGCGGCAAGGTCGCGTCCAGCGATGTGCTGGCGCTGATCGTCTTCGCAGCCTTGAATTATCTGCCAACTATCCTGATCCTCACCAGCTTTATTTCAGTATTGATGGTGGTGACCCGCAGCTACCGCGATTCCGAGATGGTGGTGTGGTTCGCTTCCGGCCTGAGTCTGACCAACTGGATACGCCCGGTGCTGTTCTTCGGCCTGCCGATGGTGATGCTCACTGCGGCCCTAAGTTTCATCGCCACGCCATGGGCCAAGCAGAAAAGCTCGGAATACGTGGAGCGCTTTGCCAAGCGCGAAGACCTGCAGAAGGTCGCGCCCGGCCAGTTCAAGGAATCGGCATCGACCAACCGCATCTTCTTTGTCGAAGGCGTGACCGGCAAGACGGCCGTGGTGCAGAACGTGTTCGTCAACACCGTCGATGAAAACGGTACCGCCGTCATCGTCGCCAAGGAAGGCGTGGTCAGCAACGGTCCCAAGGGTGAACGCTTCCTGGTGCTCAAGAACGGCCGCCGTTATCAAGGCATTCCCGGACAGGCGGACTTCCAGACCATGGAGTTCGAGAGCTACAGCATGCGCGTCACCAGCCAGACGCAGGAACTGGAGTCGGAACACAATGCCGACGCGCTGAGCACCATGGAACTGCTGGCCGATACCAGCAACGACGCAAGTGCGGAGCTGTTGTGGCGCATCGCCTCGCCGCTGACCTGTTTGGTGTTGATACTACTGGCCGTGCCGCTGGGCTTTGTCAATCCGCGCGCCGGCAGTTCGGCCAACCTTATTATCGCGCTGCTGATCTTCTTCAGCTACAGCAATCTGGTCAAGCTGGTCGAGGCCAGCGTCAAGCAGGGCAAGGTCGGATTCGGTATCTCGTGGTGGCCGCTGCACCTGATCGCCGCACTGGCCGTGTTCGTCCTGTTTGCCTGGCGCCTGAATCTGAATCACCGCTACCACCCGCTGGCATTGCTGGCATCGATGAAACGTGCCCGCAAATGAAAATCCTGCAACGCTATTTTGCTGTCTCCATCCTGCAGGCAGTCGCCTTTGTCCTGGTGGCCTTTCTTGCGCTGCAAGCCTTCCTGGACCTGACCGGTGAACTGCCGTCGATCGGCAAGAACGGCTACGCCATCCAGTACGCCTTCCTGTATGTGCTGATCCAGCTGCCGGGACACGTGTATGAAGTGATGCCGATCGCGGCGCTGATCGGCACCATCTACACGATGGCGCAGTTTGCGGCGACGTCCGAATTCACCATCATGCGCGCGTCCAGCATGTCGACCGGGATGGTGATGTGGATGCTGGCCAAGATCGGCGTGGTGCTGGTGGTGATCACCTTCATCTTCGGCGAACTGATCGCGCCACGCACCGCGCCTATCGCCGACAGGATCAAGCTCAGCGCGCGCGGCGCCGCGATCTCGGGCGAGTTCCGCTCGGGTCTGTGGACCAAGGAC
>FSZM01000046.1_pt1 | contig 20708 bp, 21 predicted proteins | sample 1638831 | NCBI WGS metagenome assembly FSZM01 (sample SAMEA3914813, study PRJEB12502) | metagenome | biome: forest; material: soil | place: Canada | collected 2011-07-07 | depth 0.3 m
CGGGCGATGGAAATCGTCCACGAGCAGCGCGACCTGGAACGCTACATGCGCGAAGCGGTCAAGGTATCGCACGATTCGCCGGTGCTGCTGGACCGCTTCCTGAACGACGCCATCGAGTGCGACGTCGACTGCATCAGCGACGGCAGCACCACCTTCATCGGCGGCGTGATGGAGCACATCGAACAGGCCGGCGTGCACTCGGGCGACTCGGCCTGCTCGCTGCCGCCGTATTCGCTGTCGCAAGAGACCATCGATGAACTGAAGCGCCAGACCGCGCTGATGGCCAAGGGCTTGAACGTGGTGGGCCTGATGAACGTGCAGTTCGCGATCCAGAAGCAAGATGGCAAGGATGTGGTCTACGTGCTGGAAGTGAACCCGCGCGCCTCGCGCACCGTGCCCTACGTGTCGAAGGCGACCGGCCTGCAACTGGCCAAGATCGCGGCGCGCTGCATGGTCGGCCAGTCGCTGGAATCGCAGGGCGTGACCAGGGAAGTGGTGCCGCCTTACTTCAGCGTCAAGGAAGCCGTGTTCCCGTTCGTGAAATTCCCGGGCGTGGACACCATTCTCGGCCCTGAAATGAAATCGACCGGTGAAGTGATGGGCGTCGGCATGACCTTCGGCGAAGCCTTCGTCAAGTCGCAGATGGGCGCCGGCATCAAGCTGCCGAAGTCGGGCAAGGTGTTCCTGTCGGTGAAGGCGTCGGACAAGCCGCGCGCCGTGAAAGTGGCGCGCGACCTGGTGGAAATCGGCTTCACGCTGGTGGCCACCAAGGGTACCGCGGCGGTGATCGCGGCGGCCGGCATCCCGGTCACGCCGGTCAACAAGGTGGTTGAGGGCCGTCCGCACGTGGTCGACATGATCAAGAACCACGAGATTGTCCTGGTCATCAACACGGTGGAAGAGAAGCGCAGTGCGATTACCGACTCGCGCCAGATCCGCACCTCGTCGCTGGCCTCGCGCGTGACCACCTACACCACCATTGCCGGCGCCGAAGCGGCGGTCGAAGGGATTCGTCATTTGGACGAGTTGCGTGTGTACGATTTACAAGGGCTGCATAAAACCTTACACTAAGCTCCTTTAGTAGTCAGGCAGTACCTTTTGAACCACAGAGCTCGCGCTGCAGGTTGGCGTGGCCTCTGTGGTTTTCCATTGTAATAGCAGAGTAGAGACAACATGACTTCAGTTCCACTTACCAAATTCGGCGCCGAGCTCCTGAAAGAAGAGCTGCATCAGTTGAAGACCAAAGAGCGCCGCAGCGTCATCGATGCGATCGCGGAAGCCCGTTCGCACGGCGACCTGTCGGAAAACGCTGAATACGATGCCGCCAAGGAGCGCCAGGCCTTCGTCGAAGGCCGCATCGCGGAACTGGAAGGTAAATTGAGCGCCGCGCAGGTCATCGATCCGACCCAGCTGGATGCCGACGGGCGCGTGGTGTTCGCCTCGACGGTGGACTTGGAAGACCTGGAGTCCGGCGCCAAAGTGACCTACCAGATCGTCGGCCTGGATGAGGCGGACTTGAAGCTGAGCAAAGTATCGGTGACTTCGCCGATAGCCCGCGCGCTGATCGGCAAGTCCGCTGGCGACGTGGTGGAAGTGCAGGCGCCGTCCGGCCCGCGCGAATACGAAATCCTGGAAGTGCGCTACGTCTGATGATTAGCCGCATCCGCCTATTGGTGGCGACGCTGTGGGCTGGCAGCCTGTGGACGGTCGGCTATCTGGCCGCCCCCACGCTGTTTGCCACGCTGAGCGACCGGGTGCTGGCCGGCACGATTGCGGCCAGCCTGTTCAATATAGAAGCCTGGCTGTCGATCGCCTGTGCGCTGGCGATGCTGGTGCTGATCTGGCTGGGCAACGGCGCGGCGGCCGGCGGCGGCATCTTTGCCAGCGCGGCAGCCAATTCGGCGGCCCAGGCGCGCCGGATGGTGGTGGCGATCGTGGTGGCGATGCTCGGTTGCACGCTGATCATGCACTTCGGGCTGCAGCCGGTGATGGCCAGCCTGCGCGCCGCGGCCGGGCCGGGCGGGGTGATGGACGCGGCCGCAAAAAACCAGTTCGGCGTGCTGCACGGCATTGCCAGCGGCGTCTACTTGGTGCAAAGCCTGCTGGCAGCCTGGCTGGTGGTCAAACAATAAAAACCCGGGGGCCGGCCAGGCGACTGCGCAGCGCGCAATAGCCTGGCCGGCCCCCGGTTTTGATGGGGCTTAGCCCAGGCTCTTCTTGGTCGACTTTTGGCGCGGCTTGGCGCGCTTGATGTTGCCGCCTTGGGTAACGCGTTCGTTGCCCTTCAACAGTACCTTGGTCACGGACGGACGCTTGGTGCCGCTCGGGCTAGGCTTGACGATGGTCACTTCGCGCAAACCCTTGCCGGAGGTCGAGCTGCGTTCGTTGTCCACTTCCTTCTTCGGACGGTAGAGCACCAGCAGCTTGCCGATATGTTGTACCGGTGCGGCAGCCAGTTGTTCGCAAATGGTGTCGTACATGGCGACCCGGGCTTCACGGTCGTCACCGAAAACACGCACCTTGATCAAGCCGTGCGCATCCAGGCCCAGTTCGATTTCCTTGAGGACGTTGGCGGTCAATCCCGCCTCGCCGACCATCACGACCGGCTTCAAGCCATGGGCTTCGGCGCGCAGGGCGCTGCGCTCAACGGGTGTAAGTTTTATCATAATAAATTTTTAGTAGTTCCCTTAAAGGCAGTATTCTACGCGAATGAAGAAGAAGAAATTAAACAAAAACTGGTTGCACGACCACATTAACGATCCTTACGTCAAATTGGCGCAGAAAGAGGGCTATCGTGCCCGCGCTGCGTTCAAGCTGAAGGAAATCGATGAGGACGAGAAGATCATCAAGCCCGGTCAGGTGATCGTCGACCTCGGTTGCACTCCGGGCAGCTGGGGCCAGTACGCGCGGCGCAAGCTGGCGGGCAAGGAGGGCGGCGGCATCAACGGCACCCTGATAGGCCTCGATATGCTGCCGATGGAGCCGATTGCCGACTTCCATTTCATCCAGGGTGATTTCCGCGAGCCGGACGTGCTGGCGCAGTTGGAGCAGGTGGTGCAGGGTAGAAAGGTTGATGTTGTGCTATCGGATATGGCGCCCAACCTGTCCGGCATCGCCGACGCCGATGCGGCCCGCATGGACCATTTGATCGAACTGGCAATCGAATTTTCGATGGCACATTTGAAACCTTCCGGTTGTTTGCTGGTCAAGTGTTTTAAGGACATGGGTTTCAATGAAATCGTGCTGAAATTCCGCCGTGAATTTAAAACCGTGGTGCAGAAAAAGCCCAAGGCCAGCCGCGATAAATCGTCGGAAATCTTCTTGCTGGGGCGCGGGCTGAAGAACCCGGGAGCGGCCAGAATGGCCGATTTGGACGATTCCGCGGCGCCAGCCCTTGATATTTGATGCCTTAGCCGCACATCGATACGGTGAAAAGCGGTTTTTAGGCCGCCCGCAAGGGGGTGTTCTGGCAGCGCCAGCTTATTGCGAGTAAAATCGGGTTTCTAGCTATCGGTAAAAGATGCGTTGCGCATCCAAGGAGTTTTCGTGAATAACATGTTTTCCAAATCAGCCATCTGGGTAGTCGTCGCGCTGCTCTTGTTCATGCTGTTCAAACAGTTCGACAATCATGGCATCGCGGGTGGCAGCAAAACCATCGCTTATTCCGAATTGTTGGATGACGTGAAGGCCAAGCGCGTCAAGGACGTGTTGATCGAGGGCAGCAATATTACCGCGACCCGTTCCGACGACACCAAGGTGCGCGCTACCGCCACCTTCCTGGACCGCGGCTTGATCGGCGACCTGCGCGACAATGGCGTGCACTTCGATGTGCGTCCGCCTGAGGAGCCATCGTTCCTGCAACAGGTGTTCGTGTCCTGGTTCCCGATGCTGCTGCTGATCGGCGTGTGGATCTTCTTCATGCGCCAGATGCAGGGCGGCGGCAAGGGCGGCGCGTTCTCCTTCGGTAAATCGAAGGCGCGCATGATGGATGAAACCAATAACACCGTTACTTTTGCCGACGTGGCTGGCTGCGACGAGGCGAAAGAAGAAGTCAATGAAATCGTCGACTTCCTGAAAGACCCGACCAAGTTCCAGAAACTGGGCGGGCGCATTCCGCGCGGCGTGCTGATGGTCGGTCCTCCGGGGACCGGCAAGACGCTGCTGGCGCGCGCCATTGCCGGCGAAGCGAAAGTGCCGTTCTTCTCGATTTCCGGTTCCGATTTCGTGGAAATGTTTGTCGGCGTGGGCGCGTCCCGCGTGCGCGACATGTTTGAAAATGCCAAGAAGCATTCGCCGTGCATCATCTTCATCGACGAGATCGACGCGGTCGGCCGCCATCGCGGCGCCGGCATGGGTGGCGGCAACGATGAACGCGAACAGACCTTGAACCAGTTGCTGGTGGAAATGGATGGCTTTGAAGCGTCGTCCGGCGTGATCGTGATCGCCGCCACCAACCGCGCCGACGTGCTGGACAAGGCGCTGCTGCGTCCGGGCCGTTTCGACCGTCAAGTGTCGGTGGGCCTGCCGGACATCCGTGGCCGCGAACAGATCTTGAACGTGCACATGCGCAAAGTGCCGATCGGCACCGACGTCAAGGCCGACATCCTGGCCCGCGGCACCCCGGGCTTCTCCGGCGCCGACCTGGCCAACCTGGTCAACGAGGCGGCGCTGTTTGCCGCGCGCCGCAGCAAGCGCCTGGTCGACATGATCGACTTTGAAGATGCCAAGGACAAGATCTTCATGGGGCCGGAGCGCAAGTCGATGGTGATACGCGAGGAAGAACGCCGCAACACCGCTTACCACGAGTCTGGCCACGCCGTCGTCGCCAAGCTGCTGCCGAAGGCCGATCCGGTCCACAAAGTGACCATCATGCCGCGCGGCTGGGCACTGGGCCTGACCTGGCAGCTGCCGGAGCACGACAATATCTCCGGCTACAAGGACAAGATGCTGGAAGAGATTTCCATCCTGTTCGGTGGCCGCATCGCCGAAGAAATCTTCGTCGGCCAGATGTCGACCGGTGCGTCCAACGACTTTTCGCGCGCCACCAAGCTGGCCCGCTCGATGGTGACCCGCTTCGGCATGTCCGATGCGCTGGGCGTGATGGTGTACGAGGATACCCAGAACGAAGGCTTCCTGGGCGGCACCAACAAGACCATCTCGGAAGCGACCCAGCAAAAGGTCGATGCGGAAATCCGCAACATCCTCGATACGCAATATGCGCTGGCGCGCAAGCTGCTGGAGGAAAACCGCGACAAGGTCGAAGTGATGACCAAGGCGCTGATGGAATGGGAAACCATCGATGCCGACCAGATCAACGACATCATGGCCGGCATCGAGCCGCGTCCGCCGAAAGCCGGCGTCACCATCCGCAAGCATCCCAGCGATGGCAGCGGCCCGGGCGTGACGCCCAGCGTGACGGCACCCGCCTGATCGCCTTGTCTGCCAGGCCAAGGGTGAGGAGCGATCCTCACCCTTTTTCATTGTGAGCCTCAACAACTAGTCTTATGCAATCAACGCTTCAGTTCGGCCGTTTCAATTTCCCGCTGCAGGGAGCGCAGTTCCGCCCGCGTGTGATGGGCATCCTCAACCTTACCCCCGATTCCTTTTCCGACGGCGGCCAGTACCAGGGACTGGAACACGCCATCACCCATGCCGAGCAGATGATGCTCGACGGCGTGGACATCATCGACGTGGGCGGCGAGTCCAGCCGTCCCGGCGCGCCGCCGCTGCCGCTGGAGCAGGAGCTGCGCCGCGTGATGCCGGTGCTGTACGCCTTGCGCGACTGCGGCAAGGCGATCTCGGTCGACACTTACAAGCCGCAGGTGATGAAGGAAGCCATCATCGCCGGCGTCGACATGATCAACGACATCAATGGTTTCCGTGCGCCGGGCGCCATCGAAGCCGTGCGCGACAGTGACTGCGCCCTGTGTATCATGCACATGCAGGGCGATCCGCAAAGCATGCAGCAGGCGCCGGCCTACAGCGACGTGGTGGCCGAGGTGAGCGGCTTCCTGCGCGAGCGCATCGCCGCGCTGACCGGGGCTGGCATCGACCCGCGCCGCTTGTGTATCGACCCAGGTTTTGGTTTTGGCAAGACTGTGGAGCATAATTATGCTTTGCTCAAAGCCAGCGGCCGGCTGATCGACGCATTGGGCCTGCCGCTGCTGGCGGGCCTGTCGCGCAAGGCCATGATAGGCGCGGTGACGGGCAAGCCGGTCGAGCAGCGCCTGGCCGGCAGCCTGGCGGGCGCGCTGGCCGCGGTGGCGCAGGGCGCGCTGATCGTGCGGGTGCATGATGTGGCGGAAACCGTCGACGCGCTGAAAGTCTGGCAGGCGGCGCTTTAATTTCAACATAAAGAGAACAACAATGGCACGCAAATATTTTGGTACGGATGGGATTCGTGGACTGGTCGGCGCGGCGCCGATCACACCGGATTTTGTGATGCGCCTGGGCTATGCGGCCGGCCAGGTGCTGGCCAAGTCGCGCGCCGGTGGTGCCAAGCCGACGGTGCTGATCGGCAAAGATACCCGCATTTCCGGCTATATGCTGGAAGCGGCGCTGGAGGCAGGCTTCTCGGCCGCCGGCGTGGACGTGATGCTGGCCGGCCCGATGCCGACCCCGGCGATCGCCTACCTGACGCGCGCGCTGCGCCTGTCGGCCGGCGTGGTAATTTCGGCGTCGCACAACCCGTTCCAGGACAACGGCATCAAGTTCTTTTCCGACCAAGGCACCAAGCTGCCGGACACGGTGGAGCTGGAAATTGAGGCGGCGCTGGATGAACCCATGCACTGCGTAGCGTCGGAAAAACTGGGGCGCGCCAAGCGCCTGGACGATGCCCAGGGCCGCTACATCGAATTTTGCAAGAGCACCTTCCCGAACGAACTGGACCTGCGCGGCCTGAAGGTGGTGGTCGATTGCGCCCACGGCGCCGCCTACAACATCGCGCCGCACGTGTTCCACGAGCTGGGCGCCGAAGTGGTGGCCATCGGTAATAAGCCCGATGGCTTCAACATCAACGACGGCTATGGCGCCACCGCGCCGAAAGCCATGTCGGCCGCGGTGCAGGAGCATGGCGCCGACCTCGGCATCGCGCTCGATGGCGACGCCGATCGTCTGATCATGTGCGACGCCACTGGTCGTCTGTACAACGGCGACGAGCTGCTGTATGTGATGGTGATGGACCGCGTCTGCACCGGCCCGGTACCGGGCGCGGTCGGCACTTTGATGACCAATATGGCGCTGGAAGTGGCGTTCAAGAAGCAGGGCATCGGCTTCGCGCGCGCCAAGGTGGGCGACCGCTACGTGCTGGAAGTGATGCAGGAAAAGGGCTGGATACTGGGCGGCGAGGGCTCGGGCCACCTGCTGTGCCTGGATAAGCACACCACCGGCGACGGCATCATCTCCGCGCTGCAAGTACTGTCGGCGCTCAAGCGCAGCGGCAAGTCGCTGCAGCAGTGCGCGCAGGAACTGGTGCTGTTCCCGCAAACCCTGATCAATGTGCGCGTGGCGCCCGGTTTTGACTGGAGCAAGAATGCCGCCATGGTGGCCGAGAAGGAGCTGGTGGAGCGCGAACTGGGCGATACCGGCCGGGTGCTGATACGCGCTTCCGGTACCGAGCCGCTGATTCGTGTGATGGTGGAGGCCAAGAACCCGGCTGACGCCGAAGCCATGGCGCGTCGGATTGCCGGCAAGATGGAAGGCCAGCTGGCCGCCTAGCGATCAGCATGGCCTGGAGTGAACTGGTCTCAACGGAAGGCCACCTGCAGATACTTGGGCTCGGCTGGCGCCGCGCCAGCCACCTGGGCCTGCGGCACGACCATCAGCAGTTCGCCGCTGGCGCCGCTCTCGCCGCCCAGGTCGATGCGCAGCTTCAACTGCTTATCCAGCGCCACGAAGGCATTGGATGCGGTGCCGACTATCTCATGCCGTCCCAAGGCGTCGATTTCGGCATACATATGGAGGCCGACGCGGCTCAGCGTCACCGTACTGCCATTGGACAGGTCGAAGGTGGCCTTGTATGGCTGGAATTCCTCGCTGCTGAAGCGGCGGATGTGTTCCGGCACCTCGATGCGCATCGAGGAGGGGCGGCTCACTGTCACCTTTTCTTCGTCCGAGCTGGACGGCGTGGACTGCGCGCCGACCCCGGCGCTGGCTGCCGCCAGCAGGGTTGCAAAAATTAATTTTCTCATGATGTTTTCACCATTCATAATATTAGGTTGAGCAATATCCGCGCTGCATGGCGGCATTATCTGGGCCGGATGCGATTCAGTTTTTATTGATGGCCGCTTAAAACTGCGGCATATTGCGGGAGTACGGAGCGATTCCGGTGGAAGCCTCTCCTCATTATTGCCGCCACTCGGTTGGAACAGTGTAGTCAGATAAATCAGTCATCGCGTCATTCAAATGAATGACCTTATTATTTAAATTGAGCTCTGGCTCGGCGCAGCTTGCCGCACTGCCAAGTATTAAGGCGATTAATTCACCCTGGCGGCTGGTGCCGGTTTTATCGAAAATGCGGCGCAAATGGGTTTTGACGGTATTCGGGCTGATCTGCAGCGCCTGGGCGGTTTGTTCCAGTGAACCGCTAGACGACAATGCCTGAGCCACGCCGGCTTCGGCCGGCGTCAGGTCGAACAGTTGCTGCAAGGCGCGTACTGAGGCGCTGCTGCGTTCCGGGTCGCGCAGCAGTATCAGTGCCAGCGATTGCGCCTTTGCCGCGCCATGGCCGGGCGGCAAGGGCGCAACGGTCAGCGTCAGCGGCGGCCGGCCGGTATCGCGCTCCAGTCGCAGCCACTGCGCCCGCGGGCGCAGCAGCTGGGACGCGCCCTGGGCTGCGGTGCGCACCAGCCGCGCCAGCACCGGGCTGTTATGCGGCGCCAGCGGGACCAGCCGGCCGCGCCCCAGCCGCAGCACCTCGCCTTGCTCGAGTACGCAGCGCCCCAGCGGATTGGCGTGCAGCAAGGTCAGCTCGGCATCGACCACGAAGGCGGCCAGCCTTGCTCCGTCCAGTGCGGCCGCGCTGACCTGTTCCGACAGCTGGGCCTGGGCGATGCGCTTGCGCAGCTGCATGGCGCGGCGCAGGTGGGGCAGCAGGGCGGCTACGCGGCTGCGTTCGCCTGGTTCGAAATTGCCGTCCTGCCGGCTGCGGTGTAAATGCAGCTGGCCCAGCTCCAGCGTAGCGATCGGGAAGTTGGCGCCCAGAACATAAAACACTTCCGGCCGATGGCACCATGGGGCGCAATAGTCGCTGCAACTGGCCGGTGGCCCGTTGAGCTGGCGTTCCCACAGGTCGCGTTGCCAGGCAAAGAAAGTGTAGGGCGCGACCGGGTGGCCGCTGCCGCTGCCGTTGCTGCGGTCGAGCATGCGCGGTCCCGGCGGCAACGGTCCGGTGCCTAGCTGGGCGCTGGCGGCGCGGAATGTGGTGGCGATGGCCGCGTCCACCCGGCTCCAATATGCGTGGTCAAAAGCGGCCTCATATATCTGGCCGATTAACTCTTGCAATTGATTATCTGGTCTGGCCCGCATGTCAATCCCTTTGCTTGCTCTCAATATTTAATCGCAGGCAGTAATGATTTACGATAGCGGATATTCGGCACGCGGATAGCGTGGAATATAGCTGCCCCGGCGGTTGGATAAACGTAGAGGCTGCTTTAGGAAGGCGATGAGTCGCAGCGCCATTCTGCGATTAAATAAGGTCAAAGTAACGCTATATATTTCTATCGCTGGCGGCAGCGGCCGGTAAGAAATAAATGGTGTTAAATCGCCGCTGCTGCAGTTTTGCCGAGTCCCGCATGCACACTGCTGGCGCGCGGGCCGAGAGTGGGGGGCAAGCCGACCGAATGTAACATTGACGGAAAACGGGCCAGGGGTTATGATGTTGTCTTCGGAGTGTAGCGCAGCCCGGTAGCGCACCTGGTTTGGGACCAGGGGGTCCAAGGTTCGAATCCTTGTACTCCGACCAAGAACTTTTAAAACGGGTTGTCGTTGACAGCCCGTTTTTCATTTCCGCGGCATGTTCGTGCCGCCACCTCACTGACTGCCCATAGCTCAGTTGGATAGAGCATCAGCCTTCTAAGCTGAGGGTCGCAGGTTCGATTCCTGCTGGGCAGGCCAAAATATTCAATAAGTCAAGGCGTGTGTGTCGCTGGCTGCGCCTCACCGCCCTGCGCTTGATCCTGGATCCTTGCAAGCGCCGTGTAGGCGGATGCCTTGTGCCGTGCCGCTTCCCAGATTGCGTTGCGCGCGGTATCGATCAGCGGCGCAGGAACACTGCGGACAGAGTTACGGCCTTCGATCGCACTAAAATCCATGGCAAGGCGGACAACACGAAGGCGGAATGGCCTGCGCCTGCTTCTCATTGCAACCAACTTCCCACGCCACCGTGATGCGAACAGGTGCCGCTGTGGTGCTTGCTGAAGCTGTAGCTACCGTCGCGGCACTTTGCGCTGGCACCGGCCGGCACCTTGTCATCAACGCTCTTGGCCGGCGCATGCACTTCCTGGCCGGCCTTGTTCTTGTAGTGGCCGTGAGTCTGGAGATCGGCTTCGTTCGGTTCCGCCTTATTGGGCGCCGTGAGCGGCGTGCTGGCTGGCGGCACGAGCTGGGCGTAGGAAGGGGAAATGCTTGAACTGAGCAGCAGCCATGCCAGGAGCAACTTTTTCATGATGGACCTTCACTGTAGTTGGCGACGTGTCGTTGCATCTGCTCATTGTATGTACTGTTGACTGGGGGATGCTCTCCAAATGTCACTTGGCTATGACGATGGCTTAATAATTGCGCACGCGTGCCGCGAGATTAACGGCCAAGCGTCGCATCCAGTGGCTGTACATCGCGCATGGCTGCGCATAGCTGGCCGGCTGACAAGATGCTGCGGAGGGGGAAACCTTCTTCCAAGGCGACGATGGCGCTCTTGTCCGGCGCGGATGGCGGCAGGTAGGCGTAGGCCGGGAAGGCGATCTGGCCGTGCTCGGCCAGGGCTCGGAGCGTTCGCGGGGCGGCGCGCAGCAGGCCGCTACGGACGCTGCGCTGGCGGGTGGCGTGGCGCTGTGCCAGGCGCGTGGAGAGGGTGTCGATATTGTCCCGCAGCCGCAGTTGATCGGCTTGGTGGCGCGCCAGTTCCGCGTCGTCAAATGCGCTTTCCCAACGCGTCAGCTTCAGCCAGCCATGGCGGTGCAGGGTTTGCCGTTGCAGCGCCAATTGGATCACTTCCAGCCGTTCCTGCTGCGCCGCCAACTGGCGTGCGGCTTGGGCATCACCTCCGGCGCGATGCCATTTGTCGGCGAAGTCAAATACCAAACCATCAAAGTAGAAGTACAGCGGCAAGCCGTGCCGCAGCGCGTATTCCAGCGCCAGACGCGGGCTCAGCTTCCAGCGGGCGGCCAGTTCGGGCAGGGGCAAGTAGATCGCTTCGGTCATGCATTCTTTCAGACTGAATTCAATGGAGTTGCGCATCGTAGCAAATCCGCACGCGCGCGCTCTGGTGTTACAAATTGTCACACTTGGGCCTATGTGTTAAGTGCCGCACCGTTGAGGTAATTGAACTGGTCTTACAGTCAATATTGCCGGGTGGGACACTCGGTGGAGGTCACTTTATAACTGCTAACTTCTATGGAAAAAAAATGAAAATCAAATCATTGCTGCTTGTGGCTGCTGTTGGCGGCGCCAGCCTGATGGCGCAAATTTCCTCGGCTGCCACGCTGAACGGTAACTTCAACATGGCCACCATGGACGACGGTGCAGGCGGCTTCAACGTCTTCTTCGGCAATGCCTTCACCGGGCTGCAAATGGGCGACAGCTTTATGGATAAGTTCAAGTTCACCATCGGCAACGGCTTCGACTCGTCCGCTTCGCTGACGTCGACTTATCTGGACCGGAGCAAGGTCAAGGATCTGGCTATCACCGGCTTTAGCCTGAGCATGATCGATCCGTCCAGCAGCGCTATCCTGGCCACCTACAGCGGCATCAACACCACCGACGCCGGCAGCCATGTCGATACCTGGGCATTGACCAAGGCTGGCCTGGGCTCGGGCACCTATGTGCTGGAGGTGGACGGCAATGTGATCGGCAACGGCGGCGGCAGCTATGCGTCGGATCTGACGGTCACGGCCGCCGTGCCGGAGCCGGAAACCTATGGCATGCTGCTGGCCGGCATGGCACTGATGGGGGTGATTGCACGCCGCAAGGCAAAGAAGGACTAAGCGTTGCCGCGCCGCAATCGGCCGCCTGGCGGCTTTTTAAGCAGCCGCTGCGACAAATTCTCGCAGCGGCTGTTTTTCTTTGCGAAACAAGGACTTGGCATTGCTTGGTCGGGCTTGTTAACAAGCTTATCCACAGAATTTGTTAACAACCTCGCCTAGAACGGCAGCCGCAGCGAATTGACCACGGTGCGTATCAGCCAGGTGCGCTTGCTGGTGTAGGGCGGGAAGAACAGTTTGATCAGCATCAGCGGCGTGGCCCGCATCACCGCGCGCTCGTGCGAGAAAGCCTTGAAGCCATATTCGCCATGCGCGCTGCCCATGCCGGAGTTGTTGACGCCGCCAAACGGCAGGTTGCCGTGCACGAAGTGGGCAACGCAGTGGTTGACGCAGGCGCCGCCCGAGCTGGTCTGCGCCAGTATTTGCCGGGTGGCGGCGCGGTCGCGGCTCCACACGTACAAGGCCAGCGGCTTGGGCGCGGCGTTGATGGCGGCGATCACCTGGTACAGGTCGGTGTACTCGATGATGGGCAACAGCGGGCCGAAGATTTCTTCCGACAGGATGGCGGCGCCGGCCGGCACGTTTTCCAGCAGGGTAGGGGCGACATAGCATTGCTCTTCATCGACCTGGCCGCCGCTGCGCACCACGGCGCCCCGTTGCACCGCGTCCGCCAGCAGCCCGGCCACGCGCTGCGTGTGGCGGCGGTTGATGATGCGGGTCAGGTCGGGGCTGCGCAGTTGCGCCGCGGCGCAACTGCCGTAGCGCTGCTGCAGCACGCTGTGGCAAGCGTTGACGAAGGCTTCCTTGACGCTGGCATGCACGTACACATGGTCGGGCGCTACGCAGGTCTGGCCATTGTTGATGAATTTGCCCCACATCAGCGTCTCAGCTGCCAGCTGCACGTTGGCGCTGGCGTCGACTATGGTCGGCGACTTGCCGCCCAGTTCCAGCGTGACGCTGCTCAGGTGGCGCGCGGCGGCAGCCATCACCTGCTTGCCGACGGCCGGCGAGCCGGTGAAGAAGATGTGGTCGAACGGCAGCTGCAGCAGCGCCTGGGCGGTGGGTTGCGAGCCCTGGAACAGCGCCACTTCATGCTCGGCAAAGACGTCGGCGATGAGGCGCGCCATCAGCGCCGACACCGCCGGCGTCATTTCCGATGGTTTGATGATGACGGTATTGCCGGCCGCCAGCGCCGACACCAGCGGGCCGAAGCACAGGCTTAGCGGATAGTTCCACGGCGCGATAATCAGCACCCGGCCGCGCGACTGGTATTGCACGGCGGCCGAGGTACCCAGCATGGTACTGGTGGGCCAGACGCGGCGCGGCTTCATCCAGCGTTTCAGCTTGCCCAGCACCTGGTGGATTTCATCCATCACCGGCAGCAATTCCGACGCTTCCACCTCGGCCGGGGACTTGTGGTAATCCTCGGCAAAGGCCGTGTAGAAGGCTGCGCGCTGGGCCAGCATGGCGTCGCGCAGGCGCTTGACGCGGGCGATGCGCTCGGCAGCGCCGCAGTGGCGCCAGCTCAGCGCGGTCGCCTGCTGGGCCTCGAAGACGGCCAGGATGTGCCGGACGTCCGCTTCGCCCGGGCTGGTGCTTTGCAGTATGGGTTGCTGTGCCGCAGGTGATTCGCTCATGTCTGTGTCCCCGATGGTTTTTGTTAGTGGCTTGCTGCCTCATTATTGCCACTATTGCAGGAACGAGCAAGCGCTTGGTTTTAGTTCTGTTGTGCGCGCCACAGTCCGCGGCAGGCCGGGAGGCCAGCGTCGCTGACGGTGGCGGCGATCATGGACAGGTACTGGTGTGCCGGCTCGCTGCCTTGCTGCTCAGCCGCGCAAGGGCCGGGCGTGGTAGCACAGCCGCCAGTTCAGGGGCAAGAAGATGGCGCATGGCGCAAAGCTGGATCTGGCCGGCAAAGAGGTGCTCAGCGATCAAGGCGCGGCGGTGGCGGTCAAGGAGCTGGGCCGTAGGCGGGCGGGCGCTTCATTGACGTCAGGCCGGGTAGGGGACGAACATCTTGCGCTGCAATGGCGACAAGTTTTTTTTCAGGAAGCCGGGCCGGTAGGGATCGCTGACGTAATGATGCGCCTGGTAAAACGCTTCACTGCCCGTTTCCGGCTGCAACAGCAGGCTACGGATGCCGTGACCGCCGACATACTTCTCTATCGCTTCCAGAAACCAGCTGCCGATGCCGCGGCGCCTGAAGGGGGTGGCGATGATCAGGTCGCCCACGTAGCAAAACCGGGGCGGGGTCAGTTCCAGGCGCGCGATGGCCACCTGTTTTCGGTCGATCCACACGCCGACCCAGCGGACCACGACCGTGGGATGCTCCAGCGTATTGGGCTGCACCGGCACCGACCAGCCGGCGTCCTTGCGCCAGGCCGTCAGCTCCTTGACGGTGGGCGCATGGGCCATGGCTTGAAACTGCAATTGCAGCGGCGGGACGGGGGTTTTCATGGCAATCTGCATCCAGCCGCAGACCGGGAACGGTTGCGGCACTTTTGCTCAGGCTATCGCGCGCGCCTGGCATCGGCAAGGAGCAAATTGTATAAATTGTTTCCCGTTTGTAAGGCCGCTTTTACACATGGGCCAGCCTGCTCCGGCTAGGCTGGGCGCGGCATGAACATCTTGCGCTGGAAGGGCGGCAAGTCCTTTTTCAGGAAGGTGGGAACGTAGGGGTCGCTGACGAAGTGATGCGCCTTGTAAAACGCTTCGCTGCCCGCTTCCGCTTGCAACACCAGGCGCTTGATGCCATGACTGCCAGCATATTGTTCGATGGCGTGCAGGAACCAGCTGCCGATGCCGCGGCGGCGGAACTTGCTGCTGATGATGAAGTCGGCGACGTAGCAGAATTCTGGCGCGGCCAGTTCCAGCCGGGCGATGCCGGCGCAGCGCTTGCCCATCATGACCCTGCTCCATTGCACCCGTGCGTGCGGGTGTTGCGGGGCCGTGGGCTGTAGCCGCTTGCTCCAGCCGGCGTCCTTGTGCCATGCCGCCAGTACCTTGGTGGTGGGGGCGTTGGGGAAGAGTTGAAATTGAAGTGGCGCAGTAGACATGGGTGTTTCCGTTGCAATCTGAATCAGCCGTAACCGGGGGCAGGGGTTGCGGCGAGTGGCGACAGACTACAGCGCACGGCAGGCGCGGGGCAAGGATCGGTTTGTATCAATTGTTATACACAGCCCTGTGCGACAATGGCGGACCGTCCCATCCCCGACTGCAAGTGAGCACTATCCCATGGATGCATCTTATTTTTACCAGCCGGCGCAGGGCCATGGCTTGCCGCATGATCCCTTCAACGCCATCGTCGGGCCGCGCCCGATAGGCTGGATTTCCTCGCGCGATGCGCAAGGCCGGCTGAACCTGGCGCCTTATAGTTTTTTCAATGGCTTCAATTACACGCCGCCGCTGATCGGTTTTGCCAGCATAGGCCGCAAGGATACCTTGCGCAATATCGAGCAACAGGGCGAATTCGTGTGGAACCTGGCGACCCGGCCGCTGGCCGAGGCGATGAATGCCAGCAGCGCGGCGGCGCCGGCCGAGGTGGACGAGTTCGGGCTGGCCGGGCTGACACCGGCGCCGTCGCGGGTGGTGCAAGTGCCGCGCGTGGCGGAGAGCCCGGTGTCGTTCGAATGCCGCCGCACGCAGATCATCGCGCTGCAAAGCGCGGCCGGCGAGGAAGTGGGCAGCTATCTGATCTTGGGCGAGGTGGTGGGGGTGCACATCGCGCCGCAGCTGCTGCGCGAAGGCATCTATGACACGGCGGCGGCCCAGCCCATCTTGCGCGGCGGCGGGCCGGCCGACTATTTCGAGATTACGCCGCAGGCGCTGTTCCGCATGCGCCGTCCGCGCTGGCCGTAAATCAGTAGGTGTAGAACATGCGCTGGATGGCCTTGCTGTCGCTGGTCTTGGTCAGCGCCAGCATCAGCAGGATGCGGGCTTTTTGCGGGTTCAGGGTGTCGGCGGCAATGAAGTCCAGCGCGTCGTCGTTGGCTTCGCCGTTGCGCGCCACGATGCCCTGGCCGACGCGGCTGGCGCGCACGATCAGCACGCCGTTCTTGCGGGCCGCGCTCAGTGCCGGCGTCATCTTCGATGGCAGGCTGCCGTCGCCCACGCCGGCGTGGATGATGCCCTTGGCGCCGGCTGCCACTACCGCGTTCAGCGCGACCGGGTTGACGTTGGCGTAGCCGTAGACGATGTCCACTTGCGGCAGCGCGTTCAGCTTGCTGACGTCAAACTCGGTGTCGGCCGTGTGCTTGCGGGTGCTGGCGTGGTAGAAGTAGGGACGGTTGCCCTGGATATAGCCCAGCATGCCCAGTTCCGGCGTCTTGAAGCTGTCCGGGGTCGAGGTGTTGGTCTTGGTGACGTCGCGGGCGCCGTGGATCTGGTCATTCATTGCCACCAGTACACCCTGGCCGATGGCTTCCTTGCTGGCGGCCAGCAGCACCGCGTTGTACAGGTTGATCGGGCCATCGGCCGACAGCGCGGTGCCGGGACGCATGGCGCCGACCAGCACCACCGGCTTGCGGCTTTTCACCACCAGGTCGAGGAAATAGGCCGTTTCTTCCATGGTGTCGGTGCCGTGGGTGATGACGATGCCATCGACGTCCGGCTGCGCCAGCAGCGTGTTGACGCGCTTGGCCAGCACCAGCCAGTTTTCGTTGCTCATGTTTTCGCTGGCGATCTGGAATACTTGCTCGCCCTTGACTTGCGCGACCTTGGCCAGTTCCGGCACGGCCTGGATCAGGCGCTCGACGCCGACGGTGGCGGCGGTGTAGCCGACCGTGGTGGTGCTGGTGGCGCCGCTGCCGGCAATGGTGCCGCCGGTGGCCAGGATGGTCACATGGGCGGACGGCATGGCGTCGGCGGCGCGCACCGCCGGGACGGCGCCGGCCAGCAGGGTCAGGGCGCACAACGGGGCGGACAGCGCGGACAGCAGGCGTGCGGAAATTGGACTAGGCATGGGGTCTCCAGGAGGGGCATTGGGGATGCGATAGTAACAAATCTTGTGCCTGTCAACAACGCGCGCCACTGCCGCGTTACTGTCATTGAGGCGGCAGTGGCTGCCAGGGCGCCGGGCCGTCATGGCTGTAATGATGAAAATTAAAATATTGTATGGTAGATCAAGACAGGGCGGGTGCAGCATGAACTTACGGGCAGGGGCGGGAGTGCGGGCGGTGGCCTGGGTGCTGACGGCGGCCATCAGCGCCGTGCTGGGCGCCGGGCTGGCCGCGTGCGGCAAGGGCGAGGATGAGAAGCGGCGCGAGGAAGCGGCTGAGCAGATCCGGCTGGCCGAGAAATATGTGCGGGAAAAAGTGCGGGAACCGGCCTCGGCCCAGTTCCGCAACCAGTTCATCGGCAAGCAGGGCGCGCCCTGCGGCGAGGTCAATGCCAAGGATGCCTTTGGTGCTTACATCGGCTACCAGCGCTATATCTCGGTGGCACGCGACCTGACCTTGCTGGCGCAGGATGTGGCGCCGGCCGAGTTCGAGGCGTCGTGGCTGCAGCTGTGCCAGCGCTAGGGCCGGCACAGACCTCACAGCACCCGCCGTGACCGGCGGGTGTGGCGCGGTGCGATCAGCCCACCTTGTTGTCGATCTTGCTGCGGCTGGCAAAGCCCAGCAGGCCGACGCCGACGATCATCATCAGATAGGCCGACGGTTCCGGTACCGGCGTGGTCATCACGTTCAGGTTGCCCGCGTAAGAGCCGCCCGTGCCAGCCATGGTCGTCATGCCGCTCACTGCAAAGCCGTAGTTGCCGGCCGCCAGCGTGCCGGTGGCCCAGAAGCGCAGCGTGGAAGGACTGAAGGCGGTACTGACGGCCGTGTGGCTGCTGTCCGGATTGACCATGAAGAACTGGATGTTCTGGATCGCATAGTTGTTACCCGGTGGCGCGGCCCATTGCAGCCAGCCGTTGACGGCCGAGCCGCTGGCGTGCGCAATGTTATCCGGGGTGACGGAGAACAGGAAGTCGTCGACATAGCTGCCGACGACCGGATGGGTGAGGCCGAAGGTGGCATTGCCGGCCGCGTCGAATGGTGCCAGCGTGACGGTGCTTGCGCGGGCGGCCACACTGGCCAGCATGCCGCTCGTCAATAGCATGAGTATTGCTGCTTTGCTCGCTACGTTTTTCTTCATTTTGATACCCCTTGAAATGCATCTGCTTGTGATCAGGAAGGAAAAACACGCCGTTGGCGCACAAGACAGCCAGGGTTCTCTCTAACTTGCGAAAACTCACTGGCTGTCTGTTTGCCAACATTACCAATGTAGCAGCTAGCAAAAAAACAATACTCTACTAATGAAGTGTGCGTGTGGCGCGCGCGCAACCACAGCCACGGCGGGCTCAAACAGGGGGCTGGGTACGGCTGTGGCGGGTGGCGTTGCGGATCGCCGGCGCGGCTTGCTCCGGGCGCTGCACCGCCTCCAGCGCCCGCTCATAGCCGTAGCGCCACTGGTCGTCGAGGTAGCGCACGAAGGTGGCATAGTCGGGCGGCATTTGCAGCTCGATGCGGTTGCGGCGCCAGTCCAGCCGCTGCTGCAATTGCTGGCGCGCCAGCGTCAGCGAGACGTCTGAGGCGTCGATGCGCAGCGCGGCGGGCACGCCGTTGGCATGGCGCAGGCGGGCGTTGCCGTCTACTCCCAGCACGGCGCGCCAGGCGGGGATGGCGAAGGTCTGGTCGAACGCTTCCTTAAATTCCAGCACCTGCTCGCGCCCCAGCCGGGCCGCGATCTCGACCGGGAACAGGTCCAGCACGCCGCCCAGGTAGTCGTGGCCGCCCCAGGACTGGCAGCGGAAATAAAACATGTCGGCGATCGATAGCCGCGCCGCGACGGCCAGCGGTACGGCGTCGGTGCAGCGCAGCGTGGCGGCGATGGCGTGCTCGCCCCAGCGCGGATCGCTCAGCGGCGAGGCCATGCCGTCCAGCAGCGCGGTCACGCGCGGGCCGCAGAACACGGTTTGCTCGTACAGCTTGCGCTGGCCGCGCGGCTGGCCGACGTCGGCGGGGCTGAACAGCAGGCGGCCGCCGAGGATGGCGATGTCGGGGCCGCTGGCGGCGGACTGCGCCCTGCCTGCGGAGGCGGCCGGGAAGGGCAGCGACGGCGGCAGGTCGAACAGATAGTCGTGGTAGAGGTCGGGGATGATGGGCGCGCGGCGCACCGACAGCTTGCGGCGCAGCGCGCGCAGCAAGGTGCCGGCCAGCACCGCGTGGCGGGTGGCGCGCAGCGCGCACCAGAAGTCGTACATCGCGGGGGAGCTGAGCCACTCGCGCCGCTGTTGCGGGTCCGGCAGCAGGGCGATGCTGGCCGCCGCCAGCGCGCCGCCGCAGCTGGCCAGCAGCACGTCGGGCGCGCGGCCGGCCTGGCACAGCGCGTCGTACATGCCGAGGTAGATGCCGAAGCGGAAGCCGCCGCCGGCCATCACCATGCAGCGTTCATATTGGGGCGTGGCAGCGTGAGTCTGGTTCATGGGACAGGACCTTACCACAGCGCCGCGCCGGGTGGGGTGGCGGGCCGCCGCGGCACGGCCGGCGCCCATGTTGCTCGCCGTGTTGCGCGCTTGTCAATTCGTAAAACTTGTAACATTGCTTAGGCAAAACAATCAGCGTGCTATCATGAATTTTTGCCTGACGGCCGGGCCGCGGGGAGCAGCACATGTATTACGGCGAGCGTTTCAACAGCATCACCCACACCGTCGGCGCGGCGCTGGCGGCGGTCGGCGGCACCCTGCTGATCGTGCAGGCGGCGCGCGGCGGCGACGTGTGGAAGGTGGTCAGCTTCAGCATCTACGCGGCCACCCTGCTGACCCTGTACCTGACGTCGATGCTGTACCACAGCGTGCGCGGCCGGGCCAAGGACGTGCTGCGCCAGCTGGACTACTGCGCCATCTACCTGCTGATCGCCGGCAGCTACACGCCGTTCACGCTGGTGAGCCTGCGCGGGCCGTGGGGCTGGTCGCTGTTTGGCGTGGTGTGGGCGCTGGCGCTGGTGGGCATCTTGCAGGAGATCTTCTTTGCCAAGGGGGCACGGCTGCTGTCGCTGCTGATCTACGTGGCGATGGGCTGGCTGGGCGTGATCGGCGCGCAGCCGCTGATCGCCGCGCTGAGCTGGGACGGTTTCCTGTGGCTGGCGGCCGGCGGGCTGCTGTACACGGGCGGCATCGCCTTTTATGCCACTGACCATAAATGGCGCTATGGCCACGGAGTCTGGCATTTGTTTGTGCTGGGCGGCAGCGCCTGTCATTTCGGCGCAGTGCTGCTGTATGTCGCCTAGCCTGGATTTAACACGCTAGTGGAATCACCTTGGATATACATTCGGACGACCTGAAAACCTTTGTGGCCGTGATTGATAGCGGCACCCTGAGCGCCGCCTCGATCCACCTGGGCCAGACCACCTCCGGCGTCAGCCGCGCGCTGGCCCGGCTGGAAGACAAACTGGCCACCACGCTGCTCACCCGCACCACGCGCCGCATGGAGCTGACCGAAGAGGGCCAGCTATTCCTGGCGCGCGCGCGCGCCA
>FSZM01000070.1_pt1 | contig 20658 bp, 9 predicted proteins | sample 1638831 | NCBI WGS metagenome assembly FSZM01 (sample SAMEA3914813, study PRJEB12502) | metagenome | biome: forest; material: soil | place: Canada | collected 2011-07-07 | depth 0.3 m
GCCGGTGACCGAACGCAGCCCGCCCTTGAGCAGGTTGAACGAGGCGCTGTCGCCGCCGGGCTTGTCGGCATCGAAGGCGAAGTTATCGATCTTGAAGGTAGTGCCGGGCTTTAACGTGATTTCGCTGTTGTCGATGAATTTCACCAGTGCGTAGGTGTTCTTCTCGGTCACCAGCGTATCGCCGCTTTCGACCTCGGATTTCAGCGACAGGATCTTCACCGCGCCGTCGGCCTTCTTGGCCAGCAATGGGCCGCTGAGCTGTACCACCATGCCGGCCACCTGCGCCGCCCATGCCGGCCCCGCCGGCAACAGCAACGCCAGCAACCAGCCGGCCAGCAGCAGGCGCCAGCAGGCGCTGCCCTCAGTTGCAGTACATCTTCTTGATCGGGTCATCTTTCTTCGCTCCAGTGTCTTTACCTGCCACGGCGGTGTCGTCCTTCTTATCGTCCTTCTTGTCATCCTTTTTGGAGTCGGGCGTCTTGTCGTCGGCTTTGGTCGGACCGCCCGTGGCGCCACCGCCACCGCCACTGCCGGTGCCGGTGCTGGTGCTGGTGCTGGTGCTGGTGCCGGTGCTGGTGCTGGTACTGGCAAGTAACGTGGCGCTGGGATCGCTCAGCAGCCGCACTACCGGTGTGCTGCTGGCGCTCGTGGCGGTGTTGATCGAAGCGTTGATGATGTTGACCGTGCTGTTGATGGCCTGCGCCACCGGCTGGTTTTGCTGGCTTTGCTGGCTTTGCGCGGCGGCATCGGCAGCGGCCTTGGCAGCGGCGTCGGCAGCAGCCTTGGCAGCGGCGTCGGCGGCGGCCTTGGCAGCGGCATCGGCTTTGGCGGCGGCATCGGCGGCGGCTTGGGCAGCGGCTTGGGCAGCGGCCGCGGCAGCATCGGCGGCCGCTTTGGCGGCGGCATCGGCAGCGGCCTTGGCAGCGGCATCGGCTGCAGCTTTGGCGGCAGCGTCGGCGGCAGCCTTGGCAGCGGCGTCGGCGGCGGCCTGGGCAGCGGCCGCGGCGGCATCGGCAGCCGCTTTGGCAGCGGCATCGGCTGCGGCTTTGGCGGCGGCATCAGCGGCGGCCTTGGCGGCAGCGTCAGCAGCGGCTTTGGCGGCAGCGTCGGCAGCGGCCTTGGCAGCCGCATCGGCAGCGGCTTTGGCAGCAGCGGCGGCGGCGGCTTGCGCGGCAGCGGCAGAACCGTCATTGATGGTCGGCACCACGCCGCTATCGAAGATGCCCGGCGCCGTGATCACCGAGCCTTGCGGCGCCGACAGCGACACCGTTCCGCCGCTGAGGGTGTGGATGGCCCCACTGGCGGTGATGCCGCCATTGCTGGCTACCACAGAGATAGTGCCGCCAGTGACCACGCCGGCCAGCGTCACGGCGCGGCCGGCAATAATGCCAATCCCATGTCCCGACTGCAGGTCGGCGCCGCCTAGCAGCGCAATGTCGGTACTGGCCGACAGGCCGATGTCGTCGGCGATCATGTGGTTGCGGATGGTGATCGGGCTGTGCGCCGTCAGCGACAGGCGGCCGCCGACGGAGAAATCGCTGCCCACTGCCGTATCGATGCCGCCGGTATTGTCGATGGTCAGGCCACCGCCGGTGGTGATGGTCTTCAGCAACAGTTGGTCGGGCGCCGTCACGTTGGTCAGCGCCACGTTGCCGTCGCTGACGCTGGCGAAGCTGGCGACATGGTTGCCGCTGTTGCTCAGCGCGACATTGCCGCCGATGCTGCTGACGGCGGTGGCGTTGGCAACCAGCGCGCCCGTGCTCAGCGGGCCGGTCTGGGTGACGGAGCCGCCGCTTGCGTTGAGCGTGATGCCCTCGGTGGCGGTCACGGTGCCCATCACCAGGTCGCCGGCCTGGGTGACGTCGAGCTTGCCGCTCATGTTGATGGCGCCGCCGGACTGCATGAAATTGTTGCTGACGCTGAGCCAGCCGCTGCCCCACAGCAGGCCGCCGCTCTGGTTGAACGTCGGCGTACTCAGCTTGCCATTTAGCGCCAGCGTGCCGCCGCTGATGCTGACGCTGGCGCCGCTGCCATCGATGTTCGACAGGTCCGTCTGGCTACTGCCGAGTGTCAGCATGCCGCCGTTGATGGCCAGGCTGCGGCCGCCCGAGCCATCGTTGACGATGCGGGTTAAGGTGGTGTTGCCGCTGGCGGCTCCATAGGTGATGGTGCCCGCACCTTGCGGGAAGTGCACCTCGGCCACGTTGAGGCCGTCCGGAATGGCGCCGCCGTACCAGTTACCGGCATCGCTCCACAGGCCGTTGTTGGCACTGCCGGTCCAGAGGACCGAGGCCAACTGGGTGATATCGGCTGTCAGGTTGGTCGGGACGATCATCGTGTAGTTGTTGCGGTCGGTGCCGGTGAGCGACAGGCCGGCTACCATCACCGGCTTGGCTGTGCCGACGTGGCGGTCTTGGTAGTTGCCGGTCAGGCTGCCGATCACACTGACGTCGTCTGTCATCAGCGGCATGACCATCGGAGTGCCGGCCATAAGCGCAGTGGTATTACCGTCATACACTTTCGTCGGGCTGACACTGATGCCGGTCACCAGCAGTTGGGCCGGCGTGATATCCGCAGTCAAACCTGTCGGCAATGACAACACCGCATAATTGTTGGCATCGCCGCCAGTCAGGGCGACACTACCGACCGTGACGGGCTTAGCCGTACCCACACCCTTGGTGACGAAGCTGGCGTTTCCCCCGTTAATGCTCACTTGATCGCCGGTGTACACGCCGGACAGCGTGCCGCCGGACAGCGCGGCAAATATGGTCGCGTCATACACCTTGTTTTGCGCGCTCATGCCGGTCACCGTCAACGGGGCCTTGGTGACGTTGGCCGTCAGGTTGTCCGGCAGCGCGATGGCGTAGTTGCCGGCATCGGCGCCCGCCAGCGTGTAGCCGCCGGTCAGCGTGATCGGCTTGCCATTGCCGACGTTCTTGTTGTCGAAGTGGCCCACGCCGCTGCCGCTGACGGTGACCACCTCGTCGCCGATCGGCGTCACACTGGGCACGCCGCTGGCGGTGGCGGCATCGGTGGCGTTGTAGACCCGGTTGACGCCGCTCAGGCCGCTGATCAGCAAGGGCGCCGGCGTGATGTCGCCGCTGCCACTGACGCCAGTCAAGGTGTAATTACCGTGGACATTGCCCGTCAACACGCCGTTGAACAAGATGGTCTTGTTGGTGCCGACATTCTTGTCCAGGAAACGCGCCTCGCCGCTCACGCCGATGCTATCCATTTCGTTGTTGGCCAGGTTGTTCAAGCCGGAGAGGTGAAAGTCACTCAGATTGATCGCAATACTGGTATCGTAGGTCTTGCTGCCGGAAATCGTTGCGCTCAGCGGACGCGGCGTGATCTGCAGCGAGCCGGCCGGGCTGACATAATTGATGTTGTACTTGGTCGAGTACAGGCCGCCGACGTAATAAGTGCCGACGTTGACCGCGTTCTCGTAGGCCAGCGTGCCACTGACGGCGTCACCATTCTTCAGGCCATCGTAGCCGACCAGCGAACCACTAAATGCAATAGGGCTAGGGTCATTATCGTACACCTTGCTAGCACCACCGCCAGTGACGGTGACGGTCAATGGCAGCAGGAAATTCTTCAGCAACGGCGTGGTATGGCCTTCGTAGATGCGCCATATCGGGCTGCTGTTGAAGTCGAAGCCGGCAAAGCTGCTTTCCATTTTCATCTGCTCGGCAGTCAGGCCGACGCTGTTGCCGGCGCTGCCGGCCTGGCCGGAACCGTCCAGGTCCCAATAGGTGTTTACCAGGGTGCCGCTCGCAACGCCGGCAAAGCCGCCGGCGCCGCTACCGCTGACCGCGCCGCTGCTGAAGGCGTTGCTGATGCTACCGCTGTCGTGGCTGCCCACCAGGCCGCCGGCGAAGCTGCTGCTGACACTGCCGCTGGCATACACATCGGTCACTACACCGCTGTTGGAACCGATCAGGCCGCCCGCATACAGGCCGGCGCTGACGTCGCCGCTGGCATAGGAACGCAAGATGGTGCCGCCATTGCTGCCCACCAGGCCGCCCACGCTGATCGAGCCGCTCACAGTGCCGATGGCAAAGGATGCGCTGACCAGCCCGCTGTCATTCAAGCCCACCAGGCCACCCACCGACTGGGTGCCGTTGACGGCACCGCTGCTGGATGACGTGTCGATCGTGCCCGGGCCATTGGAGCCCATCAAGCCACCGACATTGCTGCTGCCGCTGACGCTGGCACTGCTGTGCACATTCTGCACCAGGCTGCCGCCGACGTTGCGCCCGACAACGGCGCCCACATAGTTGCCACCCGTGATAGAACCGTTGGCCAGCGTCAGGTCCTTGATGGTGCCGGTGGCCAGGTAGGAGAACAGGCCGACCGCGTCGGCGCCGGGTCGGTTGATTGTCAGGTCGTTGATGATCTTGTTGTTGCCGTTGAACACGCCAGTGTAGGCGCGGTCGCCATCGAAGAAGGGCTGCAGGCCGGCTCCACCATTCCAGTTGGCGCTGCCAGCGGCAATGATGTCGTTGCTGAGGATGTAGGCATTGAATGGTGCCAGCGTGCCCGCGCCTTGCAGGCCGTAGACGTCCGTCAACTGGTAGGGCGAACCGAGGCTGCCGTCGCCGCCTTTGACACGCAGGAAAGTGGCGCCATTGCTTATCGCGAAATCGTTGGCGCTAAAGGCCGGCAAGGAACTGTAGTTCTGAATCCAGTCGCCATGGGTCAAGCTGAAGGTGCCGCCCACCGTGACGCCCACACCAGCCTGTGGCAGCACCTGGTTTGGTGCCTGCAGAGCCAGGCTGTTCGGCAAGTTGAGCGTCTGGCTGATGGTGATGTTGCCGTTGCCGACGTGGCTGTCGTTGATCGACACGCTCAGCTGCGATGCATTCACGCCGGCCAGGTCAGCGGTGCTCAGCACCAGCTTGCCGTTGATGTCGCCACCGGATCCCAGATCGATATCGTTGGCCGTGCTCAAGCTGACGACGCTGGCGTTGATGATGCCGCCGCTCAGTCTCATCTTGCCGGAAAAAATATCGACACCCGGTGCATTGATGATGCCGTTGTTGCTCACCTTGGATGTGCCGCCGGGGTTGGTCTGCAGCGTGATGACCGCCGGCGCGGTGATGGTGGCGCCGCTGTTCACGGTGACATTGCCCATCGCGCTGGAACTGCCGATGATGACGCTACTGGGCAGGGTATGCAGGTCGAGGTTGCCGACCACGGTGATGCTGCCGGTGCTGCCCTCCAGCCCGGCCACGTCCAGCACGCCGCCGATGACCGTTTGCAATTCGGCGGAGCTCAGGCCCAGCGTGCCGCTGCCGTCGGTGGCGCCCGTGCCCAATTGGATGTTGATGCTGCCGGAAAGCGGCCGCAGCCGCACGCCCTGGTCGCCGCCGCTCAGCGTGCCCGCCAGCGTCATGTTGTCGGCGTTCAGCGACAGCGTGCCGCCGCTGTGTAGCGCGCCGGAGGTGGACAGCACGCCATTGTTGGCAGTGAGCGTGGTGGCCGTGCCCGACTGGCTGCTGGCCACGTTCAGCGCCGCTGCCGTCAGCGCCACGCCGCCTTGCGCCATCAGCGTGGCGCTGCCGCCGATCAGGTTGCCGCTGTCGGTCAGCACGACGCTGCCGCCGGTCGCACTGGCATTGAGCGAGCCTACATTCAGCGCGCCGCCGCCCTGGGTCAGGTCGCCGCTGGCGATCAGCGTCATGGAGCCGGTCGCGCTGCTGGGATCGAGGTCCAGTGCACCTAGCGTCGTCAGCGCGGCGGTGCCGCCGGCATGCAGGCCGGCGATGGGGATGGTATTGCTGCTATTGGTCAGTGCAATGTTGCCGCCGGCGGTGGCGCTCAGCGACGCCACATTGACCGCCGCCGCCTGCGTGATGTTGCCGCTGCCGGCGTTCAGCGTCAACGTGCCATTGGTGCCGGTGACGGCCGCGTTCAGACTGATGTCAGTGGTCGCGTTCAGCGTCAGGCTGTTGCCACTGGTCCAGGTGACGGGGCTAACCACCTTGATGAGGCCGGCGCCCGAACCCAGCGCATTGGCAGTATTCACCGTCACGCTGCTCGAACTGAGCGCCGACGTCAGGCGGCCGGTGCTCAGCAGCGAATTGGCGCCGCTCAGCACTTCCGCAAAGATGCCGCTCAACAAAGGAATATTGTTGCCGACGGTGACGCCAGCGGCCGTGTTTGCCGTGTCCGCATCGACCGCGATATAGACGTTGCTCGGGTCCAGCAGCAGCGTGCCCGTCTTGCCGTGCGCCGCACTGGTATCGGCCGTGCCCTGCAAGTCCAGATAGTTGTGACCGGACGACTCGATCCAGCCGCCGTTGCCGCCGCCCGCGCCACCGCGCGCCGACAGCGCACCGTACATGCGGGTCGCATTGTCGCTCCAGACCACCACCTTGCCACCGTCGCCGCTGGCCAAGGCATCGGCCTTGATGCTGCTGTCGGCGCCGACATAGGTCTGCTGCGCATTGGGCACCGTGCCCTTGCCCTGATAATCGCCACCGACCAGCACCGCGCCGCCGCCAGCGTTGCCGCTGGCGTCCACCTGCGCGTCGCCGGTCAGGCCGACATGCTGGCCCAGCAGCGCGATCTTGCCGCCAGTGCCGCCATCGGCCGTGTTGGTGGCCGTGGTGCGGCTGCCCGCTTCCAGCAGGGTAGTGCCGCTGGCCTTCAATACGATATTGCCGTTGGCGCCGCGCAGCGCGCTGTTGGCGTTGACCGTACCGCGTTGGCTGACCAGCGCGCCGTAAATGCCGACCCGCCCGCCCTGCGCCACGATCTGCCCCAGGTTCAGCGCCGCATCGGCCGGCGCCGACACCAGCACATGCACATCCGGATTACTGGAATCGACCAGCTGCACGCTCTGCCCCGCCGCCAGCAGCACGTCGCCGTTCGCGGCGTTAATCAAGCCCAAGTTTTCAACCGTTGGCGCGATCAGGAATACCTGTCCGCCGCTGGGCGTCATGATGCTGCCCTGATTGCTGACCTTGCCCGCGCCGGCACCGCCCGTGAAGTTGTTTTTACCGGCCAGGAAATCGGCATTCGACAGCGCCAGGCTGGACGCCACCAGGCCATTGACGTCGATGCGCGCATCCTTGCCGAACATGATGCCGTTCGGATTAATCAGGAACACCTTGCCGTTCGATTGCAGCGCGCCGAGGATCTGGCTGGGATCCTGGCCGGCGATGCGGTTGAGCACCTTGCTGTCGCTGCTTTGCTGGATGAAGCGCGTGACTTCATCGGCGTTGATGGAAAAACTCTGCCAGTTGATGATGGTGTTGGGCGTATTCGTAATCGAGAACAGCTTGCCCTGCTGGTTGAAGCTGGCCTGGCCGGCCGCTACCTGCGGCGCGACCGGATTGGCATGGGCCGAGCTATAACAGGCAGCCACCAGCACGGCGATCAGCTTACGGCGCAGCTGCGTGGAAGATGCCGGAGCATGGACGAAATGACGGCTGCAATCGACTCTCATGATGACTTCCCTCTGACGATAAGCGAAACGCTAATACGAAAAAACCAGCCGGAAATGCGGGCGCTTGGCATCGCCCACATTGCTGGCGCCGGCCTTGGCCACATGGCCATAATCGACCTGCTGGTTGACATGGGGGCTAAGCAGCGTACGCATGCCAAGACCCACACTGTCCAGCGAGGTGCTGTTCAACTTGCCGGCCAGCTCCTTGTTGCGCCACAGCCAGGATGTGATAGCCGGCACCATAGACCTTGACCCGGCCCGGCTCCTCGGCGGACGTGGTGTACTGCAGGCTGGCGACGTGGTCGCGGCCGAACAGCTTGGCGTGCCGCACCACGACATGCGTCTTGCCGGTCGCGGCGCTACCGGTGTTGTCGATATTGCGCATGCCCTTCCAGGCCCGTTCGTCGTTCACGTCCAGCACAGCATCCACCTCATCGTCCTGGTCACCGCCTTGCAGCCGCAGACTGACCTTCTTGGCCGGGTTTTCCTTGGCCAGCTTGAGGCTGGCCGACATCTGGTTCAGCTTGGGCGTCTGCCCTTCCTGCAATGCCGGCAGGCTGCGCCGGATGTTGGCTTCATCGAAATATTGATTGTCTTTTAAAAGGAGTACTGCTCAACGCTGCTGCGGGGCGAAAACGGGCGACGGAAAACTATCCAAAGGGAAATTATTGTTTCCTTAAGTTTAGTCTTCTTTGTTCAGGCCGCCAGACATTTTTGAGGTCGGCGTGGTTTTTACACGGTGCTTTTTTTACTTGGTTTCAAACGTGGTAACACCGTCCCAGTCGGCGCCGGGAGGATGCGCGCGATAGTAGGCGATACGGCCAGTGTACAAGGAATACAGGCCGCGATCGGGTGTCGATGCTGCCAACTCAACAATAATGCTTTCCGCAGCATCCCACTGTTGCGCGCGCACCGCAGCAAGTGCCTGATTCCAACGTGCCAGCTCGGCGCGCTCGGCCGGCACTAAATCTTTTTCCAGCGCGATCGGCTCGAAAATGGCGACCGGTTGGCTCTTGCCCTTGACACGCACCAGGTCCAGTTCGCGGTAGGCGAATTCTGGCGCGGCGGCGCGGGTGGTTTCGCCGACGGCGATGCCGACACCGTACACCTTGGTGATGCCTTCCAGGCGCGACCCGAGGTTGACGGCGTCGCCCATCACCGTATAGGCGCGGCGGATGCGCGAGCCCATGTCACCGACGTGCATCAGGCCGGAGTTCAAACCTATGCCTATCTTCAGCGGCGGCCAGCCACGGGCCACGAAATCGTCGTTCAGGCGATGCGCGCTGGCCTGCATCAACAGCGCGGTGGCGACGCCGCGGCTGGCGTGGTCGGCGAAGGCCACCGGCGCGCCCCAGAAGGCCATCACCGCGTCGCCGATATATTTGTCCAGCGTGCCGCGGTGCGCGTCGCGGATGTCTTCGGACATCGCCGTCAGGTATAGATTGATGTACTCACGCAGCGCCTTCGGCGTCAGGCCTTCGGAGATGGTGGTGAAGCCGCGCACGTCGACGAACAGCACCGTCAGTTCGCGGCTTTCGCCGTCCATATTGTACTTTTCCGGATCGGCCGCCATCTCGGCCACCAGTTCCGGCGCCACATACTCGCCGAAGCGCGACACCAGCGCCCTGCCCTTGCGAAATTCGAACAGATAGCCCCAGCCCAGGTTGAACACGAACAGCGTTGCGATCAGGATCAAGGTCATGGCCATCTTCAGCACCCAGTCCTGCTCCACATAGGCCCAGTAGTTAAAGCCGAACACCGCGCCGCCGGCCGCACCGGCCAGCACCATGGCCGGCACAGGCGACAGCACCGCCAGCGCCAGCGCCAGCAACACCCCGACCACGCCGATCTGGATGCCTTCGATGCCGTCGGCGAAATCGGGGCGCAGCTTGAAGCGCTCGTCGAGGATGGACTTGATCAGGTTCGCATGCACCTCGACGCCTGGGTATTCATTGTTGACCGGTGTGGAGCGCAAATCCTGCAGGCCCGGCGCGGTGGTGCCGACCAAGATGATGTGCCCTTCCAGCAGCTCCTTTTTCACGCGGCCAGCCAGCACGTCAGAGGCCGACACATACGGGAAGGCGCCGCCTTTCGGACCGCCGCTGCCGCGGAACTCGATCACGTTCATCAGCTTTTCGCCAGTCGGTATCACCAGCGGACGCTTCTCGTTCCCGACGAACATCAGCAAAGCGTCCAGGCCGGCGTTGGCCTTCTCGTCGGCGCTCATGTCGTCGACCCGTTTCTTAAAATAGGGATTGATGGCGCGCGCGTGCAGCGCCACGGCGGCGGTGGCCAGCGACAGGGTCGGATAGTAGCCGTCGCCGATGCGCATCATCAGTGCCGAGCGGCGCAGGATGCCGTCTTCGTCGGTGATGGCGGTGAAGATGCCGCCGGTGGCCGCCGCCGTCTGCAGGCGATCCAGGTTGGCCAGGTAGCCGCTCGATTCGTTGGCATACAGCGTGCGGCCGTTCAAAACGTCGGTGCTGAAGAAAGGCTTGGGCAAGCTGCCCTTGCGCCGGCCTTCGGCGATGTTATAGCCCAGGATCACCGGCTGCCCGTCCAGCGCCTGCGCCAGCAGGCCGTCGTAGTCCAGCGCGTCCCTCAGCGACTCGACCTTGCTGCGAAAGCCCGGCACCGCTTTCAGCTCGCGCGCGGCCAGCTGCTCCAGCACCTCATAGCCGGAGGTGTTGTCCGCTTCGGCAAACACAATGTCGAAGCCGGCCGCCTGGACTGCGTAATGCTCGGTCAGTTGAGTAACCAGTTGCGCGACGACCTTGCGGCTCCATGGGAAGTGGCCAATTTCGGCAATGCTTTTTTCATCGATATCGACGATGACGATGCGTGGATCGAGCACCGGCTTGGTCAAGCGCATGCGCAGGCCGGCAAAGAAGCTGTCCATGCGGTCGACCGCGTCGATGCGGATGCTGCCCGACACCTGCAGCACGGCGATGGCGGTGAACGCCAGGCCTAGCAGCCAGCGCGCGCCATAGCGCCGCAAGGTCTTGGTCCAATTGGCGGGAGACAGTCGCACGCAGGTTCCCGGCTAATCAGGGCCGGAAGCCGGGGATCTTGGAAACGTCGATCTCGTCGATCTGGCGTTCGTCCATATTCTTGTGGGCGAATTCCAGATAGATTTTGCTGCGGATGAAAATATCGAACAGGTCCGGGTCGATATGGCCATTGAGCGAGAAATTGCCGAGGATGCGCAGCGATTCCGAGAGCAGCTTGCCCTTCTTGTACGGCCGGTCGCGCGCCGTCAGCGCTTCGAAGATGTCGGCAATGGCCATCAGGCGCGCCTGCACCGACATCTGGTCCCCGGTCAGGCCGCGCGGATAGCCCTTGCCGTCCATGCGCTCGTGGTGGCCACCCGCATATTCCGGCACGTTCTTCAGATGCTTGGGCCACGGCAACGACTCCAGCATGCGTATTGTCACCGAGATGTGGTTGTTGATTTCCTTGCGCTCGGCCTCGGTCAGCGTGCCGAACTTGATGGTCAGGTTCATCACTTCGTCGGCGCTGAGGAAGTCGCATTCCACGCCATCAGGGCCGCTCCAGCGGCGCTGGGCGATCTGGCGCACGCGTTCCTGGTCGTCGGCCTTCATGCCCTCGCCGCCGACGTTACACAGGCGGATAAAGTCGCGCTCTTCGCGCAGCACGGCCTGCTGCTGCGCCAGTTGCGCGTCGATCACGGCCAAGTCGCTGACCACCATGCCCTTTTGCTGCATCAGCTCCACCTTGCGCTTGAGCGCCGCCACTTCGGCATCGCGCAGCAGTACTTCGAAGCGCGTGTCTATCGTGTGGATGCGGTCAAAGATGGTTTCCAGCTTGGTGGCCTTGTCGACCACGTGCACCGGCGTAGTGATCTTGCCACAGTCGTGCAGCAGGCCGGCCAGCCACAGTTCCTTGCGATCGGCGTCGGTCATGCGGAAGTGCGCCAGCGGGCCGGTGACGGTGTCGTGCACCGCCTCGGCCAGCATCATGGTCAGCTCGGGCACGAACTGGCAGTGGCGTCCCGTGTACGGCGATTTTTCGTCGATGCCGATGTTGATCAGGTTGACCAGCGCTTCCAGCAGTTCTTCCAATTGCGCGATCAGGCGCTGGTTGGTGATCGCCACGCCGGCCTGCGCCGCCAGGGCTTCAATGAAGCGCTGGTCGGTCGACGTGAAGGCGCGGATCGCGCCGCTGTCCGGGTCCTTGGCGTTGATCAGCTGCAGCACGCCCACCAGTTCGCCCTCATGGTCGCTCATCGGCACCGTTAGGAACGATTGCGAATGGTAGCCGTAATGCTGGTCGAACAGGCGCATGGCCGAGAAGTTGAACAACTCCGCCTGATACACATCTTCGATATTGACCGACAGGCCGCAGTTGGCGGCATAGGCGGCCACTGACGCCAGGTTCTTCTCGCCCGCAGCGTCGAACAGCGGTACGCTGGGGATGTTGATGGCCTCGCCGTTGGCGCCGCCCTGGTGGATGTTGAGCGTATCGTTGAACGAGATGTGAAAATCCAGGTGGCGCCGGTCCTCGCAGGGACGGTACAGCGTGCCGCCGTCGGCCGAGGTCATGTTCTTGGCCACCATCAAGATGCGTTCCAGCAGCGTGTCGGTGTCATGTCGGCTGCCCAGCTCGACACTCAATTCCGTGAGCTGGTCCAGCCTTTGAGCGATCTGCGTGTGGTTTAACTCTTGCATGGCGATTCTTGTGACTAATTTGTTGAGCCACCTCAACACGGGGCTTCACGCTTAGAAGTGTAGCTCTAGTGCAAGCTTATGTACATCAAGAAATCATCGCAATTGCAAAAAGCGGGCCCAGGCGCCCGGATTGTGCCGGTTTGTGTCTTTTTGTGTCTATTTATGTCCTCACAGCAAGATCGAGCCGGATAGATTTTGCACCGGAGTGCACCAGAATGGGTAAAAAAAAGGCTATCATCAGTCATAACAATAACGCGCAGCCCCGCTGCGAAAGATCAGCAGCAGGACGGGGAAACGCGACGACTAGGGGCACTGCATGAAATTCACTTTTTGGGGGGTGCGTGGTTCGATTCCCTCCCCAGGACCACGGACAGCACGTTATGGCGGCAATACCACTTGCATCGAAGTTCGTAGCGACAACGATACCCTGATCATCATCGATGGCGGTACCGGCATTTTCGCGCTGGCCCAGTCGCTGCTGCAAAAGCAACCGGGTCCCGTACAAGCCAATATCTTCATTACGCACAGCCACTGGGACCACATCCACGGCCTGCCCTTCTTCACGCCGCTGTTCATCCACGGCTCGCGCGTGCGGCTGCACGGGGCGGTCGATGAAGTGACCGGCAACGGCATCGAGCATGTGATGGGCGTACAGTTGCAGAACAGCTACTTCCCCGTCAGCGAAACCCAGATGGACGCCACCATCGAATACCAGACGCTGGCCATCGGCGAGACCATCAGCGTCGCCGACGCGCAGGTCAGCAATGTGAAGATGAACCACCCGGTCACCGACCTGGGCTACCGCATCAGTTGCAATGGCAAGTCGCTGTTCTTCACCGGCGACCACGAACCACACTACAACATCTACCCGCCCGAGCATCCCGAGCACGCGGCCTACCGGCAGCACATGGACAGCGGCAGCGCCGCCATTGACGCGCTGGTAGAGGGCGTCGATGCGCTGATCGTCGACTGCTCGTATACACGCGAAGAATACCCGGCCAAGCAGGGCTGGGGCCACGGCACCTTCGATTCAGCCTTTGCGCTGGCACTGCGCACCGGCGTCAAGGCACTGTACTGCACCCACCACGAACCAACCCGCAGCGACGACGAGCTGGAAGCGGTGTTTGCCGAGGTGATGAAGCGCCATGCAGAACGGCTGAACGGACTGCAAGTGTTCCTGGCCTATGAAGGCATGCAAGTCGAGCTAGGCTAACCCGTCTGAAAGACTAAACATGAATGATGCAGGCATCGGTTCCAATCTCAGCGAAACGGATTTGCGGCTGGCATTCTTCAAGAAGCTGCAAGCCGTCACCACCAAGATCCACGCCACCAACAACCTGGACGAGATCATGCTCGACCTGGGTATGGAATTTTGCGACCTGTTCAACTGCGACCGCTTCACGCTGTACGCGATGGACCATGAGAAGGACTACATCGTCTCCAAGGTCAAGACTGGGCTGACCACCTTCCGCGACCTCAAGCTGGCGGTCAACACCCAGTCGATCGCTGGCTACGTTGCGCAGAGCCGCAAGACCGTCAACATCGCCGATGTCTACGACGATGCGGAGCTGGCGCAGCATTCACCCGAGCTGCGCTTCCAGCGCGGCGTCGACCAGCGCACCGGCTACCGCACCCGCCAGATGCTGGTGGCGCCGTTGTGCGCGGTGCAGTCCAAGGAGCTGCTGGGCGTGGTCCAGTTCATCAACAACCGCGAGGGCGGGCAGTTCTCGGCGATCTGCCTGGAGGGCGTGAAGGAATTGTGCGCGACACTGTCGGTGGCCTTCAGCCAGCGCTTGAAGCCGCCCCAGTATGTGCGCACCAAGTTCGACGACCTGGTGACCCAGGCGGTACTGTCGGCGCCGGAGCTGGAGCTGGCCACGCGCTCGGCGCGCAAGAAAGATGTCGACGTCGAGGAAGTGCTGCTCGACGAATTCCAGGTCAAGCTGCCGGCCATCGGCCTGTCGCTGGAAAAGTATTTCGAGGTGCCGTATGAGCACTACCGCGCCGACCGCATCAAGCCGATCGAACTGCTGAAGAACCTGAAGCGCCAGTACATCGAGGAATGCGGCTGGCTGCCGCTGGAAGACAGCAAGGAGGGCTTGGTGGTAGTGGCGCTCGATCCGGAACGGGTGCGCCACACCCACATCGTCAACCAGATCTTCCCGAAAGCGCGGCCGGTGTTCCGCGTGACCACCTACCGCGAATTTCACCAGATGGTCGACCAGTTCTTCGGCGCGGCCGGCGACAGCAGCAGCGTCGGCGAACTATTGTCCGGCATGGACGACAGCGACGAGGAAGGCGAAACCGGCCACGAGGTCTCGGAAGCGGTCGAGAATGAGCTGGTCAAGCTGCTCAACAAGGTCATCATCGACGCCTACAAGCAGGGCGTGTCCGACATCCACATCGAGCCGCTGCCGGGCAAGGGCAAGACCGGCATCCGCTTCCGCAAGGACGGCACGCTGGTGCCCTACATCGAGATCCCGGCCAGCTACCGCAGTGCGCTGGTGGCGCGCGTGAAGATCATGTGCGACCTGGATATCTCGGAGCGCCGCAAGCCGCAGGACGGCAAGATCAAGTTCAAGAAATACGGCCCGCTGGACATCGAGCTGCGGGTGGCCACCATTCCAACGGCCGGTGGCGTAGAGGATGTGGTGATGCGCATCCTGGCGGCCGGCGAACCGATCCCGCTGGATAAACTGGGGGTGCTGCCGTTTAACCTGGACCGGCTGCGCGCCACCATCGAAAAGCCGTATGGCCTGTTCTTCGTCTGCGGCCCGACCGGCTCCGGCAAGACCACCACGCTGCACTCGGTGCTGAACTACCTGAACACGCCCGATACCAAAATCTGGACCGCCGAGGATCCGGTCGAGATCACGCAAAAAGGCCTGCGCCAGGTGCAGGTCAACCGCAAGGCCGGGCTGGACTTCGCCACCGTGATGCGCGCCTTCCTGCGCGCCGACCCGGACGTCATCATGGTCGGCGAGATGCGCGACAAGGAAACCGTCAGCATGGGCATCGAAGCCTCGCTGACCGGCCACCTAGTGTTCGCCACGCTGCACACCAACAGCGCGCCGGAATCGATCGTGCGGCTGCTGGACATGGGCATGGACCCATTCAACTTCGCCGACGCGCTGCTCGGCATCCTGGCGCAGCGCCTGGCCAAGCGCCTGTGCTCGAGCTGCAAGCAGTCCTACCACCCGAGCGAGGTGGAACTGCAGTTGCTGCTGACCGAGTATTGCGAAGAGCTGCTCAACACCAGCAGCTTCCTGGAGGACCCGGAGGCCGGCCGCGCCGCCGTGCTGGCCGGCTGGCGCCAGCGCTACGCCGACAAGGAAGGCCGCATCACCTTGTACCGCGCCATCGGCTGCGACGAGTGCAACAAGGGCTACCGCGGCCGCATCGGCCTGCACGAGCTGATGATAGGCACCGATAAGGTCAAGAAGCTGCTGCAGGAGCACAGCCGCGTGGCCCAGCTGCTGGCCGCCGCGCTGGAAGACGGCATGCTGACCTTGAAGATGGACGGTATCGAAAAAATTTTACTGGGCGCCACCGACATCAAGATGGTGCGCGCTGTCTGCATCAAATGAGGGATACCTTCCCTGTTCACCTGGAGAGTTCTATGTCTTTACGCCCGCCGCGCTGCGCCGCGATCTTGTCATGCCTGTTGTTCGCGCCCGTCGTGGCGCTGGCGGCAGCCGAGTCCCCCCCGCGCCCCATCAGCGAAATGGACCTGATGCGCTTTCAATGGATAGGCGACGTGCAGCTGGCCGCCGACGGCAAGCAGGCCAGCTATGTGCAGGTCAGCGTCGACGACAAGAAGGAAGGCTACGACACCAGCTTGTGGAGCGTGTCGCTGCCGAGCGGCCAGTTGCGCCGCCTGACCACGGCCAAGCATGACGCCGCGCCGCGCTGGTCGCCGGACGGCAAATACCTGGCCTTCACGCGCCAGCTCGACAAGGATGGCAAGCCGCAACCGCCGCAGATCTGGGTGCTGCCGATGGACGGCGGCGAAGCGCAGCAACTGACCCACCTGCCCAAGGGCGCCAGCCATCCGCGCTGGTCGCATGACGGCAAAACCATCGCCTTCCTTAGCACCACCAATCCACAGGACGTGAAGCAGGCCGCCTGCGAAGCCGACACGAAGCGCGACAAAGCCAGCTGCGCTCCGGTGCGCAGCACGGACGTGCTGGTGATCACCCGCGCCGTCTACCGCAGCAATGGCGCCGGCTACAACGATTTCAGTCGCCCCAGCCACATCTGGAGCGTGGCTTTCGCGCCGAACGCCCCAACGGCGGAGCCGCAGCAGCTGACACGCGGCCACTACAGCGAAAAGGAAATCGTCTGGTCAGCCGACGACCAGCGCCTGTACTACCTGTCCAGCCCCAATCTGGAACCGTATTACGAGCTGCCGCGCACCACCGTCTACGCCCTGCCCGCCGCCGGCGGCGAGGCGGCGGCGCTGCTCAACATCGATGGCAGCGCCCATGGCCTGAGCCTCAGTCCCGACGGCCGCCAACTGGCCTACTACAGCGTGCGCAGCGCGCCAGTGCAGTCGCATACCCGCGCCAACCTGTGGGTGGCGCCGGTGGCCGGCGGTGCACCGCGCAACCTGAGCGCCAACTATGACTGGGAAATCGGCGGCGGTGTGGCCGGCGACCAGTCGGCTCCGCGCGCCGGCGGCGACACGCTGCCCCTGTGGAGCGCCGACAGCAAGAGCATCACCAGCGTGGTGGCCAAGCAGGGCCGCGCCAACCTGGATCGCTTCGACCTCGACGGCGGCGCCATCGTGCCGCTGACCCAGGGCGACCAGGCCGTGCTGGGCTACGCGTCCAACGGCAAGGATCTGGTGGCAACCATCTCCACCGCGACCGAGCTCAATGAGCTATACCAGATCAGCGAGGCCGCGCCGCGCCGCCTGACGCAACTGAACCAGGCCTTGTTCGGCGAACTGGCGCTGACGCCGCCACAGGACCTGTGGTACACCAGCTTCGACGGCAGCAAGGTGCACGCGCTGGTGCAAACGCCGCCGGACTTCGATCCGCATAAAAAATACCCGTTGATACTGAACATCCACGGCGGCCCGCACGCCGCCTACGGCTATACCTTCTTCCACGAAATGCAGTGGATGGCGGCCAAAGGCTACATCGTGCTATATCCGAACCCGCGCGGCAGCACCAGCTATGGCGAGGCCTTCGCCAACATCATCCAGCACCGCTATCCGGGCGACGACTACAAGGACCTGATGGCCGGCGTGGATGAACTGGTCAAGCGCGGCTGGGTCGACACCAAGCGCATGGGCGTGACCGGCGGCAGCGGCGGCGGTCTGCTGACCAACTGGGTGATCGGCCACACCGACCGCTTTGCGGCCGCCGTGGCGCAGCGCGACATCGCCAATTGGGCCGACTGGTGGTACGCAGCCGACTTCACCTTCTTCCAGGAGAACTGGTTCAAGCACACGCCGTTCGACGATCCGGAAGACTACCGCAAACGTTCACCGATCACTTACGTGAAAAACGTCAAGACGCCGACCATGTTCGTGCTGGGCGATGCCGATTCGCGCACACCGCCGGAAGCCGGCGGCGACCAGATGTTCCGCGCGCTGAAGTACCGCAAGATCCCGACGGCGATGGTGCGTTTCCCGGGCGAATCGCATGAGCTGTCGCGCTCCGGCAAGCCGTGGCACCGGGTCGAGCGCCTGCAACACATCGTCAACTGGTTCGACATCTACCTGATGGGCAAGGCCAGCAACGAGTACGACATCGTGCCGCCGGCCATGCCGGACCTGCGCGCGGTGCACTAAGCGGCGCTTACTGCATCGTACACAGCACCAGTTCCGGATCCGCATTCACGCGGAACGGAATGGTGCTGCACCCCACTCCCCGGCTGACCATCAGGCAGCCGTGTTCCTCCAGATCGAAACGGCCGTGATGGTAGCGGCGCGACAGCGGGCCACCCGGCGTGATGATGGGCGCCCCGCCAGGCAGCGCCACCTGGCCGCCGTGCGTGTGGCCGGCGAATCCCGCATCGAAGCGATGGCCTTCCAGCAGCAGCAAGCCGTCCGGCGCGTGCATCAGCAGCACCCGGGTGGCGGCGGCACCGGCAAAGGTGGCGCGGCCGTTGGGGGCGCCAGTCCACGGATCGTCCATGCCGCACAGCGAGACGCTGTGGAACGGTTCCGGCAGCGCGACGTTGGCATTGACCAACATACGCACGCCGGCAGCTTCCAGCTTGCGGCCCAGGTGCTGATGGTCGGCCCACAGATCGTGGTTGCCATACACTGCGTACTTGCCCAGCGGTGGGCGGCAAGCCGCCAGGCCAGGGCTCAGATGCGCCACATTGTGCGCTTTCCCGGAGATGAAGTCGCCGCCCAGCAGCAGCAAGTCTGGCTGCTCGTGCTCCAGCTGCTTGAACAGCGCGTGGAAGATGGTCGGATGCGTGGTGGGCCCGGCGTGGAAATCCGACGCAAAAGCGATACGCAGCGGCTGCGGCAGCCGGCGCTCGGGCGGCAGCATCAGTTGGTAGCGCGTCACGCTCAACTTTCCCTGCAAGCCCAGCCGCTGGCTGACAGCCGCCATCGCCCCGCCCAGCAAGGCCACGTTCATCGCGATCTCGCTGTAGCGCCGGAAAGCATCATTGAATTTACCGCGTGGCGCAGTCATAGTGAAAAGAGGCGCCACAGCGCCTCTACATTCCTCTGAGTTTTTATTCTGGGTGTGCAATTTTTATTTGCCAAACAACATCCCCACCGGCTCAGCATAGACCTTTGCAAAGAAAAATCAATGGTGCAAGCCACTGCCCAGGAAAAAGCGAGGTATGCATGAGCGGAAATTTGCTCCCAGGGCCCACCAGGCCAGTCAACGGCTGGGAGCGACTTCGTAGCCGCGATCATTTGACGCCGGGTGTACCTCAAGGTTACTCTGGCATTGAACAGCTGATGAACGGCGGTTTCCGGCCCAAACTGGACGAATAGGCCGCACAGGCAAACTCTCGTCCTGAGCAACGCACTCGGTCGCTGTGAGGTGTAAGCCAAGCAAACAGTCACCGGGATATTTTGTCCGTTCGCCGGAGTTGGAGACAATCAGGATGGCGGGAGAATGAAAACTGTGCGCTATCGGCAAAGCGTAGTCAGCCTGTGATACTGCGAATGGCTGCCACCAGCGTGTCCATCTCCTCGGGCCTGGTGTACAGGTGCGGCGTGATGCGTACCACCTCAAGATCACCTACCCGCCGTACCACGGTAAAAATACGATGCTCGTCCATCAGACGACGCGCCACTTCGGACGCGGCGACGCCGTCGATACTGAATGCGCCCAGGGCACAGTGGCGGCGTGGGTCACACGGCGTGCAAATCCGCACACCGGGCAGATTGCGTGCCCGGTCCATCCAGCGGCGCGCGAGGTAGCGCAGGCGCGCTTCCTTGTTTGCTATGCCGATGGAGCGATTGAAGGAAAGCGCATCTTCGACCGCCATGATCGGCGCGGGCGGTACGGCGCCGAAGTGGCCCAGTTTTTCGATATCGCCGCGCTCGTGGCGGACGTCGCCGAACAGTGGCGCGATGTCGGCAATGCGCTCCTTCGCTACGTACAGCAATCCAGTGCCCAGCGGGGCGCCAACCCATTTGTGCAGGTTGAAGGCGGCGAACTGAACACCCAGTTGCGGCACTGTATAGTCGAGTTGCGCCAGAGAATGGGCGCCATCGATGATTACGTCGACCCCACGTGCACGAGCCATGGCAGCAATGGCGCGTACCGGCATGATTTGGCCTGTACGGTGCACAATGTGCGTCAACAGTAGCATGCGGGTGCGCCGAGTGATGGCCGCCGCGTACAGGTCCACGATCTCCGCGTCGCTGGTCGGATCGAGCGGTACATCGACATATGCCGGCACGATATCCTTGCGAGCCGCTAACATGTGCACGATGTCATGCGCACTGTCGTAGTCGTGACGCGCCAGCAAGATCGTGTCCCCGGCTTCGAACGGATACCCCTGTAACAAGATATTCAGCGACTCGACCGCGCTGCGGGTGATCAATATTTCGCCAACGGAAACGCCCACGAAATTCGCCAGATCCTGCTTTACACCTGCCAGCCGTTCCGGCCAGTGCACACGCAAGAAGAAAGCATTTCCACTATCAACCTCGTCCTGGTAATTGCGCAAGGCTGTACGTACTGGGTTCGCCGGCATGCCGAAGTAGCCATTCTCCAGGTTGATAAAACCAGGGGCCGGCGTGTATTGGCAACGCACTCCTGCCCAAAATACTTCATCGTCGGCGGCAATGGTCGGCGGGGCAAGCAGCGGATCAACGGAACGCGGCTGGGTCAAGGCAAGCTCCTGTAATCGAGTAACGGACCGCCATCATAGCTCAGCCACTCCCAGTGCTGGCGAGATTGCTGCAGGTCCGCCATGGACCGGAACCGCCCCAGACCTGCCGTTCGGATAGCGACGGTGCTTATTCCTGACCTATGCGCTTGCCCAACCGGTAAAGGAATTCGAGTCCATCGTAGAGCGACTTGA
>FSZM01000153.1_pt1 | contig 20450 bp, 11 predicted proteins | sample 1638831 | NCBI WGS metagenome assembly FSZM01 (sample SAMEA3914813, study PRJEB12502) | metagenome | biome: forest; material: soil | place: Canada | collected 2011-07-07 | depth 0.3 m
CAACACACCCATAAGGAGTTAGGCAATGATGAAGGAAACAGTTTTATCACGCTCTATCCGCATGATCTGCGTAGGCAGCGTCGCGCTGAGCATGCAAGCGGCTTTCGCACAGGAGGCCGCCGACGTGCCAGTGCAAAAGGTACAAATTACCGGTTCGCGTATTTCAACCCCGAATGCCGACTCCCCATCGCCTCTGCAAGTGCTGACCTCGGCTGACATCGCCGCGTCCGGCGCCGTCAACCTGCAGGATCTGCTGCAAAAAAATCCGACCATGGGTACCCCTACCCTGAGCCGTACCAACTCCAACTTCCTGACCTCGGGCGGCGGCGTATCGACCGTCAACCTGCGTAACCTGGGTGACTCGCGCACCCTGGTACTGGTCAACGGCCGTCGTTTCGTGTCCGGCGTGCCGGGCGACAGCGCAGTCGACTTGAACACCATTCCAACCGACTTCATCGAGCGCGTCGAACTGCTGACCGGCGGCGCGTCGGCAACCTACGGTTCCGACGCCGTGGCCGGTGTAGTCAACATCATCTTGAAGAAAAACTTCAACGGCGTGCTGTTCGACGGCCAGACTGGCCGCAGCGACAAAGGCGACGACTTCAAGAAAAAACTGGCGCTGACCTTCGGCACCAGCAGCGCCGACGGCAGCAGCAACATCATGGGCCACTTCGGCTACTCCAAGCAGGGTCCGGTGTTCTCGCGCGACCGCGACGCGTCGGCCCTCGACCAGACGTCCTCCATCAGCAAGGGCCACCCGGAACTGGCCTTCGTGCCGAAGTCGCCGAACTACTCGGGCTATGCGCCACAGGGCCACTTCTATGATGACACGGGCGATTTCACTTTCGACCAGAACGGCAACGTCATTCCTTGGAGCACCAACGGCAAAAATGGCGTAGGCGCCACCGGCTTCAACCGCTCCGCGCTGCGTACCATCGCCGTGCCGACCGAGCGCTATCTGTTCGCCACCAACGGCAACATGACGCTCAATGAAAACCATAGCTTGTTCTTCGAAGGCACTTACGCCCAGACCAAGGTTTCGACCAACATCGAGCCATTCCCGCTGGGCTCGGACACCATTTACCCAGCCTCCGGCGGCCAGGTACCGGCCGGCGCCATCATCAACGGCAAGCTGGTCAAGAACCCGCTGGTGCCGCAATACCTGTGGGACCGCATCAGCGACAACGATGGCGACGGCATTCCTGACTACTTCTTCACCCGCCGCCTGTCCGAGTTCGGCCCGCGCCACGCCGACGTCGACCGCGACACCTTCCGTCTGGCCACCGGCGCCAAGGGCACCATCAAAGACTGGAACTACGAAGCCTACATCGCCTACGGCAAGACCAAGGAAGCGCAAAGCTCGACCGGCCAGGTCAACGTCAACAGCCTGCGCAACGCGCTGGACGCCATCCCTGATGCCAACGGCAACCCGGTCTGCCACGATGCCAACGCCGTGGCCGAAGGTTGCGTACCGATCAACATCTTCGGCTACAACACCGTTACCCCTGCCGCGCTCAAGTACGTGACCGCACCGGGCTCGCTGCTGACCGCCATCACCCAGAAACTGGCTGGCGCGTCCGTCAACGGCGAACTGTGGCAGCTGCCTGCCGGCAAGATAGGCCTGGCAGCCGGCCTGGAATGGCGCGATGAAGATTCCAGCTCGATTCCCGACCCGCTGACCCAGGCCGGCCTGAACGCTGGCAATGCACTGCCGCCGACCTTCGGTAACTTCTCGGTGCGTGAAGCCTTCGTGGAAACCCGTGTGCCGCTGCTGAAAGACCTGCCCTTCGCCAAAGAGCTGAGCTTCCTGGGCACTTTCCGCCATGGCGACTACTCCAGCGTCGGCAGCACCAACAGCTGGAATGCCGGCATGGAATGGTCGGTCACCTCGGACATCAAAGTGCGCGGTACCCGTGCCCAGTCGACCCGTGCGCCTAACATCAACGAACTGTATACCGCGCCTAGCCAGGACTTCCCGACCGGCCTGGTCGATCCCTGCGAAGGCGTCAAAGCCTCCGACAACACCGCGCTGGCCACCAATTGCCGCAACGCCCCTGGCGTGGCCGCCAACATGGCGAAAAACGGTGGGGTATTCACCCTGATCCAGGCCGACCAGCAAGGCATCAGCGGCTACAACAGCGGCAACCCGAACCTGAAGGCAGAAAAGGGCCGCTCGACCACGGTGGGCGTGGTGATCACCCCGCGTTCGATCCCGATGCTGAGCAAGTTCACCTTCACGGCGGACTACTTCAACATCAAGATCTCGGATGCGATCGTGTCGACCGACCGCCAATATGCGCTGGATCAGTGCTACAACCAGAACAACCAGGCGTTCTGTAAGTTCATCATCCGCCGTCCAGCGCCAACAGGTAACCTGAGCGCCGGTTCCATCCAGTACAGCAACACCGCGGTGACCAACAGCGGCGGCAAGGGTACCGAAGGCCTGGACATGACCGCGTCCTGGGCGGACAAGGTCGGCCCAGGCCGTCTGAGCACCCAGCTGTCGTACACCTACCTGCGTGAACTGTGGGAGAAGGCCACGCCCGAGGCCGAGCGCAACGACAACGTCGGCGAAATCACCTCGTCGCAGATCAATGCACCACGCAACAAGGCCGTGCTCAACACCGCCTACAAGTGGGGCAACTTCGGTGGCACCTGGACTGCCACCTACACCGGCCCGGTGGCGCTGGATAACCAGTTCCTGAAGAGCTTGAGCATCACCCCAGGCAGCGTGGGCGTGGGTTCGCGTACCTACAACGACTTCCAGGTCACCTATGACGTGAAGAAATCGGTGCAGCTGTACCTGGGCATCAACAACGCCTTCAACGCCAAGGCGCCGCCTATCATCAGCGGCCTGCCGGGCGACACCACCGGTACCGAGACCGATGCATCGACCTACGATGCCATCGGCCGCCGCTACTACCTGGGTCTGCGCGTTTCAATGTAAGCTGCCCTGCGCTCCGCCCTTCGGGGCGGACGAAAAAAAACCCCTCGCAGCCCATGCTGGCCTAGGCCAGCGTGGGCATACGAGGGGTTTTTTATGAGCCGGCTAATTACTTGGCGGTCATCAGCGCCACGGTGGTGTCGAGCATGCGGTTCGAGAAGCCCCACTCATTGTCGTACCACGACGATACTTTCACCAGACGGCCCGACACCTTGGTCAGGGTCGAGTCGAAGTTCGACGAAGCAGGATTGTGGTTGAAGTCGATCGAGACCAGTGGTTCGGTCTGATAGGTCAGCACTTCTTTCAGCGCGCCTTCCGAGGCCGCCTTCATCAGCGCGTTCACTTCGTCCACGCTGGTGTCGCGCGAGGCGATGAACGACAGGTCGACCAGCGACACGTTGATGGTCGGCACGCGGATGGCAAAACCGTCCAGCTTGCCGTTCAGCTCAGGCAGCACCAGGCCAACCGCGGCGGCAGCGCCGGTCTTGGTCGGTATCATGCTCATGGTGGCGGAACGGGCGCGGCGCAGGTCTTCATGCATCACGTCGCTCAGCACCTGGTCGTTGGTGTAAGCGTGCACGGTGGTCATCAAGCCGTTTTCCACGCCGATGGCGTCGTTCAGCGGCTTGACCAGCGGGGCCAGGCAGTTGGTGGTGCACGATGCGTTCGAGATCACCGTGTCCGACGCTTTCAGCACGTGCTGGTTGACGCCGTAGACGATGGTCGCGTCGACATCCTTGCCGCCCGGGGCCGAGATGATGACTTTCTTGGCGCCGCCCTTCAGGTGGGCCGAGGCTTTTTCCTTGGTGGTGAAGAAGCCGGTGCACTCCAGCACCACGTCCACGCCCAAGTCGCCCCATGGGATTTCCGCCGGGTTGCGCTGCGCGAACACGCGGATCACATCGCCGTTCACGATCATGTTGTCGCCGTCGACCGTCACGGTGCCAGGGAACTTGCCGTGCGCGGTGTCATAGCGGGTCAGGTGCGCGTTCGACTTGGCGTCGCCCAGGTCGTTGATGGCAACGATCTGGATGTCTTGCTTTTTGCCGCCTTCGTAGAAAGCACGCAGCACATTGCGGCCGATGCGGCCATAGCCGTTGATTGCAACTTTGATCGTCATACTCTGCTCCTGATTAAAAAATAAGGGTGATGCAACAAGCAATTATAATTTACGCAATGACGGCTTGGGCTTTAGCCACGACGTTTTCCACGGTGAAGCCGAAGTGCTTGAACAGCACGCCAGCCGGAGCGGATTCGCCGAAGGTATCGAGACCGACCACGGCGCCTTCCAGACCCACGTATTTGTACCAGAAATCGGTCACGCCGGCTTCGATGGCGACACGTGGTGTGCCCTTGGTCAATACGCTGGCCTTGTAGGCGGCGTCCTGGCGATCGAAGACATCGGTCGACGGCATCGACACCACGCGCGACGGCACGCCCTGCTCGGCCAGCGCGGCAGCGGCGGCCACCGCCAGTTCCACTTCCGAACCGGTGGCGATCAAGATCACTTTAGCGTCGGCCGCATCGCGCAGCACGTAGCCGCCGCGGGCGATATCGGCGATCTGGGCCGCGCTACGCTCCTGGTAGGGCAGATTCTGGCGCGAGAAGATCAGCGTACTCGGGCCGTGCTTGCGCTTGAGCGCTGCGCCCCAGGCCACCATCGATTCGGTGGTGTCACATGGGCGCCAGTTGTCCAGGTTAGGAATCAGGCGCAGCGAGGAAACGTGCTCGACCGACTGGTGGGTCGGGCCGTCTTCGCCCAGGCCGATCGAATCGTGGGTAAACACGAACAGCGAACGCTGCTTCATCAGTGCGGCCATGCGCAGTGCGTTGCGGCTGTAGTCCGAGAAGGTCAGGAAGGTGGCGCCGAACGGGATGTAGCCGCCATGCAGGGCGACGCCGTTCATGATGGCGCTCATGCCAAATTCGCGCACACCATAGTTGATGTGGTTGCCCGGCTTGCCGGAACGAAGCGCAATGCATTCTTTCCAGTTGGTCAGGTTGGAGCCGGTCAGGTCGGCCGAGCCGCCCAGGAATTCCGGCAGCACCGGTGCCAATGCCTGGATGGCATTCTGGCTAGCCTTGCGGGTGGCGATGTTTTCTTTCTTTTCCACGGTGGCGGCAACCGCGGCGGCCAGGGTGGCGTCAAAGGCGGCCGGCAGGTCGCCCTGCATGCGGCGGGTCAATTCCGCGGCTTTTGCTGGGAACTGCGCGCTATAGTTGGCAAACAGCGCCATCCAGTCCGCTTCCTGCTTGGCACCCTTGGCCTTGGCATCCCACGCGGCGGACACGTCGGCGGGGATTTCAAACGGTGCGGCGCTCCAGCCTATGTATTCACGCACCGCGGCAACTTCCTTCTCGCCCAGCGCGGCGCCGTGCACCTTGTCGCCACCTTGCAGGTTAGGCGAGCCCTTGCCGATGACGGTCTTGCAGCAGATCAGGGTCGGCTTGCTGGCAGTCTTGGCGGCGGCAATAGCGGCCGACACGGCCGCGACGTCATGGCCGTCAACCGCGCGGATCACGTTCCAGCCGTAGGCTTCGAAGCGGGCTGGGGTGTCGTCGGTGAACCAGCCTTCGACCTTGCCATCGATGGAAATGCCGTTGTCGTCGTACAGGGCGATCAGCTTGTGCAGGCCCAAGGTGCCGGCCAGCGCGCACACTTCGTGCGAAATACCCTCCATCAGGCAGCCATCTCCCACGAACGCATAGGTATAGTGATCAACCACCGGCAAGCCCGGCTGATTGAACTCGGCTGCCAGCAACCACTCGGACAGCGCCATGCCTACCGCGTTGGCTATCCCCTGGCCCAGCGGGCCGGTGGTCGTTTCCACGCCCGGGGTGACGTCCACTTCCGGGTGGCCCGGGGTCTTGGAATGCATCTGGCGGAAGGACTTGATGTCGTCCATGCTCACCGCATAGCCGCTCAGGTGCAGCAGCGCGTAGTGCAGCATCGAGCCGTGGCCGTTGGACAGCAGGAAGCGGTCGCGATTGAGCCACTTCGGATTGGCCGGATTGTGGCTGTAATGGCCGCTCCACAGGGCGACGGCGATTTCAGCCATGCCCATCGGCATGCCTGGGTGGCCGGAATTGGCCTTCTGGACGGCGTCCATTGCCAGCGCGCGGATCGCGTTAGCCATTTGAGTGGTAGGGAGAGCAGTCATCGTATCAATCAAGGAAGTATGGAAACTGGTTGCCGGGCAAGGATCTGCGCGCGCTGAACTAAGTATTTTACCAGAGCCCGTGTGTCCCAATTAAAATTGCTGCTACCGAATAACGTTTCCCCTCACTGTCAGCAGGATTTCCATGCCCCGTTTTTATTGCCCCCAGCCTCTGTCGCTGGGCTCGATCGTTGCCTTGCCGGAAGCGGTAGCCCATCACGTGCAAGTGCTGCGCCTGGCCGAAGGCAGCCTGGTGACGCTGTTCAACGGCGATGGCGGCGAGTACAGCGCCGTACTGAGTACGATAGGCAAACGCAGCGTCCATGCCGAGGTCAAGGTACATACCCCGCGCGACGTCGAACTGCCGTTTGCCGTCACGCTGGCGCAGGCGCTGCCCGAAGGCAGCAAGATGGACTGGATTATTGAAAAAGCCATCGAGCTGGGCGTGTCCGGCTTCCAGCCGCTGGCGGCGCAACGCTGCGTGGTGCGCCTGTCGGCCGAGCGCGCGGAAAAGAAGCTGGCGCACTGGCAAGGCATCATCGAATCGGCGTCCGAACAGAGCGGGCGCAACCGGCTGGCCCAGCTGGCGCCGCTGCAAGACTATAAACAGTGGATCACCCAGCAGGATCTGCACCGGCGCATCATCCTGACCCCGCGCGCCGAGCAGTCGCTGTCGGACTGGGCGCGCCACCAGGGGCCGCAGGCGGTGACGCTGGTGATCGGCCCTGAAGGCGGCCTGAGCGAAGCGGAAGAAGATCTGGCGCTGCGCCACGGCGCCCTGCCGCTGGCCATGGGGCCGCGCATCCTGCGCACCGAGACGGCGGCGCTGGCGGCCGTGTCGGTGCTGAGCGCTGCCTGGGGCGGCATGTAACTAAAAACTAAGCCAAGCGCCAAGCGCGAAATCGGCCCAGCCCATAAAAAAACCCCGCATGGCCTTGCAGCCACGCGGGGTTTTTAACTACAGCACGAACCTTAGAACTTCACGCTTGCGCCGAAGGTGATGTAACGGCCGATCGCATCGTAGGACTGCGGGAAGGTGTTACCGCTGTCCATCGCAGTGGTACCAATGGTGCCGCCGACGATAGGTGGTTTCTTGTTCGCAGCGTTGTTGATGCTCAGGTTGAAACGCAGGTTCTTCGAGTAGTTGTACACGCCCGACAGATCCAGGTAGTTATACGCTGGGATGTGCGAGTACGCTGGCAGGAAGGTGCCGGCCAGTGGCTCTACGTCCACTGCGCTGACATAACGCCAGTTGTAACCGAAGGCGAAGTCGCTGACGTTCCAGGTGGTGCGCTGGTTGAACTTGCGCTTGTACACTGGTGCGTTGGCCACGTTGCCGCAAGCGACAGAGTAGTAGCCCAGGCAGTCACGGTCCAGCGAGGTTGGGGTGCCCTGGAACTGGAAGCTCTGTACTTGGGTAAAGTTGAAGCCCAGATCGAAGCTGCCGAACTTAGGATCCAGGTTCATCTGCTTGGCCTGCAGCTTGTAGTTCACGCCCAGGTCGTAGCCGCTGGTGCTCTGCTTGCCAGAGTTCGACAGCGGGGTTTGCACGCCCTTGGAACCGATGCCGTTGAAGCTGCCGGTGGCTGGGTCACGACCGACGATGGCGCAGTAGGCGTTCAGCGCGAACGATGGATTGTTCTTGTAGCAACCGTCCAGCACGTCCGAGGTCGACAGGCTCGACACCGCATCGGTGATCTTGATCTGGTAGTAATCCAGGGTCACAGCCAGTTTCGGCAGCGGTTCCCAGACGAAGCCCAGGGTCTTGGTCTTGGCCACTTCAGGGCCCAGGTTCGGGTTGCCACCGGTCAGGTTGTTGATCTGGCCAGCCGACGGCGCCGACAGATTGCCGATCACGCTGGCCGGTACGCCGGTCAGACGGCACAGGTTCGACAGGGTGCCGGCCTTGTTAGCGTCACCCTGGTTGATCAGCGCCAGCTGGCAAGGATCGGTAGCCAGGTTCGACAGGTTGGTCACTTGTGGCGCGAACAGTTCGTTTACGTTCGGTGCACGGGTGGCCTTTTGCAGCATGGCGCGAACGCGGAACGCACGCACAGGCTCCCACTCGCCGCCGACTTTCCAGCTGCTGTAGTTCTGCGAAGCGTTGTCACCCGACTTGAACTCGGTTTCGCGGTAGCCCAGGTCGGCGTTCAGTGCACGCATGAACGGCTTGTCCTTGACCAGCGGGACCTGGCTTTCGATTGCCAGCTCGCGCAGCGTGAAGTGACCGGCGCGGTCCGGGGTCGGCGCACCGGTGCCCAGCACTTCGCCCTGGATCTGCGACGCAGCGTCCGACTGGGTGCCGGCGCCAACTTTACGCTCTTCGCCCGTGATCGCCATGTTGATCGGAGCACCAGCCCATGGGCTGACGATCTTGTTGCCCAAGTCGCCGGCAAACGAGATCGAGGCCACGTCCTGGGTCACGCTCTGGTTCAGGATGGCGCTGGCATTGATGAAGGCCAGCTGGTCCGGCGTGATGCTGCCGGCGCCGCCAAACACGTTCAGCGGTACGCAACCGTTGGCGCTGTTGACGCAGGAAGTCTTGTTCAGCGCGTTCAGTGCCTGCTGCACTTTCGACATCGAACCCCAGTTCAGGCGCACTTGCGACTGGTCAGCCTGGCCACGGGTCCACGACGCATCGTAGGTCCAGTCGAAAGCCACATCGCCCTTCATGCCGACGGTGTACTGCAGGGTCTTGTTGTCGAAGTTGTTCAGACGCGGACCCAGTTCCACGAAGCGGCGACCGATGGTCATCGGGACCACGGTCGGATCACCCGCCACGCAGTTGGCCGCGGCGATGCCGCGCTGCTGGCAAATCTGCTGACGGGCTGCGTCAGGAATGTATGGGTTACCGATAGGCACGTTGAACGAATTCAGGAAGGTACCCGATTCCGCCAGGGTCGACGCCACTTTGCTGTTGGTGTAGAACACCTCAGCATACGCTTCTGCATGGTCGTTGATCTTGTAGTTGGCCATCGACGTAGCCTGGGTACGGTCCAGACCGGTCGCATAGTAGTTCAGCGGGTTGGTGTTGTAGTTCACCGCCGGCTGGATCAGCTTGCCGCTGGCCGGGTCGATCTGCCAGGTGCCGTTCAAGTTGCCGCCCACGCCTTGGGCTGGCGGGACAATCTGGAAGGTCGATGGAATTGCCGTACCGGAGCCGCTAGGCTTGCCGGTGGTCGAGCTCAGGCTGGTCACGCCGTAAGGACGGGAGCCCTGGGTCACTGGGTCGGAATTGGTCTTGCCGATGCTCAGCACCACGTTGCCGCGGCCGTCATCGAGGTTGGCACCCATGGTGATGTCGGTGCGCTTTTTCTTGGCATCGTGGTCGCTGGTGGTGCCGCCATACGAGGTGGTGGCATCGAAACCGCTGAAGTTCTTCTTCAGGTTGAAGTTGACCACGCCGGCCACGGCGTCGGCGCCGTAAGCGACCGATGCGCCACCGGTCAGCAGGTCAACGCGGCTCAGCAGAGCGATAGGAATCGAGTTGGTGTCGACGGTGCCGTTCAAGTTGAACGGTACCATGCGGCGGCCATTGATCAGCACCAGCGTGCGGTTCGCACCCAGACCGCGCAGGTCGATGGTGGCGGCGCCGGAGGTACCGTTGTTGGTGCCTGGGCCGATCGACGGCAGTGCTGCCGGCAGGCCCTTGATGAATTCTTCCACTGCGATCGGCTGGGAGGCTTTGATCTCTTCCGCAGTCACCGACGAGATCGGGCTGGTCGAGGTCGTGCCTGGCGCGGTGATGCGGGTACCCGTCACCTGGACCGATTCAATCTTTTGCGGTGCCGCTTCTTGCGCCAGCGCGTTGTGCATCATTGCGCTCAGACCCACCAGCATGCTGCCGGCGAAGATCGTGCGCAGGGACTGCGAAATTACTTTCTCTTGAATCATTGTAAAACTCCCATTATTTAAACCCCTGTCTTGGCAGGAGACACATAAGCATCCGCATTCCAGTCCGCCCTGCGGCACTGAAATCAAAGGCTAGCCCTGTTGGATTCTTTTAACGCCTGAGTCAGGGGCCATTCGGTCCGGCCCTGAATATCGTTATTGAAACTCTTGTGAAATAACCCAATTTGCATTGGAGCACTGCATCAAACCATTTGCTTGGCAAAACTGTCAACTCCGATGACACAATGTTTCATGAAAACAACGGGAGTACAGATGCCATACAAAGCAAGTGATTTGCCGTGTTTTTTTTCTCGCAGTGCAGCAAATTTTCTTAAAGCACAAGCAATCGCTATAAATACCATAGTTTTATTTCGGAAATATGCGTTATAAAAGTTAAAAACTCAGCGAAATATCAGCTTCACCATCAAAGATACGGATTCCCCGCTTGCGCCCGCCAACCACGATTGCTGCATGGCAGCATAGAAAGTTGCGATGTGTCTGTAAAAAACAGCACTTCGGGGCCTGCACCGGCACGCCAGCGTGCAGGACCGACAAACTTGCCAAAATGAACCCTGTTGTATTTTTGCAACCGAACATTTTAAATATCGGCCGCGCTGGCCCGCGCACGGCGCTTAATTCCGCCCATATTCCGCCCATATGCGTAATTTATAAAATCACAATATCCCCAACAGTATCGCTAGGGAAATAAAGTAAGCCATGGCCTGCGATCCAGGTGCCGCCCGGGCCGGCCAAGCAGGCCGGCCATGGGGGCGGCGCGCCGGCTCAGGTAAAATATCGGCTACACGAGGCCGCCCGGCGGCCTCGCCGCTCTCCGTTAACTATGGAGCCCTGCAATTTTCGGAACCACATCATGTTGCGATTGAATGAAGTCAAACTCCCGCTCAACCACGCCGAGCAGGATTTGCCCGCCGCCATCCTGGCGCGGCTCGCCATCCCCGCCGAGGCCCTGCTGGGCTACACCGTGTTTAAACGCAGCTACGATGCGCGCAAGAAAACCGCGATCGTGCTGATCTACTCGCTGGACGTCGCTGTCCAGGACGAGGCCAGCGTGCTGGCCCGCCTCCAGCACGACAGCCATCTGATGCCCGCGCCGGACACGTCCTATCAATTTGTCGCCAAAGGCGAGCAAGTGGCCAGCCACGACCACAACCTGCGCCCGGTGGTGATCGGCACCGGCCCGTGCGGCCTGTTTGCCGCACTGATCCTGGCGCAGATGGGCCTGCGTCCCATCATCCTGGAACGCGGCAAGGAAGTACGCCAGCGCACCGTCGACACCTTCGGCTTTTGGCGCAAGCGCGAGCTGAACCCGGAATCGAACGTACAATTCGGCGAAGGCGGCGCCGGTACCTTCTCGGACGGCAAGCTGTATAGCCAGATCAAGGATCCCAAGCACTACGGCCGCAAGGTGCTGACCGAGTTCGTCAAGGCCGGCGCGCCGGAGGAAATCATCTACGTCAGCAAGCCGCACATCGGCACCTTCCGCCTGGTGAAGATGGTCGAGCAGATGCGCGCCAACATCGAAGCCATGGGCGGCGAGTACCGCTTCGAGAGCAAGGTGGTGGACATCGACATCGAGCCGCTCAGCGACAACCACGGCGACGGCGGCCAGGTGCGCGGCCTGACCCTGGAAAGCGGCGAAAAGATCGCCACCAGGCACGTGGTGCTGGCCATCGGCCATAGCGCGCGCGACACCTTCCAGATGCTGTATGAACGCGGCGTGTACATCGAAGCGAAGCCGTTCTCGATCGGCTTTCGCGTCGAGCACCCGCAATCGCTGATCGACGCCTGCCGCTTCGGCCCGAACGCCGGCAACCCCATCCTCGGTGCGGCCGACTACAAGCTGGTGCACCATGCGTCGAACGGCCGCGCCGTGTACAGCTTTTGCATGTGCCCGGGCGGCACCGTGGTGGCGGCGGCGTCCGAGCCGGGCCGCGTGGTCACCAACGGCATGAGCCAGTACTCGCGCAACGAGCGCAACGCCAACAGCGCGATCGTGGTCAGCATTTCGCCGGAAGTCGATTACCCGGGCCACCCGCTGGCCGGCATCGAATTCCAGCGCCGCCTGGAAGAAAAGGCGTTCGAGCTGGGCGGCGGCAACTACAATGCGCCGGGCCAGCTGATGGGCGACTTCGTGGCCGGCCGCGCATCGACCGAGTTCGGCAGCGTGGTCCCGTCGTACAAGCCGGGCGTGCAACTGACCGACCTGGCGCAAGCGCTGCCAGAATTTGCCGTGAGCGCGCTGCGCGAAGCCTTCCCCGCGTTCGACAAGCAAATCAAGGGCTACTTCAAGCACGACGCGCTGCTGACCGGCCTGGAAACGCGCACCTCGTCGCCGATCCGCATCAAGCGCCGCGACGACACGCTGCAAAGCTTGAACACCCGCGGCCTGTTCCCGGCCGGCGAAGGCGCCGGTTATGCGGGCGGCATCCTGTCGGCCGGGGTGGACGGCATCAAGGTGGCCGAAGCGGTGGCGCTGTCCATGGCCGCCGCCTAAACGGCCTCAAGCCGGCCCGGGCAGCGGCAGCGGCAGCCGCACGCGGATGCGGCAGCCCTGGCCGAGCGTGCTCTCGGCCGCCACCGTGCCGCCCATCTGGTGCACGATGGTGTAGACGATGTGCATGCCCAGGCCGGAACCGCCCTGCCCGCGCTTGGTGGTAAAGAAGGGTTCAAACAGCCGCGAGCGCACTTCCGGCGTCAGGCCCACGCCATCGTCGGCCACCTCCAGCACCAGCGAGCGGCGTCCTGCGTCCATTTCGGCACGGGCGCTGATGGTCACCTGCCCCGGCCCACCGTCCGGATAGGCGTGCTTGGCCGCGTTCATCAGCAAATTCGACAACACCTGCGACAGCCGCCCCGCCGCCAGCCGCCCATGCATGGCCGCATCGATCTCGACCGCCACCTTGATGCGCGCCTTGCGCAATTCCGGGCCGTGCGCCGACACCACGCCCAGCACATAGTCGCGCAACTTCAAATCCCCCAGATGCTCGCTGCCCTGGTCCACCGCCAGCTGCTTGAAGCTGCCGATCAGCTCGGCCGCGCGCGCCAGGTTTTGCTCCACCAAGGTGGCTGCCCCCTTCAGGCGGGTGGCCAGCGCGGTCAGTTCCGAGCGGCTGACCTTTTCCCCGTTAATCACGGCCAGCATCTGCTCGGCGCAGTTGTCCATGCCGGAAGCGGCCGTTACGGCGACGCCGATCGGCGTATTCACTTCATGTGCCACCCCGGCCACCAGCGCGCCCAGCGCCGCCATTTTTTCCTGCTCGACCAGGCTGGCCTGGGCCGCGCGCAATGCTTCGGTGCGCTGCTCGACCCGGGCTTCGAGCAAGCTCTCGCGCTCCTGGTGCTGCAGTTCGGCGGCGCCGCGCGCGGCAAAGATCGACAGCAGCGACAGCGCCAGCAAGCGCTTGTTTTCGTCGATGGGCTTGGTGTCGATGGCCGACAGGATGCCCAGCGTCTGCCCATCGGTGGCGATCATCGGGATGCCGATATAGCTCTCGGCCTGCATGTCGACCAGCAGCGTGTCCTTGGGATAGTCGGCCTGGATGCCGCAGGCGTGGAAGCACATGCTCTGGTCGGTCACGTCCTGGCAAGGGGTGTGCAGCAGGCTGTATTGCATGTTGGGCAGGTAGTCGTTGCCGCCCCAGACCGCCAGCGTGCGTATGCCTTCGCCGCCATCGTCCAGGGTGACGACGCGGCCGGCGATCACATAGGTGACGTCCAGCGCTTGGGCCAGATCCTTGACCAGCACCCGCAAGAAGTCATCGCCGCGGCTGCGCGCGGTGGACGCGGTGATAGCGCGCAGCGCCGCCTCCGCCAGCAGGCGGCCGTCGGCCTGGTCGAACAGCTGGCGCGACGCTTGCAGCGTGAGGTCGCGCGCGCCCGCCAGCGCTTCGCGCTGCAACAGCTTTTCGTAAGTGATGGCGACGTTGGCCGAGAACACCGCCAGCAGCTCGCGCTCGTCGGCGCCGATCGCTTCGGCGAAGGCCATGTACAGATAGCTTTCGTTGCCGTCGCGGGTGCGGTAATAACAGGCGTAGAAATGCTCGCCGTGATGGTCGGCGTGCTCGGCAGCGCAACGCACAAAGGCGGCGCGCACTGCCGGCGGCAAATCGTCGAGCTGCTCGTCGGCCTGCAGGCCGGCGTAGGCGCTGGTCACGGCCAGCACTTTCAAGCGTCCCTCCAGCTTGGCCGCCGCATAGGCGCTGATGCGGCTGGCGCACACGCCCTCACCCTGCTGGCCCAGCAGTTCGCCAGCCTGCTCCAGCACGGTCGAACAGAAGTTGCGCAGGTTATTCGAATCGCACACCTGGGTGATGGCATGGATCGAGCGGCGCAGGCCGTTGCGGGCCCGCTCCAGCCGCATCAGGTCGCGGTAGGCGCGCAGCGTCGCGTAGAACACCGTGCTCAGCTTGGCGTGGGTCAGGTCGGTTTTTTCGCGGTAGTCGTTGATGTCGTAGGTCTTGATGACCTGGGCTTGCGGCGCCTGGCCCGGCTGGCCGGTGCGCAGCACTATGCGCACATTGGTATCGCCCAGCTGCTCGCGGATGTAGCGCACCAGTTCCAGCCCGGCATGCTCGTGCTCCATCACCACGTCCAGCAGGATCAGCGCAAACCTGCCTGGCTCGGCCAGCAGCGCTCGCGCTTCGGCTGCCGAATAGCAGTCGCTAAATTCCAGGCCGCGGCCATCCATCGTGAAGTCGGCCATCACCAGCTTGGTGACCTGGTGCACCGACTCCTCGTCATCGACAATCAGCACCGGCCAGGGCGGCAGGGCTTGCTGGGCCTGCGTTTCGTCCTCGAATAGCATCTCGTCGCTCATCATGTCTCCATGGCTGCCTGACCGTTTGCCGTACGATTGTACGCCGATTCATTGCCCGGCATCAGCAACTTGCGGGGCGTTGTTACAGAGCGACTACAACCAGCCGGCGCGCTTGAAGCGGCGGTACAGATACCAGCACACCAGCACCATGATGCTGACGGCGGCCGGATAGCCGTACTTCCATTCCAGTTCCGGCATCACCTTGAAGTTCATGCCCCACACGCCGGCGAAGGCAGTGACGATGGCGAAGATGGCCGCCCAGGCCGCCAGCCGCTTGTTGACCTCGCTCTCCTCGATGGCCACCATCGACAGGTTGACCTGGATCGCCGTGCCGATGGTGTCGCGGATGTTGTCCAGGCCGGAGCTGATGCGGTGCAGATGGTCGTGCACGTCGCGGAAGTATTCCTGGGTGTGCTGGCACAGGGCCGGCACCCGGCCGCCATGCAGCCGGCCTATCGCCTCCATCAGCGGCAGCACCGCATGGCGCACGATGGTCACCTTGCGCTTGAGCTCGTACAAGCGCTGGATGTTGCCGCGCTGGCTACCGCGGTTGAAGATCAACTCCTCGATATCTTCCAGTTCGGTTTCCAGCGCGTCGAGCACGGGGAAATAGCGGTCCACCACCGCGTCCATCAGCGCGTACAGTACAAAGGCGGGGCCAAGGCGCAGCATATGCGGTTCCTGCTCGGCACGCGCGCGCACGCCCAGGAAGCCTTGCGAGATATGCTGGTCGCGCACCGACAGCACATAGTTCTTGCCGACGAAAATATCGACCTCGCCCACCACCAGCTCGGCGTCGGTAAATTCCACCGTCTTCACCACGACGAACAGCGAAGCGCCGTATTCCTCGATCTTGGGACGCTGGTGGCCGCGGCGCGCATCTTCGACGGCCAGCTCGTGCAGGCAAAACTCTTGCTGCATCTCGGACAGCTCCTCCGGCTGGGCGTCGCGCAGCGCGACCCAGACGAAGCATTCCGGCCGCGCCACATAGTCGCTGATTTCTTCGCCCCGGATATCGGCCAGTTTCTGCCCATCCTGGTAGGCCACACAATTAATCAGCATACGCTTTCCCAAAAATAGCCCTAGGCTTGGCAGCCAAGAGCTTACCGGAAAACGCGGAAAACGGCGACCGGCCACGCTCCCCTTGCGGGGAAATCGCGGCCGGTCGCGGTTTTACTTAATCGTCCTTGGCGCCGTCGATGCCCAGTTCGGCGATCTTGCGGGTGATGGTGTTGCGGCCTATGCCCAGGCGCACGGCGGCGTCGTTCTTGCGACCGTGGGTGTGCTTGAGCGCGGTGCGTATCAGCGCCGATTCGAACTGCCGCCCCAGCACCGCCATCACTTCCTGTTGGCCGCTGCCGAGCATGCTGGCGGCCTGCATTTCCAGCAGCCCCAGCCAGGCATCCGGCCCTGGCGGCGGCGCGCTGGCGGCCGCTTCGCCGCTGACATGCACGGTGCCGTGATGTTGCGGCAGGTAGCTTTCCGCCGCCGCGGCCGCGCCGGCGCTATGCTCCTGGGTCAGCTCCAGCGGCAAGTCCTTCACTTCCACCGTCTGCCCCGGCGCCATCACGGTGATCCAGTTGCACAGGTTTTCCAGCTGGCGCACATTGCCCGGCAAGTCCAGGCCGGACAGGAACTGCAGGGTGGCGTCGCTCATGCGCTTGGCTTCCACACCGAGCTGCTTGGCGCTCTGCACCAGGAAGTGACGCACCAAAATGGGGATGTCCTCGCGCCGCTCCCTTAAACTGGGCAGACGCAAACGGATCACGTTCAGGCGGTGGTACAAGTCTTCGCGGAACAAGCCTTCGCGCACGCGCTGTTCGAGGTTTTGGTGCGTCGCAGTAATCACCCGCACATTGGCCTTCAGCGGCTGGTGTCCGCCGACGCGGTAGAAATGACCGTCCGACAGCACGCGCAGCAAACGGGTCTGCAAGTCGAACGGCATGTCGCCGATTTCATCGAGGAACAGGGTGCCGTTTTCAGCCTGCTCGAAGCGGCCGCGGCGCGTGGTCTGCGCACCGGTGAAGGCGCCGCGCTCGTGGCCGAACAACTCCGATTCCAGCAAGTCTTTCGGGATCGCCGCCGTGTTCAGTGCGATGAACGGTTGCGCCGCGCGCGGGCTATGCTTGTGCAGCGCGCGCGCCACCAATTCCTTGCCGGAGCCCGATTCGCCGGTGATCAGCACCGTCACGTTCGATTGCGACAGGCGGCCGATGGCGCGGAACACTTCCTGCATGGCCGGCGCCTGGCCGAGGATTTCCGGCGTGTCGGCCGGGCCGGATTCGACGCTGGTCTCGCGCAAGCTTTCGTCGAGCGCGCGGCGGATCAGCTCGACCGCCTTGTCGATGTCGAAGGGCTTGGCCAGGTATTCAAAGGCGCCGCCCTGGAAGGCCGCGACGGCCGAGTCCAGGTCGGAGAAGGCGGTGATGATGATCACCGGCAGCCCGGGGAAGCGCGACTTGACCAGTTGCAGCAGGTCGAGGCCGGAGTCGCCCGGCATGCGAATGTCGGACACCAGCACTTGCGGCGTCTCGAACTCCAGCGCGGCGATGGCGTCGCGCGCATTGGCAAAACTCTTGGTGGCCAGGTTTTCCCTGGCCAATGCTTTTTCCAGTACCCAGCGGATCGATTCGTCGTCGTCTACTATCCAGATTGGCTTCATGTGTTTGTTCTATTCCCGCGATGGATCGTCTATCAAGGGACTCGGCGCCGATCCCATGCCCCCGCTTATGGCAGGGGCAGCAGGATGCGGAAATCCGTATATCCAGGCCGGCTATCGCATTCGATCACACCCATGTGCTGCTGCACAAAAGTCTGCGCCAAGGTCAAGCCCAAACCGCTGCCGCCGTCCCGTCCCGACACCAGCGGGTAAAAGATACGGTCGCGGATCTGGGGTGCGATACCCGGTCCATTGTCAATGATATGCAAGTCTAATGCCAGCCCGTAGCGCACCTTGGCCAAGGTCACCTGGCGCGCCACCCGGGTCTTGAAAACCAGCTCGGCATCGCCCGCCTGGATGCGTTCGGCCAGCGCTTGCGCGGCGTTGTGCGCGATGTTGAGCACGGTCTGGATTAACTGTTCCTTGTCGCCGCGAAATTCCGGTATCGACGCATCGTAGTCGCGCAAGATAGTCAGGCCGACCGGGAATTCGGCCATCATCAAGCTGCGCACCCGCTCCAGCACTTCGTGGATGTTGACGTCGCCGACGATGTGCGGCCGGCGGTGCGGCGCCAGCAGGCGGTCCACCAGCGTTTGCAAACGGTCCGCTTCCTTGATGATGACCTGGGTATATTCGCGCAGCTGCTGCAGGTGCAGCGGCGGCAACTCCATCTCCAGCAGCTGGGCGGCGCCGCGGATGCCGCCCAGCGGGTTCTTGATTTCGTGCGCCAGGTTGCGTATCAACTCCTTGTTGACCTGGCTCTGGTCCAGCATGCGCTCCTCGCGGTCTAGCTTGAGGTGCTGCTGGTTTTCGCGCAGTTCGATCAGCACACCGTCCGCGGGATCTTCCAGCGCCGAGACGATGCTGTGCACGTGCAGCGGCTCGCGCCCCGCCCGCTCCAAGGTCAGGTCCTGGCGCAGGTCGGCAAACTTGTGGGCGCGCGCCTGCTGGCAGATGTGTTCCAGCTCCTCCGGGTTGACGAATTGCCCGGCCAGCTTTTGCCGCGTCAGCGCCTTCAACGAGCTTTCCAGCAGGTTTTCCGCCGCCGCGTTGGCGTAGCTGATCTTGCCGTGGCCGTCGATCAGCACCACCGCCGAGGCCAGCAACTCCAGCCCGGCCAGTGCCGGCGGGCGCGCTATCGCTGCCGCCGCGCGGGCGGCGATGTTACTGACCAGACTCATAGTCGACTCAATCGTAAATTCGCCATCATCGTATGCTCGCGATCTCGCGTTTCAATGCTTCGATATTCTTTTCCGCGCGGCTGATGCTGTCGCGCAGCTGAGCCACCCGCTCCTGGTACTTGGCGTAGTTGCGCTCGTCGCCACGGCGTTCCGGCTCGCCGTTGTTAAACTCCTTGCGCAAATCGGCCAGCTTTTGCTGTTCGCTGCGCAACTCTTCATCGAGGATGGCGCGCCGGTCGGCATCGCGCGCACGCTGCTCGGCGCTGTCGACGCGCGGGAAGTCGCCGGGCGACGCGGCCGGCGCACGCGGCGCCAGCGCAGTGCCGTTGTGGCGCGGCGGCGCTGGAATGGTCGCGCCCGGCACATCCAGCAGCTTGCAACCGGGTTTGCTGGCATCGGTTAATTCTTTGTGGCCGCTGGCATCGGTGCACAGGAAAATCTGGCCCTGCGCGCGCGCCGGCCAGTCCAGCATCAACAGCGTCATAAACGCCAGGCCGGCCATGCTAAAGCGTGATGTGCTGCTGATCTTCATTCCCTATCCGTGTAAGGCTGCTGTCGACCCCGAATATACAACATTCAAAGCAAAACGCGAGGAAAGCTCAAGCTCGCCTCGCGTTTCTTAGCCTTCCGAGCAGCGCCGGTCGTCCCACCGGCGCAGCGCCATTACAGCGAGTAGTACATGTCGAATTCAGCAGGATGGGTGGTCATGCGCATGCGCTGCACGTCCTGCATCTTCAGTTCGATGTAGGCATCGATCATGGAATCGCTGAACACGCCGCCACGGGTCAGGAACTCGCGGTCTTTGTTCAGTGCGTCCAGCGCCTCTTCCAGCGACGAGCACACGGTTGGGATCAGCGCGTCTTCTTCTGGCGGCAGGTGGTACAGGTCTTTCGATGCGGCCTCGCCCGGGTGGATCTTGTTGGCGATACCGTCCAGGCCAGCCATCAGCAGCGCGGCGAAGCACAGGTAGACGTTGGCCAGTGGATCCGGGAAGCGGGTTTCGATACGGCGGCCCTTAGGATTGGCCACGTGCGGAATACGGATCGATGCCGAACGGTTGCGGGCCGAGTAAGCCAGTTTCACTGGTGCTTCGAAGCCTGGAACCAGACGCTTGTAGGAGTTGGTACCTGGGTTGGTGATCGCGTTCAGTGCCTTGGCGTGCTTGATGATGCCGCCGATGTAGTACAGCGCGGTTTCCGACAGGCCGGCATAGCCGTCGCCGGCGAACAGGTTGACGCCGTCTTTCCAGATCGACTGGTGCACATGCATGCCCGAACCGTTGTCGCCAACGATAGGCTTAGGCATGAAGGTGGCGGTCTTGCCATAGCTGTGGGCGACGTTCCACACCACGTATTTCAGGTTCTGGGTCCAGTCGGCGCGCTCGACCAGGGTCGAGAACTTGGTGCCGATTTCGTTCTGGCCGGCGCCAGCGACTTCGTGGTGGTGCACTTCGACCGGGATGCCCATCGATTCGAGGATCAGGCACATTTCCGAACGCATGTCCTGGAAGCTGTCCACTGGTGGCACAGGGAAATAGCCACCCTTGACGGTAGGGCGGTGGCCGCTGTTGCCGCCTTCGATTTCCTTGTCGGTCGACCAGGAAGCTTCGTCGGAATCGATCTTGACGAAGCAGCCGGACATGTCGATCTTCCAGCGCACGCTGTCGAAGATGAAGAATTCTGGCTCAGGGCCGAAGTAGGCGGTGTCGCCCATGCCCGAGGATTTCAGGTAGGCTTCAGCGCGCTTGGCGATGGAGCGTGGATCGCGGTCGTAACCCTTG
>FSZM01000048.1_pt1 | contig 20208 bp, 14 predicted proteins | sample 1638831 | NCBI WGS metagenome assembly FSZM01 (sample SAMEA3914813, study PRJEB12502) | metagenome | biome: forest; material: soil | place: Canada | collected 2011-07-07 | depth 0.3 m
AGCGCCTTCAGCAGCCTGCGGGTCTGGGTCGATAGCTATGCCAACGGCGCCATCCAGGGCGGCGAGCTGAAGACCTTGGCTGAGCTGGGCATCACCAAGCTGGACCTCAACGCCAAGTCGAACGTTTCGGCAAACCACGGCAACATCGTGGGCTTGACGTCGACCTACGAGACCGCCGACGGCAAGTCGCACGAAGCGGCCGACGTCTGGTTCGCCCAAGGGGCACCGATCACCAACAGCGTCAGCAGCATGGCGTCGGCGATCAGCTCCTACAGCGCTGCCGCGGCGACGCCGGCCAGCACCACGCCGAAGCTGGACCTGCTGGGCAACACCAGCAAGACCAGCACGGTGACGGCAATGGCCGATGCGCTGAAGCACTTCGACGCCAACGGCCAGGCGCTGGGCGGCAGCACGCTGAGCGGCACCGCGGACCAAACGCTGCGCTTGAAAGCCCTGCAAAACAGCGCCAGCCACGGCTTCCTGGCAGCCAAGTAATTGGCGCCGGCGCCGGGTGACCGGGGCCGGCCACAGAGCGGCAAGACCTGCCGGTCTTGCCGTTTTGTCAGGCGCGCCGCCCAGCGCAAACAAAGGTGAGCAGGCGCTGCCGTTCGGTGCCACGCCGACTCTGCTGGCCGCCGGCGCCCACGCGATGGCGGCGGCGCTCCCGCTGGATGCCGCCAGCCAGAACCGTGCCAGGAATGCGACTCGGGAACTGGCCGGCAGGCCGCCGCACCGCCTCGGCCTGCCTACGCGCTCAGGGACCCGTTTCATGGGCCTGGCCATGCTGCCTATCTGATGAGCAAGACCGGCTGCCCGCCTGGTTCAGGGGAACAGCGGCGCCCTGGCCGCACCGTTCCAAAATGAAATAAAGGCCCTATCCCCCTCCTTTGCTTCTGGTTTAGAATACCTTAGCGCTGGAGCACAATAGTCCTGTCCGTTGGGGCAGCCCGCCACCACGTGCGCGCCGCTGCCAACATCACAAGATCAATCAATCGAGGACGTAGCATGAAAGCAGTCATTCTCGCCGGTGGGCTCGGTACGCGGCTCAGTGAGGAAACCACGGTCAAACCCAAGCCCATGGTGGAAGTCGGCGGCAAGCCTATTCTGTGGCACATCCTGAAAAGCTATTCGGCGCACGGCATCAACGATTTCGTCATCTGCTGCGGCTATCGCGGCTACGTCATCAAGGAATTCTTCGCCAACTATTTCCTGCATACCTCGGACGTCACCTTCGACCTGCAAAAGAACAGCATGGAAGTGCACGAGCGCCATGCCGAGCCGTGGAAAGTCACGCTGATCGACACCGGCGCCGACACGCTGACCGGCGGCCGCCTGAAGCGCGTGCGCCAGCACGTCGAGAACGATGAAGCATTCTGCTTCACCTATGGCGACGGCGTCTCCGACATCGACATCGGCGCCTCGCTCGCCTTCCACAAGAAACACGGCAAGCTGGCCACCATGACCGCGGTGCAGCCGCCCGGGCGCTTCGGCGCGATCGACATCGACGGCCAGCGCATCGTCAGCTTCAAGGAAAAGCCGCAAGGCGACGGCAACTGGATCAACGGCGGCTACTTCGTGCTCTCGCCCAAGGTGATCGACTACATCGCCGACGACAGCACCACCTGGGAAAAAGAGCCGATGGAGACACTGGCCCGCGAAGGCCAGATGGACGCCTTCCACCATCACGGCTTCTGGCAGCCCATGGACACGCTGCGCGACAAGATGCTGCTCGAAGAACTGTGGGACAGCGGCAAGGCGCCGTGGAAGCGCTGGCCATGAAACCAGCGTTCTGGCAAGGCAAGCGCGTTTTCCTGACCGGCCACACGGGGTTCAAGGGCAGCTGGCTAAGCCTGTGGTTGCAGCAACTAGGTGCCGAAGTGACCGGCTATGCGCTGGCCGCGCCCAGCCATCCCAACCTGTTCGAAGTGGCCGGCGTCGGCCGCGGCATGACCTCCATCATCGGCGACATCCGCGACGCGGACCAGCTGCGCGCCGCGATGCAAGCGGCCAAACCGGAGATCGTGATCCACATGGCGGCGCAGGCGCTGGTGCGCTACTCGTATGCCTATCCGGTCGAGACCTATGCCACCAACGTCATGGGCCTGGTGAACTTCTTCGAAGCGGTGCGCGCCACGCCCGGCATCAAGGCGGTGGTCAACGTCACCAGCGACAAATGCTACGAAAACAAGGAATGGGCCTGGGGCTACCGCGAGAACGAAGCCTTCGGCGGCTACGACCCGTACAGCAACAGCAAGGCCTGCGCCGAGCTGGTGACGGCCGGCTACCGCTCGTCCTTCTTCAATCCTGAAAAATACGCCGAGCATGGCGTGGCGCTGGCCTCTGGCCGCGCCGGCAATGTGATCGGCGGCGGCGACTGGGCCGAGGACCGTTTGATCCCCGACATGGTGCGCGCCATTGCCGCCGGCAAGCCGGTGCGCATCCGCAGCCCGCACGCGATCCGCCCGTGGCAGCACGTGCTGGAGCCGCTGTCGGGCTACCTGACCTTGGCCGAGCAGCTGGTCCAGCATGGCGCCGCGTTTGCCGAAGGCTTCAACTTCGGCCCGCACGACATCGATGCGCGTCCGGTCGAATGGATCATCGGCCGCTTGTGCGACAGCTGGGGCGCAGGCGCCAGCTGGGAACTCGATAGCGCGCCACAGCCGCACGAAGCGCACTACCTCAAACTCGATTGCTCCAAGGCGCGCACGCGCCTGCACTGGCAGCCGCGCTGGCAGCTGGGCCACACCATCGACCAGATCGTGGCATGGCACCAGGCCTACGCAGCCAAGCCCGCCGGCGCCGACATGCGCGCGCTGACGCTGGCCCATATCTACTCTTATCAAAACACCGTAACCCCGTAAGGCTGCAATCATGAGTGAAGCACTAAGCAAAGAGCAACTCCGCGAACAGATCATCAAGCTGGTGGGCCAGTACGGCGCGCTGGCCAGCGTGCCGCGCCCGTTCGAACCCGGCGTCACCGTGGTGCCGCCGGCCGGCAAGGTAGTCGGCGCGCCGGAGATGGAGCTGATGGTCGAAGCCTCGCTCGATGCCTGGCTGACCACCGGCCGCTTCAACGACCAGTTCGAAGCCAAGCTGGCCAAGCTGATCGGCGTGGATTTCCTGATCACCGTGAACTCCGGCTCCTCGGCCAACCTGGTCGCGTTCAACGCGCTGACCTCACCGAAGCTGGGCGCGCGCGCGATCGTGCCGGGCGATGAAGTGATCGGCGTGGCAGCGGGCTTCCCGACCACCGTCAATCCCATCATTCAATTCGGCGCCATTCCAGTGTTCGTCGACGTGGAGCTGGGCACCTACAACATCGACGTGAGCAAGCTGGAAGCGGCGATCTCGCCCAAAACCAAGGCCATCATGCTGGCCCACACGCTGGGCAATCCATACAACCTGGACGTCATCACCGCGATCTGCAAGAAGCATAAGCTGTGGCTGATCGAAGACTGCTGCGACGCGCTGGGCTCTACCTACCACGGCAAGATGGTCGGTACCTTCGGCGACATCGGCACCATGTCGTTCTACCCGGCGCACCACATCACCATGGGCGAAGGTGGCGCGGTGTTTACCAACAATGCGGAACTGAAGATGATCGCCGAATCGTTCCGCGACTGGGGCCGCGACTGCTACTGCGCGCCGGGCAAGGACAACACCTGCGGCAAGCGCTTCTGCCAGTGCCTGGGCACGCTGCCGATGGGCTATGACCACAAATATACGTATTCCCACCTCGGCTACAACCTGAAGATCACCGACATGCAGGCTGCCTGCGGCCTGGCGCAGATCGACCGCGCGCCGGGCTTCATCCAGGCCCGCAAGGACAACTTTGCCTACCTGAAGGAACGCCTGCAATCGTGCGCCGAGTTCCTGATCCTGCCGGAAGCGACCGAGCACTCCGATCCATCGTGGTTCGGTTTCCCGATGACGCTCAAGCCGGAAGCGAACGTCACGCGGGTCGACCTGCTGACCTATCTGGACCAGCACAAGATCGGCACCCGCCTGCTGTTCGCCGGCAACCTGACCCGCCAGCCTTACATGATCGGCCGTAACTACCGCGTCTCCGGCGAATTGACCAACACCGACCGCGTCATGAACGACACCTTCTGGATCGGCGTGTTCCCTGGCCTGAGCCGCGAGATGCTGGACTTCACCATCACCAAGCTGGAGGAATTCTTCGGCGTCGGTTTCTGATCCCATGACCAGCATGCAGCGACATCCGATAGAAACCGCCGACATGGCCGCCATCGTGGCTGGCGCCGGCGTCGACTGGCAACGGCTGGCCGGACAAACCGTCCTGATTACCGGCGCCTCCGGCTTTCTGCCTTCCTACATGGTGGAAACCCTGCTGTACCTGAACGAGACGCGCCAGCTGGGCATCCGCGTGCTGGCCATGGTGCGCAACCGCGCCGGCTTCGAGCGCCGCTATGCCCACCATTTGCAACATCCCGGCCGCGCCGACCTGGTGTGCATCGAACAGGACATCAGCGAGCCGTTCACGCTGGCCGACAAGCCGGACTACATCATCCACGCCGCCAGCCAGGCCAGCCCGAAATACTATGCAACCGATCCGGTCGGCACCTTGAGCGCCAACACGCTGGGTACGGCGGCGCTGCTGGAACTGGCGCGCGCCAGCGCCAGCAAGGGCTTCCTCTACTTCAGCAGCAGTGAAGTATATGGCACCGCCAGCCGCGTGCCGACCGGCGAAGCCGACTACGGCACCGTTGACCCGACCAATGTGCGCGCCTGCTACGCCGAGAGCAAACGCATGGGCGAAAACATGTGCGTGTCGTGGCACCACCAGTTCGGCGTGCCGGCCACCATGGTACGCCCGTTCCACACCTACGGCCCGCGCATGCTGCTCGACGACGGCCGCGTGTATGCGGACTTCGTCGCCTGCATCCTGCAAAACCAGCCGATCGCGCTGAAAAGCGACGGCTTGGCGACGCGTTCGTTCTGCTATTCGGCCGACGCGGTAGCCGGCTTCTGGAAAGTACTGCTGGACGGCGCGCCCGGCCAGGCCTACAACATCGGCAACCCGGACGGCGAAATCAGCATGCGCGCGCTGGGCCAGCTGCTGGTCGGCATGTACCCGGAAAAAGGCCTGACGCTGAGCTACGTCGAACGTCCTCCGGGCGACAACTACCTGGCCAGCGCCGTTGCGCGCGGCTGCCCCGATATCGCCAAGGCCGCAGCGCTGGGCTGGCGTCCGACCACCTCGCTGGCCGACGGCTTCCGCCGCACCATTGAAAGCTATCTGTAAAAACATCATGAGCACAATCGAGCACGATACCGCCGACCTGGCCCGCCGCATCCGGCTGCAATGCCTGCATATGTGCCACACCAAGCGCGCTTCCCATCTGGGTGGCGCGTTCTCGGTGGCCGACGTACTGGCGGTGCTGTACGGCGCCCTGATGACGGCCGATCCCCTGCAGCCCAAGGCGCCGCAGCGCGACCGCCTGTTCTACTCCAAAGGCCACGCCTGCACCGCGCTGTATGCCGTGCTGGCCGAAACCGGCTACTACGACAAGTCCGAACTGGACACCTTCACCGACAACGGCAGCTACTTCACCTCGCACGTCAACCACAAGGTGCCGGGCGTGGAACTGTCGACCGGCAGCCTGGGACATGCGCTGTCGGTGGCTGCCGGCGTCGCATTGGCCGGCCAGCGCCGCAAGGCCGGCTGGCACACCTACTGCATCGTCAGCGACGGCGAACTCGATGAAGGCTCGAACTGGGAAGCGATCCTGTTCGCGCCCCATCACCGCCTCGACAACCTGACCCTGGTGGTCGACTACAACAAGATCCAGAGCTTCGGCAGCACCGCCGAAGTGCTCAACCTCGATCCGCTGGCCGACAAGTTCAAGGCCTTCGGCTGGGAGACGCTGGAAGTGGACGGCCATGACCACGCCGCGCTGGCCGCCGCACTGGCCAAGACCGGCCGCAGCGCCGGCAAGCCGCGCGTGGTGATCGCCCACACTATCAAGGGCAAGGGCGTGAGCTTCATGGAAGGCCAGCTGGCCTGGCACTACAAGTCGCCGGACGCGGCCCAGTTCGCGGCCGCCCGCGCCGAGCTGCTGCAAGAGGACCAGAAATGAGAAACAGTTTTATCAAAACCCTGATGCAGCAGGCCCGCCAGGACCAGCGCATCTTCCTGCTGTGCGGCGACCTTGGCTACTCGGTGCTGGAACCGTTTGCCCAGGAATTCCCGGACCGCTTCATCAACGTCGGCATCGCCGAGCAAAACATGGTCGGCCTGGCCGCCGGCTTGAGCATGGAAGGCTACACGGTCTTCTGCTATTCGATCGGCAACTTCCCGACCTTGCGCGCGATGGAGCAGATCCGCTACGACGTGGCCTACCATGAAGCCAACGTCAAGATCATCGCCGTCGGTGGCGGCTACGCCTACGGCCCGCTGAGCACCTCGCACCACACCACCGAGGAACTGGGCATGCTGCGCACCATTCCCGGCATGGTCGTGACCGCGCCGGGCGATCCATCCGAAGTCGATGCCATGACGGCCTTCATCGCCCAGCACCGCGGCCCGTGCTATATGCGCCTGAACAAAGCCGGCGAGCCGCGCCTGCACGCCACGCTGCCCGCGCTGACGCTGGGCGGCATCGTGCCGGTGCGCGTCAGCGACAGCGCCAAGGCAGCGGTGTTTGCCACCGGCGACATGGTCGGCTACGCGGCGCGCTACCTGGAGCAGCATGCGCCCCATGTGGACCTGTACAGTTTCCCGTTCGTCAATCCGATCGACACCACGCAGCTGGCCGCGCTGGCGCGCCGCTACACCCAGGTCGCCACGCTGGAAGAGCACCAGGCCAACGGCGGCTTCGGCTCGGCCGTGCTGGAGCGCCTGCACGATCTGCTCAGCGACGGCGCGCTGGCCGCGCTGCCGGCCATCAAGCGCTTCGCCATTCCAAACGCCTTCATCAGCAGCGCCGGCAGCCAGGACTTCCTGCGCGAACAAATGGGCCTGCAGCTGGACGGCTGGCCTGCCGCCAAGTCCTGAACTTGTCCCCAACCCTTACCGCGAGTGCCGACATGATCTCCATCCAACAAACGCTGGCCCAGTTCCAGCAAGGCGTGACCGACAAGCCGACCTTCATCAAGACCATGTACGAAGCCCACCACGCGGTGTTCTTCGACTACGCCGCCTACATCGGCCAGACCAACGTGCGCAAGATCGAAGTCGAAGACGGCAAGGTCATCATGACTTCGCGCGACCGCGGCATCCGCATCGCCTGCACGCCGGGCGACTACCGCGTGGCGCCGATGGAAACGCTGAACTTCTTCGACTACGAAAAAGAAGAGTCGACCATGATGGAGAACCTGGTCGCCGACGGCGACAACTTCTTCGACATCGGCGCCAACATCGGCTGGTACTCGATCAATATCGCCGCCTCGCGCCGCGCCACCACCGTGTACGCCTTCGAGCCGATTCCGACCACCTACGCGCGGTTGCAGGAAAACCTGGGCCTGAACGCCAGCGCCAACATCAAGCCGTTCAATTTCGGCCTGTCCGAGCAGGCGGGCGAGTTCACCTTCTACTATCCGCCTGAAGGCTCGGGCAACGCCTCGGCCGTCAACCTGACCGGCCGCAGCGACGTGCGCACCGCCCAGTGCGAAGTACGCACGCTGGACGCCTTCACTGCCGACAGCGGCACCCGCGTCGACTTCATCAAGTGCGACGTCGAAGGCGCCGAACTGCTGGTGTTCAAGGGCGGCCTGCAGACCATCGCGCGCGACAAGCCTATCGTGCTGTCGGAAATCCTGCGCAAGTGGTCGGCCAAGTTCAATTACAACCCGAACGAAATCTTCGAACTGTTCCGTGGCGTCGGCTACCGCGTCTACACGGCCGAAGGCGGCCGCCTGGTCGAGTTCGGCAGCATGGACGAGAACACCATCCCGACCAACTACTTCTTCCTGCATCCGGAAAAGCACGCCGAACAACTGCGCCGCTACGCCCGCGCCTGATCCCCCTGATAACCCATACCTGACCGAAGCGCATGCAAACCATCAATGTAGAAGCTACCCTTGCCGCCGGACGCGCCGCAATGTCCCAGGCGCAGAAGGGCACCCTGCAAGTGATCGATCTGTTCCAGGCCGCCCAGAACCTGGCCGACGCGGGCCATCGGCCGCTGGGGATCAAGCTGTATCAGGCCTGGCTGGCCAACACCGCCTCGCCGTTCGCCTATGCGGCGCAGTTCAACCTGGCGGTGATGCTGAGCGACGCCGGCGACACCGCCGGCGCCGAAGCGGCCTACCGCATGGCGCTGGCGCAGAATCCGAAGTTCAACGAGGGCCACCTGAACCTGGGCACGCTGCTGGAGCGCCTGAAGCGCCCGGACGAGGCACTGGCCAGCTGGCGCAAGCTGCTCGAATACAGCAATCCCGAGGTGGCCGCCGACAAGCCGTTCTGCATCCAGGCGCTCAATAACCTGGGCAGGCTGCTGGAAATCCAGAAGGACTTCCCGGCCGCCGAAGACATGCTGACGCGCAGCCTGCGCCTCGATCCGAAGCAGAAGAACGTCATCACCCACTGGGTCCACCTGCGCCAGAAGCAGTGCAAATGGCCGGTGTACAGCACCAGCGCCAGCGGCATCTCGGAAGAGGACCTGATGGGTGCGACTTCGGCGCTGGCGATGCTAAGCGCCTCCGGCGACCCGGCGCAGCAGCTGGCCGCCTCACGCCGCTTTGTCGAAGAAAAAGTCGTCCAGGACGTCGCCCCGCTGAGCGGCCCGCAAGGTTATGGCCACGACCGCCTGCGCATCGGCTATCTGTCGTCGGACTTCTGCTCGCACGCGGTCTCGATCCTGACCGCCGAGCTGTATGGCCTGCACGACCGCAGCAAGGTCGAAGTATTCGGTTTCGACTGGAGCCGCGAAGACGGCTCGCCGCTGCGCGCACGCGTGCTGGCCGGCATGGACCACCACATTCGCATCCACACCATCAGCGATGAAGAAGCGGCACACCTGATACGCCTGCACGAAATCGACATCCTGGTCGACCTGCACGGCCTGACGCTGGGCGCACGCCCGAACATCCTGGCCTACCGCCCGGCGCCGGTGCAGATCACCTGGCTCGGCCTGCCCGGCCCGACCGGCATGACCTCGATCGACTACGTGATCGCCGATCCGTTTGTGCTGCCGCCGGAGCTGGAGCCGTACTTCACCGAGAAGCCGCTGCACATGCCGCGCACCTTCCAGATCAACGACCGCCAGCGCATCATCGGCCCGCGCCCGACCCGCGCCGCCAACAAGCTGCCGGAAGACGCTTTCGTGTTCTGCGCCTTCAACAACAATTTCAAGATCAATCCGGAGATGTTCGGCGCCTGGATGCGCATCCTCAAGCGCGTGCCCGGCAGCCTGCTATGGCTGGTGGCCGACAGTCCGGAGGTGCGCACCAACCTGGCCCGCCAGGCGGAGTTGGCCGGCGTGGCCGCCGAGCGGCTGGTGTTTGCCGACCGCGTGGTGCCGGCCGATTACCTGGCGCGCTACCAGGTGGCCGACCTGTTCCTCGATACCGCGCCGTTCAACGGCGGCACTACCGCCAGCGATGCGCTGTGGGCCGGCCTGCCGGTACTGACCTGCGCCGGCCTTACCTTCTCGTCGCGCATGGCGGGCAGCCTGCTGCAGGCCGTCGACATGCCGCAGCTGATCACCCACAACCTGGAAGACTACGAAGCGCTGGCCGTCAAGCTGGCCCTGGATCGTCCGCAGGTGGAAGCGCTAAAGCAGCAACTGCAAGACAAGCGCATGGATTGCGCCCTGTTCGACAGCGCCCAGTTCGTGCGCGACCTGGAAGAGCGCTACCAGCAGATCGCCATCAAGGGCAACGCCGGCCTGAAGGCGCCGGAGTTCGCCGGCGCACGCGCGCCAGTGGCCAAGCCGACGCTGCCCAAGGTGTCGATCCTGATGCCGACCCACAATCGTCCCGACTATGCGGAACTGGCGCTGCAAAGCGTGCTGGCGCAGACCTGGGACAACCTGGAAATCGTCATCAGCGACAACAGCGACGACGAGTTGACCAAGGAGCGCTTCGCCCCTTATCTGGCGCGCTATCCGAACATCCGCTACCTGCGCTCGCCGGGCATGGGCATGATGGATAACTTCTTCAACTGCTATCACAACTCCAGCAGCGAATTCATTAACTACCTGATGGACGATGATCTGTTCCATCCGGAGAAGATCGCGCGCATGATGTCGTGCATGCTGGCCCAGCCCAACATCGGCCTGGTGACTTCGTTCCGCCAGCTGATCGACGCGGAAGGCCGCTACATGGCGCCGATCAACGGCACCGAACGGCTGTTCGAGACCGGCACCGCGGTGGGCGGCACCTCGCTGGGTGACATGATACTGACCAATGGCCAGAACATGATCGGCGAGCCGACCACGGTATTGTTCCGCCGCAGCGCGGTGGCCGGCCAGTTCGGCATGTTCCTGGACCGCCAGTACGTGACCCTGTCGGACGTGGCGACCTGGCTGGCGGTGCTGGCCAACGCCGACTGCGTCTACCTGCCAGAGCCGCTCAGCTACTTCCGCATCCACGGCCAGCAGGACCAGCGCAACGAGCGTGTCCGCATCCAGGCCAACATCGAATGGATGCAACTGCTGTGCGACGCCCACCAGCAGGGCAAGTTTGTACGCAACCGCAAGCTGGCGCGCGACCTGCTGACGGCCAAGCTGCCGACCTGCATCTGGTATTTGTCGTCGGTGCATGAGCAGGTCGAGTCCAACTACGACCTGGACAAGATCTATGCGCTGATGCAGCAGGCCATGTCGATCATCTTAACCAACTGATCCAACTGATTCGGGACACCCATGGACACCCAGAGCAACGGCAGCATATTGATCGACTATTTCGAGAACCACGAGCACCGCTTGATCCACAAGTGGATGCACTACTTCGAAATCTATGAGCGCCACTTCGCCCAGTTCCGCAACCGGCCGATGACGATGATCGAATTCGGCGTGATGCATGGCGGCTCGCTGCAGATGTGGAAATGGTATTTCGGCGCCGAGGCGCAGATCCACGGCGTCGACATCGATCCGCGTTGCGCCGAACTGGCCGAGGACCGCATCACCATCCACATCGGCGACCAGGAAAACCGCGCATCGCTGCGCCACCTGACGGAGCTGGTGCCCAAGTGCGAAATCATCCTGGATGATGGCGGTCACTTCATGCAGCAGCAGCGCAACACCTTCGAGGAGCTGTGGGGCCACCTGAAGGAGGGCGGCATCTATCTGTGCGAGGACACCATGACCAGCTACTGGGCGGGCTACGGCGGCGGCTACCAGCGTCCCGACAGCTTCATGGAATATACCAAGAGCCTGGTCGACCAGCTCAATGCCTGGCACACCAAGGAAAACGGCTTCGCTCCCGACGGCTTTACGCAGAGCGCGTTTTCGGTCCACTACTACGACAGCGTGGTGGTGATCGAGAAGCGTGCCATGCAGGCGCCGCAGGCGCGCATGAAGGGCACGCCGTCGTTCGACCTGATTCCGGCCCAGCAGATCGTATTCAACCGGGGCTAATTTTGAGCAGAACCGCCATGGACGTCCAGCAGATTCCCGTCATATCCGTCTCCTATAATTCGGCTGACTTGATCGACGACTTGTTGCGCACGCTGCGCGCCCATTACCGCAACCCCGTCACCATCATTGATGGCTCCAGCGCCGAGCACTACCAGGCGATCGAGGCGGTGTGTGCGCGCTATCCGGATGTGAAGTTCATCCATTTCGACTACAACATCCACCACGGTCCCGGCATGGCCTGGGCGTTCCAGAACCTGGACCTGCACGGCCAGGTGCTGGTGCTCGATTCCGACATCCAGCTGATGAAAGCCGGCTTCCTGGAAGACATGGCGCAGCGGCTGCAGCCCGGCATGTACGGGGTCGGCTACGTCAACCACGTCAACGAGGGCGGCTTCGACGTCGACTACCAGGAAGGGGCGATCCGCTACCTGCACCCGGCCTGCATGCTGGTCAACATCGACGTGCTGCGCCAGTGGCCGATGCCGACCAAGCATGGCGCACCGATGACCGAGCCGATGCTGGCCCTGCACCGCGCCGGCCGCGATGAACTGATCCAGGGCATAGACTGGCTGCGCGCCGACTTCCTGGCCGACACCACCAACGCCGTGCGCCACTACCTGCGCCACGACTGGCAGGGCACCGTCAAGCGCAGCGGCGGCTACAACCTGGAAGAATGGAGCGCCGCCAGCCGCGCCGCGGCCGAGGTGCGCCAATGCGTGCAGGCGATGCTGCCGGCGACGGCGCGCACCGTGGTCGAACTGGGTGCCAACGACGGCCTGCTGGCGCGCGCCTGCATGGAAGCCGATCCGGCGCGGCGCTACATTGCCGCCGGCAGCCATCCGGACAAGGCGCTGGCGCGCCAGGACGGCGCCAGCGAAGTGCTGGCGGTCGACATCGACGCGCTGCACGATGCCTTCTTCCGCGACCACGCCGGCGCCGATTGCTGGATACTCGACCAGGCACTGGAACGCAGCGCCGATCCGCTCCAGCTGTTGAAGCGCATCCGCAAATTCATACGCGCCGATGCCAGCATCATCGCCGTGGTTCCCAATGCGCAGCACTGGAGCATGCAGCTGCGCCTGGCCGCGGGTGACCTGCGCTACGCCGAAGCCGGCCTGCTGAGCCCCGGCCAGCGCCGCTGGTTCAGCCGCACCTCGATGCTGTCGCTGTTCCAGGAAGCCGGTTTCCAGATGACGCACGGCTTGCCGCTGATCCGCCATCCGCTGACCAACCCGCCGCTGGAAGCCGCATGGCGCCAGCTGCTGGCCGGCATGGGCACCAATGCGGACATGGCGTTCCAGGACAGCCAGCCCGACACCTACGTAATCCAGGCGCAACCGCGCTGATGGTTGCGGCGGCAGGCTGAGTCCATCATGTCCCGGCAACTCAGCGCCGCCATCGCCGCCGGCAATATCGCCGAAGCCGCCACCCTGGCGCTGGCCCAGGCCAGGCTGGGCGTGCTGGCGATCACCGAGTTGATCGGCGTGGCCGGGCTGCTGGCCGGGCAGGACAAGCCGGAACAGGCGATCGCGCTGTATCAGTTGTGGCTACAGCATTGCGACACGCCGCTGCTGTACGCGGCCTGGTACAACCTGGCCGTGCTGCAAACCCAGACCGGCGACCCGCGCGGCGCCGAACAATCCTACCGCAACGCACTGGCAATCCGCGCCGACTTCACCGAGGCGCAACTGGGCCTGGGCGCGCTGCTGGAACTGCGACGCCAGCCCGATGCCGCCCTGGATCTGTGGCGTGCAGCGCTGGAACGGCTCGATTCCGACGCCACCGGCACCGCCGCGCTGCAACTCCAGTTGCTCAACCACATCGGCCGGCTGGCCGAAATCCAGCAGTACTATCCGGAAGCGGAACAGGCACTGACCCGCAGCCTGCTGCTCGCCCCCGCGCAGCCGGACGTGATACGCCACTGGCTGCAGCTGCGCCAGCGGCAATGCAGCTGGCCGGTGCTGGCCGCCTTGCCCGGGCTGGACCAAGCGCAGCTGCTGGACGCCGCCTCGCCGCTGTCCACGCTCAGCGCCAGTGACGATCCAGCCGCGCAGCTGGCGGCAGCGCGCCGCCACGCCGGCACGCTGCCGCAGAACCTGGCGCCGCTGGCCGATGCCGCCGGCTACAGCCATCGCCGGCTGCGCATCGGCTACCTGGCGCCGGACTTCGGCGACGGCAACGCGGCACGGCTGAGCGCCGAACTGTACGCGCTGCACGAGCGCGCGCTGGTCGAGGTGTATGGCTTTAGCTGGAGCGATGAATCGAGCTCGGCCCTGCGCGAGCGAGCGGCGGCCGGCATGGACCACTACCTGCGCGTCGCCGGCATCGGCGACCTGCAAGTGGCGCAGCTGATACGCGCGCATGAAATCGACATCCTGGTTGACCTGCACGGCTTGGCCGCCGGGGCGCGGCCGGCCATCCTGGCGCACCGCCCGGCACCGGTGCAGATCGCGTGGCTGGGCTATCCCGGCACCAGCGCCATGGCGGCCATCGACTACGTGCTGGCCGACGCCTTCGTGCTGCCGCCCGAGCTGACGCCATATTTCACCGAACAGCCGCTGTACCTGCCGCACAGCTTGCAGATCAACGACCGCCTGCGGCAGATCGGGCCGGCACTGCAACGCGACGAATGCGCCCTGCCGGAACAGGGTTTTGTGTTCTGCTGCTGCAACGCGCAACAGCACCTGACCCCGGAACAGTTCGCGCTCTGGATGCGCATCCTGCTACGGGTGCCGGACAGCGTGCTATGGCTGGCAGTCGACGGCGAAGCGGCGCGTGACCATTTGCGCGTGGCAGCGCTGCGGCATGGCGTGGCCAGCGAGCGGCTGGTGTTTGCTGACGACGCAACGCCCGCCACGCGGATGGCGCGCTACCGCTTGGCCGGTCTGTTCCTCGATACGCTGCCGTGCAATGACGGCGCCGCCGCCAGCGAGGCGCTGTGGGCCGGACTGCCGGTGCTGGCCTGCGCGGGCCGCAGCTTTGCCGGCCGGATGGCGGGCAGCTTGCTGCATGCGGCCGGACTGCCTGAACTGGTCACCGCCAGCCCGCAGGACTATGAAACACTGGCGGTCAAGCTGGCACTATCGCCGCGCAAGCTGGCCACGCTGCGCAAGCGGCTGGCAAAGCAGCGTGACACTTGCGCGCTGTTCGACACGCCGCAGCTGGTGCGCAGCCTGGAGCAACTGTACCTGCGGGTGGCGCGCGGCACGCCGCAGTGGCAGGACAGCGGCGGCGCGCAGCAGCAGCCAGCGGAAAACGCCCAGCCGCTGGTCAGCATCCTGATCGCCGCCGGTTGCGACGATGGCGCCAGCAAGGCGGTGGCCCGCGCCCACGCGCGCCACGCTGCCGATGCGCTGGAGCGCACCTTGCAAAGCGCCGTCGAGCAGCATTACGGCCATGTTGAAATCATCATCAGCGACAGCTGCAGCGGCGATCTCATCCGTGACCGCATCCGCCCCTGGCTGACGCGCCACCCGCAACTGCGCTACAGCCGCGCGCCCGGACTGGCACCGTCCGCCAACCTGGATCGCTGCCTGTCCCTGGCGCTGGGCCAGTACATCGCCGTCGCACCGGCCGGCGACACGCTGCACCCGGACAAGCTGGCGCGCATGCTGCAGTTCTACCTGCGCTATCCGAATCTGGGGTTGGTGATCGGCTGGCGCCAGCCGCTCGATGCCGCCGGCCAGCCGCTACCCGGCGCACCGGTGTTCGGCGTGGAGACCGCGGTGACGGGCGCCTCGCTGGCGGACTGGCTGTTGTCATCGGCCGGAGGTCCCGGCGACGCATGGTGTGAGCCTGGCGCACTGCTGCTGCGCCGTGACGCCATCGGCGCCGGCTTCGGCCGCTACATGGGCCACAGCTACCGGGCATTGAGCGGCGTGGCCACCGCGCTGTCGGCACTGGCCGGCCGCGATTGCATCTATCTGCCGGAAAACTTGGGCAGCCGCCACAGCGCGCCAGCCGCCGCCGCAGACGACGACGCCGGCCAAGCCGTAGCCGACGCGCTGGAGCTTGCCATGGAAGCCCTGCACCTGCTGTATGGCGCCCATGTCCAGCAGCAGTTCCTGGTCGACGCGGCGCACTTCCAGCAACTGCTGGCGGCGCGCCTGGGCGCGCTGTCCGCCCTGTTAAGTGCCCGGCACAGCCAGCTGGCCGGCACCGCCGCGCTGGAAGACATCCAGCACGTGCTGCGGCACGGCTACCAGCTGCTGCTGTCCTGACGCCTCAGGCCGCTGGAGCGGCAGGCGCCGGCGGTGGCACCGGCACTTTCTGCAAGATGCAAAACAGGTGGGAGTCCCGCACTTCATTTTGTACCACGGCAAACGCGCCATTGAAGCCATAGATGGATGCCCAGCGGTTCACATTGTCAAAGTAGGCCAGGAAGGTCTTCTCGGTGATAACGTTGACGTGGGTCGGATCCATGAACGCGAACGGATGCGGATACACCGGCGTCGACGACAGGAAGTAGCCGCCCGTCTTGAGCACGCGATACACCTCGTTCATGAATTCAACGAAGCTATTGCGGCGGTGCGGCGCATACACCACACGTGGAATGTGTTCGATGAAGTCGTAGGCCGTGACGAATTCGAAGCTGTCGTCCTCAAATGGAATCGGCTCGATCGCCAGGTCCGCCTGGCGGATATTCGGCCCCAGTCCATCGACGATATCCACACCGTACATTTCCGCAGCGTTGAACGGGTTGCGCGGCTTCGAGCCGCAGCCCATGTCCAGCGTTTTCGTAGTCATTACACTCTCCACTCAGGGTTCTCGTATCGATTCTTTCATGGCCTTGGTCAAAGGCCACAACAGGTAAGACATGACCGTGCGCTGGCCGACCACGATCTCGGCCGACAGCGTCATGCCCGGCAGCAGGTGGGCACCCGGCGTCATGTGCTTCAGGTTCTCCTTGCCGAAGGAAAGCCGGCTCAAGTAGTAGGCGTCCAGCCCCTGGCCCTGGGCCGAGGCTTCGCGGCGGAACGCGTCCTGGCTGATGGTGCGCACCTTGCCATCGAGCGTGCCATGCTCCTGGAACGAGAAGGCATCGATCTTCAGGTGCGCCCGGTCGCCCGGCTTGATGGAACCGATGTCCATCGAATCGATCTGCACTTCCGCCTCCAGCTCGGCGCCCAGCGGCACCAGCGTGAACAGCGGCTCGGCCTCGCGCACGATGGAGCCCTGCGACAGCTTGGCGATCTCCAGCACCACGCCATCCTGCGGCGCCACCATCTGCACCATCTTGTGACGCTTGTCAGCCTTGGCCAGCTGCTCGTTGATGCCGTCGCGGTCGCGGGTGGCAGTCAGCAAGTCTTCCATCATCTTCTGCCGCCAGCTGCGGCCAAAGGCGTCGCGCTCGGCCTGGGCCGAGGCCAGCTCGCGCTCCATTTCCTGCCGCTTGTTATGCTGCAAAATCATGTCGCGCTCGACTTCCAGGCGGCGGTCGCGCGCTTCCAGCAGGTGCATCTTGGCGCCGAACTGCTCGGCCATCAGCTGCTCCTGCATCGCTTCCACTTCGCGCAGCGACTTGACGCGCTGGGCCAGGATCACCTGGTCGCGCTGGTTGGTTTCCAGGCCGGCCTGCAGGCGCGCGATGTTCTGCTCCATCTTCTGCTTCTGCGCCTCGAAATTGGCCTGACGCTCGCTCGACAGCTGCGATTGCAGCAAGGTGTCGGCGTCGCCGCGGCCGCTGGTGCCGCCCGGCGTGCGCTTGCCATCGAGCTCGGCGCGCAGGCCAGCGGTCTGGGTGTCCAGGCTTTGCAGGCGGGTACGCAGCTGCGCCTCATCGGCCTGGGTAAAGGTCGGGTCCAGCGTAGCGAGCACCTCGCCTTTTTTGACCACCTGACCGACCCGCACTTCGATGCGCTGGATGATAGACGTATCCAGCGGCTGCACCACGATGTTAGGCAATGGATTGACCAGCCGGCCCTTGGCGATCACCACCTTTTCCACGTGCGACACGCTGGCCCAGATGATGAGGGTGACAAACGCGCCCAGCAGCACATGCAGCGTCAGGCGCACGAAACGCGGCAGCGGGCCGCGCTCGATGGCATCGGCGTCCGGCAGGAAGTCGATTTCGGTCTGGTCCCTGGAGCGGCGGGATTTGGTCACAGGTGGCTTGTTTGCTGGTTCCATAAGTGCTGATAAGTTTCACTACGGGTGAGGAGTTCTTCGTGGCGGCCAGCATCCATCAGGCGGCCCTGCTGCATGACCATGATCTTGTCGGCGTTGACCAGGGTCGACAGGCGGTGCGAAATCATCACCACGGTACGGCCCACGGCAATGCGCGACAGGTTGTTGATGAAGATCGCTTCGCTTTCCGGGTCCAGCGCACTGGCCGCTTCATCGAGGATCAGGATGCGCGGCTTGGACACCAGCGTACGGGCGATCGACAGACGCTGCTTCTGGCCGCCAGACAGGTTGGAGGCGTTTTCCTCCAGCACCGTGTCGTAGCCCATCGGCAGGCGCTCGATGAATTCGTCGGCACCGGCCGCGGCGGCCGCTTCGACCAACTCTTCGAAGGTGGCGTCCGGCTTGGTGATCGACAAGTTCTCGCGCACCGTGCCGCGGAACAGGAAGTTTTCCTGCAATACTACGCCGATCTGGCGCCGCAGGTGCGACAGCTCGATCTCGCGGGCGTCGATGCCGTCGAAGCGCACGATGCCTTCCTGGACCGGATACAGGCCCTGGATCAGCTTGGTCAAGGTGGTCTTGCCGGAGCCGCTGCGGCCGACGATGCCCACCACCGTGCCCTGCTGGATGGTGAAGCTGGCCTTGTTCAGCGCCATCGCCTGGGCGCCTGGGTAGCGGAAGGTGACGTCGTCAAAGCGGATCTCGCCCTGCAGCACCGGACGCAGGCCACTGGCGCCGGCGCGGCCTTCAGGGGCGCGGTTCATCACCTCGCCCAGCATTTTCACCGACAGCGCGGTTTCCTGGTATTCGTTGACCAGGCCGACGATGGAAATGAGCGGGTTGGTGACGCGGCTCGACAGCATCTGGAACGCGATCAGCGCGCCCACCGACAGTGTCTGGTCGAACACCTCCTGGGCGCCGATGACGATCAGGGTGACCGGCAGCAACTTGCCGAGGAAGTCGGTGACGGCATTGCCGGCGATGGAAATCTGACCCACGCGGAAGTGCATGGTGATCGCCTCGGCCGAGCGCTGGTCCCACACGCGCCGCTGGCTCGGTTCGATTGCCAGCGCCTTGACCGTGCGCATGCCATGGATCACTTCCACCAACATGCCCTGGCGCTGGCCTTCGGCCGCGTACAGCGCGTTCAGGCGGCGCTGGAAGGTCGGCACCATGGCCATCACCACGCAGGCGATCAGGCCGGCAAACAGCAGCACGATCGAGGCCAGTTTGAACGAGTAGCTGAACAGGATGGGCAGGAACACCAGCAGCGCGATCAGGTCCAGCGCGGTGAAGAACAGCCGGCCGGTCAGGAAGTTGCGGATCTTTTCCAGCTGCTGCATGTGGCGCGTGACCACGCCGGCACTGGTGGTTTCAAAGAAGTCGATCGGCAGCGACAGCAAATGGCTGAAGGTGCGGCGCGTCAAGCGCATGTCGATCTTGTTGGAGGCCGCCAGGGTCAGCGTCTGGCGCAGGAAGCCGAAGGTGGCGTCAAACAGCAGCGCCAGCACGATGCCCACCGCCAGCACCCACAAGGTGGTGACGCTCTGGTGGGTCAGCACCTTATCGATCACCAGCTGGAAAAAGATCGGCGAAGCCAGCGCCAGCAGCTGCATGGCCACGGCGGCGATGAAGATGTCGCGGAAGGCCGCCTTCTGCTTCATGATTTCCGGAATGAACCAGCGCAGGCTGAACGGCTGGTTGGGGTCGCTGAACTTGTGCTGGCGTTTGACGAACAGCACCTCGCCGCTCCAGCGGCGCTGGAAATCGGCCCGCTCTTCCAGCACCACGCTGGCGTTGGCGTTGATCGGGTTGAGCAGCGCCACCTGGCCGTCGCCATCGCTGCGCACGCCCACCACGATCACCATGTTGCCATCGTCCAGGCGCGCCATCAGCGGGAACACGCCGCCCTGTGCCATCAGCCGGTCCCAGTTCAGCTTGTCCGCCTTGGCTTTCAAGCCGATATCGGCTGCGATGCGCAGCAGCGCGCCATTGCCAGGTTCTTCCGCGCGCAGCGCGTAATCGTCGATCAGGCGTTCGGGATTGATTTGCAAACCATGGTGCTGCGCGATTGCGGTCAGGCACTGGATCGCGGTGTGGGGAAATTTATCTTGCATTGTTAACAGACAAATGCGTTGGCGCACATGAGGACATCGATGTTCACCTTCAGTTATGGGCGATAGATGGAGAAAGCTTGCTTCTATGCACTGCTGATCTCGCCTTGGGATTCTAACCCAGCACGGGGCTTCCGGGAGGTTTTTATGGCGCTGCCGTGGCGCCGAACAGCGGCGCCTTCCCGGCTCTGTTTGGGCCTTGCCTACCCATTTGACTTCCTCCTCGCCCTCAGCCTACGGCTACCGCTTGCGCGGAAAGGACGAGGATTCCCACTGCTGGACGGCGACGTCCCGCCGCGGCAATGTTCCTGGCCGAGTTGACGTCTCGATGATGCTTCGCGCCACAATCGGGACAAGTCCATTCCCTTATTCGCAACTCTTTCAGCCCGCTAGGGCCGCTGCGTGCACCGCACACAGAACAGGTC
>FSZM01000155.1_pt1 | contig 19919 bp, 17 predicted proteins | sample 1638831 | NCBI WGS metagenome assembly FSZM01 (sample SAMEA3914813, study PRJEB12502) | metagenome | biome: forest; material: soil | place: Canada | collected 2011-07-07 | depth 0.3 m
CGGCAAGGGCACTGCCACGTTCATGATCATGGGCGACAAGTGCACGCGGCGCTGCCCGTTCTGCGACGTCGGCCACGGCCGTCCGGATCCCTTGGACACCGAAGAGCCGCAAAACCTGGCCAACACCATCGCCAAGCTGCGCCTGAGCTATGTGGTGATCACCTCGGTGGACCGCGACGACCTGCGCGATGGCGGCGCCCAGCACTTTGTCGAGTGCATCACCAAGACCAAGCAATTGTCGCCGAACACCCAGATCGAAGTGCTGGTGCCGGACTTCCGCGGCCGCCTGCAGAAGGCGCTGGACATCTTCGCCGCCGGCCTGCCGGACGTGATGAACCACAACCTGGAAACCGTGCCGCGCCTGTACAAGGAAGCGCGTCCGGGTTCGGACTACATGCATTCGCTGAAACTGCTGAAGGACTTCAAGGCCATGTACCCGGACGTCAAGACCAAGTCCGGCATCATGGTTGGCCTGGGCGAGACCGACGAAGAAATCCTGCAAGTGATGCGCGACATGCGCGAGCACGACATCGACATGCTGACCATCGGCCAGTACCTGGCGCCGTCGAACAGCCACCTGCCTGTGCGCCGCTACGTGCATCCGGACGTATTCAAGATGTTCGAAGCCGAAGCCTACAAGATGGGCTTCAAGCACGCCGCCGTCGGCGCCATGGTGCGCAGCTCGTACCACGCGGACGAGCAGGCGCATAAGGTGCTGGCTGCTGTGAGCCATCAGTAAATAATGCGACACATCAGTAGATAGTGCGACGATTCAGAAGTTAATGCGACAATTTATGCTGATTAAACGGTATTGATTCATAAAAAGTCATTTGTAAACAAAGAGTTGCCTTCTATCTCGGCTCTTGCCAAGGGCGAAAATTCTTGGCGAATAGATTGGTTCGGAGATTTGGCTTTCCCGAACCGTCTATCTCGCCGGACTCAGCCCTCGCTGCTCGTGCACCTCTCCAAGGTTCTCGATGGCAGTTTTCACGACGATCCGTCCGTACTGCTCTCCCCTGACTCGACAACGCCAGCCCGGTTCCAACGCAAGGTGTGGGTTTCGGCAGGTACCCTGCCGCTACTGCGCATTGGCGATATCTGGCGCAATGGCAAACTGGAAGCGAGTCCCGATTACTATCTTGAGCGTTTCGTCGACCTGCAGATCGATGACAGCACGGTCCATCTGGTCAAGGCCGGGCTGAACCTGGACGACAAAGGCTTGCCGATTTTGTCTTTTCGGCGGCATCGGCTTCGAGCTCACGTTGTTCGTTGAGTAGCGCGAAGACGGCCTTCTCGTTCTCGTGTGGAATGCCCTTTTGGTCGGCACGCCGGTGCGCCTCGCGTAGCTCCCATATGCTGACCGGCGGCAGGCTGACATCGCGATAGGGTATCGCGAAGTGACGCTTGGCGATCTCGTCGAAAAAATACAGCTGACTGATATCGCGCGGGTCCCGGTGGAACCGGAACTTGCGCCGGTGCCGCGAAAATTCCGGGTGGGGCGTGTTGATCCAAGGGCGCAGAACGTCATGATAGTAGTGCACGTCATCAATCAGAACGCCGTAGTTCTGAATCGTACGTTCGATGAACGGCATGAAATCGATGCGAAGTTTTTCTTCGTCAAGTCGTCGCGCCGGGAGCCCGCGTCCAGGCTTGCCCTTGGTGCCGAGCAAACCATCGCGCCATTTCGTCAGCGGCGTGGTACCGATCCCCGCGTGAACTTTGCGATGGTAGCGGGCGAAAAAAAGAACCAACCATTTTTCCAGTTCGCCGAATGTCATGCAGGCATTGCCCTCGGAATCGTAGGTGCCCTTCTCGTCCGGACCAGAGAATGTGGCGCCCTTGACGGCCTTTAGTCCTTCCGACACGGTGCCCATGAGCCGCTCGATGTGGGCGCCGTAACGCGGCTTCTTGACCGGGCGCAGATGAAGGTCGACGTCATATTCGTTACATGCCACCTGAAGCATGTCTCCTCGGAACTCACGGGCGTTATCCATATGCAGGATGCCCATGACGCCCCAGCATGGCCAGTCCGTCGAGGTGACACCGAGCCGAGACATCCATTTTTCCTTAGGCATGATCGCGTGAGAGATGCACATGCCGGCCGACATGGCGGACGGCGCATCCAACGTGAGATACATGCCAAGGCAAACCCGACTGTTGACGTCAATTGCAAGTGTGATCCACGCCCGCCGAATTGACTTCCGGTGCACGTCATCAACGATGATCACCGGGAGCAAAGTGTGATCGATTTGCACGAGGGCGAGGGGCCAGTCGGCGTCGCCGATAACGCCTTTTATGGGATCGTGTTGATCATGCGCGGCGGCTTCGCCTTTTCTGCTGGCGGTTCGCTCGCGGCCCTTAGATTTCTCGATGCGCGCCTTGATGGTATTGTGCGCCGGTAGGCGCAGGTTCGCATTTGAGCATCGCCGTCTGATCTCTTCGACGGTGGCGGCGACCGACGTTTTCTGTTCGGTGTCGTGAAAATTTTCAAGGCAGTCTACAATGATGGCATCGACTTCCGGCGACAGCCTGGTGTTTCCTGCGCCGCCCCTGGCCCGATAGTTCGGCAACAGGGAGGACAACAACTTAGCCTGCTTGAACGTTGCCACCCAGCGATACAAAGTGGCGCGGCTGACGCCGGCTTCCACGGCGATCTTGTCGGCCAGCGCATTGGCCCACTGGCGGGCAGGCGTATTCAAAAGTGGTTCGATGTGGCGCCGCCGTTCTTCGGCAACCTTCCAATCGTCCTGTGAAATTTCCCACAGCTCCAATTTGGCCGTCGGCGTCGTGGTCGTCGTGCCGATGACCTTTGGCGGGCCAATATCGCCCATTTTCATCAGTACTTTTTGGTCGGAACCGACCTCTTTGGCAAGGACGATGTTGACATCGGGTATCGCCACAACGATGTACTCGCGACCGTCGTTGGTGATGGTAGCGCCCTCTGTTATCCATAGCTGGGTCCGCTCTTTCTCGCTCATGACAAACCTTCCGGCAGATTGAGGATGACGCCGCCGCTAATCGCGCAGTCGAGATCGACGATCAGTCTTTTCGTCAGTACCATATTCCAGACGACTGGCATCCAGTAGAGTTGATCATCGTCGGTGAGCGCTAGTTCCGCCAGCAGGTGCGGCAGCGATACGGTCCCATCGGTGGCGCGCGTCACTGCAATGATTCTGGCGCAATCATCATCTGCTGGATTGATGTTGCGGTATTCCCTCAGAAATTTGATGTTTGCCAGGCGGGGAGTCCGAATCTCCTTCTCGGTCGTGATGCCGAAGTCCCAACCGCGCTCTAGCGCGTACAGCGTAGCCGCTGCAAATTTCGGGGCATATTTTTCAGCGTATTTCTTCAGATCGTCCGAGTGCTTTACCTCGGTCAGGAGCGGAGGACGCACGCAACCGGTGGCGGGGTCGGGCCGAAAGCGCACCAGGAGGTCGGGCGTGTAGCCTTTCGCCACGCCCGGAAGGGGAATGTTGACCGGCTGCTCCTCGAATCCTTCGACCATATCGTCGAAGTCCATGAGTAGCATGTATTCCTTTTCGAGGAGAGACTCGAAGCCGCCCATCTGTCCGTTTTTTCGGCTGGCGAACTTGCCGGTCACGCACAGGTGGTTTTTTGGTATTTTGCGCACTGGCATGGAAAGCGATTCCCAAGAATGAACTCAATCGATCCGATTAGTTTGGCATTCCCAACAATTCGGTTTGTCTGCCAAAGGCAGGTTGAAATTGATTCGTCTCGATGCGATATCCCATTGCCCGATACCCGCGTTGTCGTTTTTCCCACATGCGCGAAAGCTGCGGGTTGTCCAGCTCGACGTAGTCGTGGATTAGGATTTCCGTCTTGCTGGAGTGCTCGCGATGTAGACGACCCGCATATTGCTGCAACGTGCCTTCCCACGAAATCGGCAGCGTCAAAATCAAGGTGTCGAGTGGAGCATGGTCGAAGCCCTCTCCGACCAGTTGCGCGCTCGCCAGCAGAATGTGGGGTGCATCATCTTGCAGATTGGCCAGGGCCTCAATGACCACTTGGCGCTCCTTCGTTTTCATGCGGCCATGCAGCAAGAAGCGTGGTTGGGAGATATCTTTCAAAAGCTCGTAGAGGAGATCAAGATGCTCGGTGCGCTTGGTCAGCAAGAGTACCTTGCGGCCGGCGTTCAGTGCCTTGATCGCATCAGCGACGATCCGAGCGTTGCGTCCGCTGTCTTCCGCTAGCAGCCGGATCACTTCTTGGATGCTCGCATGTGGCGGGATCGGCGGCGTCGGGAGGTGGCCAACGTGAACGACCAGCTCTTTTGGTACATGGGTCGGACGCTTGGCTACATGCCGTATTGGCCCGCATTGCATGAAAATTATTGGGTGGTGACCGTTGCTACGAACCGGCGTGGCGCTCAGCCCAAGTACATAGCGCGAATTGGCTTCATTCAGGACCGCTTCAAATGACTGCGCCGATAGGTGGTGTGCCTCGTCAATGATGATCTGACCGTACTGGCTAAGCAGCTCTGGCAAATCGTCGCGTCGTGCCAGACTTTGGATCACAGCGATATCGAGCATGCCGGTCGGCTTCTTCTTGCCGGCACCGATCAAGCCGATCTTCTGTCCCTTCAATTCCAGAAAGCTTCCTAATCGTTCCTGCCATTGACGCATCAATTCGGCTCGGTGCACCAGCACGAGGGTGCTGACCTTTCTGTGAGCGATAGCGGCCGCAGCCGTTACGGTCTTGCCGAACGCCGTCGGGGCAACCAACATACCGAAGTCATCCTTCATCATCGCGGCCAGCGCTTCCTGTTGATCCGGTCGTAGCTTGCCAGAAAACGGCGCATGCAAAGGTTGGCCCATCGAGCGAACGTCATCCAACCTCAACTCGATCTTGTTAACGGAAAGAAGTGATCTGACATCGCCCAGGCAGCCTCGTGGCAAAGCCAAGTGTTTCTGGCGGTCTTCAGCTCGCCCAATGATCCGGGCGATATTCCACGTTGACATGCGCATCGCCTGCGCTTTGTAGAATTCCGGATTTTGGAATGCGGCCAACCTGATAAGACGGTTCATCAGCGATTGTGGCAGCCCTGCCTTTTCAATAAACAGCTGATTGCCGAGCGTCGCACATACCGCTTTTGGCATCGTGTCCGAGAGCTTGACATCCGGCTTGGCGGCGCGCACCCAAGGCGTATCCGCATTTTCGTCCGGCACGTCTGCATAGGCGATGTCGAGAGGATGCCGGTCGCCTACAAGCTTGGTCAGTGCCGCCTCGATACGCGCTTGTGGCAGCGGCACGATGCTTTCTAGGAATACCCATTGGTCGGGTACGGGTTGCAGGTTCGAGTCGACGAAGACGCTGCGTCCAAGTTCACGAGGGTGTTTTTGTAGTGGCAACGCGATCAAATTGCCGAACCCGCCTTTTGGCATCGTGTCCTGGTTCGGAAATAGGCGATCGTAAGACGACAGCTTCAATTGCCTGGTTCGCGCACAAGTTGCACTAATCAAGGCGGTGCCGAGCCGGCGAGCGTCACGCGCCGGGGTCGGGTTCGAAAAGAACAGCCACAAGTGGGCGCCGTTACCAGACCGCGAGATTTCTAGCGCAGCAGGCAGCTCGTTGAGTATGCATGTCTGCAAAACCGCCCGCGCGTCTTCGCGCCAATCGTCGTCGTCAAAATCGATGGCGAGAAAATGGCAGCGATCATCCACAAGTAGCGGATAGACGCCGGCAGTGATGTTACCCCTCAGGTGGCTCTCGATAACATGGTCTGTTACGGGCACGTAAAGGCTATGGCTGCAATCGCTGCACTTGATTCTCGGCTTTTCGCAAACGCCTCTACGCCATTCGTTGGCGCAAACTGGGGAATATCCGGCCTTGCCGCTTTGCTGCCCTTCCCAACGTATAGGATAGACGTCGTCCCTGCCGTGAAAGAGTTTTCGGAAGAGTTTGACCTTTGCGCCTGGAGGCAAGGCGCCAGCCTTCGACGGTGGGACCGTGTATTGGGCCGCTTGCTCGGACGCCTGCTGTGGCAGAGCAATGCCATGCGTAGAGAGCAGCGCTTTCAGCACTAAATTCTCTGCACGTAATTGTAAAACTTCCGCTTCGATTTTTGACATACGGTAAATGGTATGCGACCATGAAACTGAAAGTCCTTCCCCTTCAATAATGACACAGAGGTGAAGACTTCAGCGCGAAATTGCTCGACGAGAATTGTCTCAATAAGTTCTGATTCTTGTCTCACTAACTTCTGGTCGAATATACGGGAAAACGTGCAAACTGTCTCGTTATCTTCTAACTGTTCACAGCTGCTGCTGAATAGTCCTCGGTTTATCTGTTGCTCAGGCGCTTGATTTCCGTCAAGCGCAAATCAAGCGGACGGCTGGTCCTGGCCTAGGCATGGGCTACACTGAACTTCCATCGATGCAGTTCACCGCGATCCATTTGACCGCATGCTGCTTGCCCCAGCCACCTGCGCAACCTCGCAACGGTTGACCGCCGACCGCGTTTTGGCAGACTATTCCGATCTGGTCGACATAGTCTGCATCGGGGTAGCAATGAGTGTTCGTATCGAGGCATCGTGGAAGTCCCGCTTGCAGGGCGAATTTGAACAGCCGTATTGGGCGCAGCTCACTGCCTTCGTGCGGGCCGAATATCAGGCCGGTCCTTGCTGCCCTGCTGGCAAAAACATCTTCCGCGCCTTCGACCTGACGCCGTTTGACGACGTGAAAGTGGTCATCCTCGGGCAGGATCCCTATCACACGCCCGGTGCTGCGATGGGGTTTTGCTTTTCGGTCCCGGATGGCAACCGGCCGCAACCCAGCTTGCAAAACATCTTTCAGGAACTCGGCAGCGACCTCGGTGTCACGCGCTCGCAGACGGATTTGTCGGACTGGGCCGAACAAGGGGTGTTCTTGCTGAACAGCGTGCTGACGGTGCGCGCCCGTGAAGCCGGTTCGCATGCGCATCACGGCTGGGAAAACTTTATCGACAGCGCCATCGGTCAGCTCTCGCAACAGCGCGAGGACTTGGTATTCATCCTGTGGGGCAGTTACGCGATCGCCAAGCGCGCGCTGATCGACGCGCGCAAACATTTGATCATCACCTCGCCGCACCCATCGCCATTCTCGGCCCACAAAGGCTTCTTTGGCAGCAAACCGTTTTCCCGCGCTAACGACTACCTCGCCTCGCGCGGGAAGACGCCGATACGCTGGGCTTAGCCGCTTATTTGACGTAGCGCTCCAGCCACGCCAGCGTGCGGGCGCGTTCGTCGGCGCGGTTGGCCGGCTGCTGGAAGGCGTGGCCCTCGCCTGGATAAATCACCAGCGACACCGGCGTGCCTAGCGCCTTCAAGCCATGCCAGAACTCGACCGACTGCGCCGGCGGGCACTCGACGTCGCGCTCGCCTACCGTGATCAGCGTCGGCGTTTTGGCAGCCTTGATCGACTCGATCGGCGAGGCGGCCCGGTAAATGGCCGGGTCGTCATAGGCCGAGTTGCCGAAGAACGGTATCATCCACTGGTCGATGCCGTTCTGGCCGTAGTAGCTGATCCAGTTGGCAATGCCGGCGCCGGCCACCGCGGCCTTGAAGCGCTGGCTGTGCGTTACGCCCCACATGGTCATGAAGCCGCCGTAGGAGTGGCCTATCAAGGCCAGGCGATGATCATCCACCGGCGCCACCGCTTCCGCGGCATCGATGCCGGCCAGGATGTCGCGCCAGTCGCCGCCGCCCAGGTCGCGCTGGTTGGCGCTGCTAAACGCCAGGCCCTGGCCGAAACTGCCGCGCGCGTTGGGCAGCAACACGTAATAGCCGTGGGCGGTCAGGTCGTGTATCAGGCCACGCGTGCCTTTGCCGGGCGCGATGAAGCCGGGCACGGCCGCCGCCGCAGGACCGCCATGCACGATCACCGCCATGGGATAAGTCTTGCCGGCCTCGATCTGCTGCGGTGCCAGCAGCCAGCCCTGGACCTTGAACTGGTCGCTGCTCCAGTTGATGCTGCGCGTGGTGACCGTGGCCGGCAGCGCATCGTTGTCATGCGTGATGGCCGTCAGTTGCGGCAGGCGGCCGGCGACGATGTGCGGCGCACGCTCGAAGGTTTGCAGCGCCGTGGCGGCTTGCGTGCCGTCGGCACTGAAGGACACGCAGCCTTCGCACGCGGTGCCGACGCTGGCCTGCTGCGACCACAGCACGCGATGACTGCCGCTGGCCGCATCGATCGCCACCACCGCTTGCTCGCCGCCCATTTGTGCGGTGGCCAAAATCTGCCCGCTGCGCCAATCCAGTCCGCTGAACGAGCCGGCAAAGCCGGGCGTCAGATCGCGCGGTTCGCCGCCGGCCAGCGGCACCGTGAAGATGTCGCCGCCGACCGAGCCGAAGTCGCTCATCAGACCGCCGATATAGGCGACCGTCTTGCCGTCGGCCGATACCTGCGGCATGGTCAGCTGCATTTTGGGTGCGGCCAGCACGCGCAAGGCGCCGCTGCCGGCATCGACATGGCCCAGCGTGGCCACCCACCAGTTGTTGTCGCCATTGCCCTTGGCGCTGGTGACGACAAAGCCGCTGCCATCGGGCGTCCAGTCGTATTCGTAGACGAAGGTGTCGGCCGGCGACAGCAGCCGTAGCGCGCCCCCGGCAAGCGGCACCAGCGCAATGCGCTGTTCATCTTCGTCGGCGCCAATTTCTCCGACCTGCGGCGCACCGGCTTCGATCGCGCCTATGCTTTTTCTGGCGCCTACCGTGGCTAGCAACGCCAGCCGCTGACCATCCGGCGCCCAGCGCGCCGTGTTGGCTACGCCCCTGATCTTGGTGACTGCGCGCACCTTGCCATTGCTGGCGACGTACAGCATGGCATGGCCGCTGATGTTGTCGTTGCCGATGAAGGCCAGCGCCTTGCCATCGGGCGACCAGGACGGGAAGTTATACAGGCAGCTGATGCAGGGATCATAGGACGCCAGCACTTTACCGCTGGCGGCGTCACGCACCACCACGCTGGCATGGGCGCGCTTGGCCGCATCCGGCGGATTGACCGATTCCAGCGCGGCGACGCGCTCGCCGCTGCCGTTCATGGCCAGCTCTTCGTAGCTGCGGGTGCCGGCCGGCGTGGCGGCGCCGGCCAGTGCGGTGGCCAGCAGGGGCGCGGTGATCACGGTCAATCGCAGGGTCATCAGGGATCCTTAAATGGTTTGCAGTGCACACATTCTATCTTGCCGGGCATAATGGCAGTTCGATCATTCACATGCCGCACAACACCATGGACACCAGCAAATTCAATCCTGAGTATTTCACCCAGTTCGGCAAAGGTACGCTGCCCGATCATCTGGGTATCGTCATCACTGCCGTCGCCGAGGGCGAAGTAAGCGGCGAGTTCAGCGTGACCAAACAGCACCTGGCGCCGAACGGCTTCCTGCATGCGGGCAGCGTGGTGACGCTGGCCGATACCGTGTGCGGCTACGCCTGCTTCTCGCACCTGCCGGAAGGCGCGCAGAACTTCACTACCATCGAGCTCAAGTCCAACCACCTGGGCACCGCCCGCGATGGCGTGGTGAGCGCCACCGCCAAGGCCGTCCACCTGGGCCGCACTACTCAAGTGTGGGATGCAACCGTCTCGAACAAGGCCACTGGCAAGACAATAGCGTTGTTCCGTTGCACGCAAATGGTCTTGTATCCGAAATAAGCACGGCCTATCGCACGCATCTGCTTCTGCCGCCCAGCCCGATCTGATAAATTGTTTGGACGCATCACTCCGATCAAACGCACTTTTCAGCGAGGACGATATGGGCATTTTCCCCCGCATGGCCGTGCTCAGCCTGATGATGGCCAGCACGCTGGCCGTCGCACAAACCCCCTACAGCGACGACTCCACTTACCAGGGCCTGGGCGGTAAGGACGGGATCAAGAAGATCGTCGATACCTTCGTGCCGATGCTGCTGGCCGATACGCGTATCAAGGACACCTTTGCCGTTTTCGACATGGTGCAGTTGAACCCCCGCCTGCAGGAGCAGTTCTGCGAATTTGCCGGCGGCCCTTGCAAGTACACCGGTAAATACCGCGACAAGTCCATGGATGGCGTCGGTACCGTGCGCGACATGGTCACCGTGCACCAGGATCTGAAGATCACCAACGCCATGTTCAACGCACTGACCGAGGATTTGCAGATCGCGATGGAGCAGAACAATGTCCCCACGCGCTACGCGAACAAGCTCATTGCCAAGCTGGCGCCGATGCAGCGCCAGATCGTGACCAAATAAGCTGGAGAGCCCGATGAAAAAAATCATCCCCGGATTCATTCTTGCAAGCGTGCTGGCCAGCGGCGCCGCGCAGGCACAATCGCAACCGGACATGGGCAAATTCCTCGCCACCGGCGGCGTCAGCCAACTGGAAGGCGCGGGCGGCGGCGGTATCACGCCGTGGGCGCTCATTACCAGCTACGGCTCTCGCGACAGCTGGGGCGCCAATACCCACTACACCTATGTCGACACCCAGGATTATTCGCTCGGCACCTACGGCGTGGCGGTGGGCATCGCCGACCGGCTGGAACTGTCGCTGGCCCGGCAGGATTTCAAGGGCAGCTTGGCGCCGCTGAACCAGTTGCGCATCAAGCAGGACATCCTGGGCCTGAAGCTGAAGGTGGCCGGCGACGCCGTCTATGAACAGGACAGCTTGCTGCCGCAGATCGCCATCGGCATCATGTACAAGCGTAACAAGGGCATAGGCGGCTTGGGCGCGCTGGGCGTGACCAATGTGACCCAGCTGGGCGCCAAGGACGATCACGGCTACGACTATTACGTGGCGGCGACCAAGATCCTGTTCGAGCAAAGCCTGCTGTTGAACGGCACGCTGCGCGCGACCCGCGCCAACCAGATGGGCCTCTTGGGCTTTGGCGGCGACCAGGGCGACAGCCTGCGCTTGATGCCGGAAGTATCGGTCGCTTACCTGGCGCACCGCAAGCTGGCGATCGGCGCCGAGTACCGCCGCAAGCCGCACAACCTGGGCGTGGATCCGGAAAAGGCATATTACGATGCGTTTGTGGCCTGGTTCCCGACCAAGAACTTCTCGGTGACGCTGGCGTATGCCGAGCTGGGCGACATCACCGTCTTCAACCCGAAGAAGCAGCACGGCGCTTATCTGTCGCTGCAAGCGGGCTTCTAGAAACCAGCAGGGACGCCGTGGCGTCCCTGTTGTTTAACCCTGCAGCGATTTTTCCAGCAGCTTGTGCAGCGCCGGGAAGTCCGGCTCGCCCAGGTAGCGCTTGAGAATCTTGCCATCCTTGCCGATCACGAAAGTGGTCGGCGTCATCGCCACGTTGCCGTAGGCTTTGGCCGCATCGCCGGTCACGTCCAGCGCCACCTTGAACGGCAGCTTGCGGGTTTCGGCGTAGTTGAGCACGTAGTCAGGCCGATCGTAATTCATCGCCACGGCCACGAATTCCAGGCCCTGCGATTTGAACTTGTTGTAGGTGTCGACCATCTTCGGCATCTCGCCCACGCAGGTGGTGCACGAGGTGGCCCAGAAATTGACCATCACCACCTTGCCGCGCAGGCTCTCCGGCGAAATTTTCTCGCCCTTGATGCTGACGAAGGTAATTTCCGGCGCACTGGCCCGCTGGTTCAGCGCAACGTAGGCCGCCGCGCCGGCCGCGGCCATGACCATGGCAGCCAGTAGCGGCTTGATCCAGGCCTTCGAAGAGGTAGTTGCAGTCATGATAATCCGAACAATGGGTAGCTGGTATCAATCCATTATAGACCGGTCTTGCAACCGTTGTCCGCTAGCCCGTTTGCCCTAGTTCGACTGCGCGGTGCTGGTGGACGGTTTCGGCTGGTAAGTCTTCCACTCTTCCTCGGTGATGTATTCCAGCACCTTGACCACTTTGTTTACGCCGCTGACGCCGCGCGCCACGTCGGCGCCGATCTGGCCTTCACGCTGGGTCACGCGGCCCATCAGGTAGACCGTGCCACGCTCGGTGGTGACCTTGAACGAGTTGGCCGAGATATCCTTCATGTCGACCAGGCTGGCTTTGACCTTGCCGGTGATCAGCACGTCATTCGAACGGGAGGTGTAGCTGGCCGGGCCGGCCACTTCCAGTTCGTTGCTGACCGACAGCACGCCTTCGATGTCGCGCACTTCGCGCTCGACGGCGGCCTTCATCGCTTCATCGCGGACTTCACCGGTGATCAGCGCGCGGCGGTTGAAGCTGTTGACGTTGACATGGCCGGCATCGCCCACCACGTTCTGCAGCTTGACCTCGCCCTTGACTTCAATGGCCCGGTCTTCCGTCTGCGCGCCGAAGGTGCGGCGGTCGGCCGCGGCCAGCGTGCCAGAGACGGCGCCGCCAGCAACCAGCGCCACGCAGCCAGACAAAGAACTCAGCATCGCACCGCACAGCAGGCTCAGGGCCAGTGGGCGTTGCAGGCGTTTCCAGACCAGGCCAGAGCCGGCTTTACTCATTCACATCTCCTCCGAATAGCGCGACGTCGATGCCGTCGCAAATGCAATGGATGGTCACCAGGTGGACTTCCTGGATGCGGGCAGTACGGTCGGCCGGCACGCAGATGTGCACGTCGGCGTCGGTCAGCATCTTGCCGATGGCGCCGCCGCCCTTGCCGGTCAGCGCCACGACGCGCATTTCGCGCTCCAGCGCCGCCTCGATCGCGGCCATCACGTTGGCCGAGTTGCCCGAGGTGGACAGGGCCAGCAGGATGTCGCCCGCCTGGCCGAAAGCCTGCACCTGTTTCGAGAATATCTCGCGGTAGCTGTAATCGTTGGCCACCGCCGTCAGGATCGAGGTATCGGTGGTCAGCGCCATGGCCGGCAGCGGGAAGCGTTCGCGTTCGAAGCGGCCGACCAGTTCGGCAGCAAAGTGCTGGGCGTCAGCGGCGGAACCGCCATTGCCGCACACCAGGATCTTGTTGCCGTTGGACAGGGCCGCGAACATCATGTCGATGGCCTGCGCAATATGCGGCTCGAGCACGGTGGCGGATTGAATTTTGAGTTCGGCACTTTCGTGGAAGTGCGAGAGGATGCGTTGATTAGTCATAGTGTGCTGATTATAGTGCAGTCGCCCAGCGGGCCGGACAAGCTCTGTTAAAAATGCTTACATTTCAAGCACATTTTGCCTCCATGACAACTGGGCGCCGTCCATGGCCAGCAGTTCGCAGCGGCCTGGCGGCAGCTGGGCATCGCGGATCAGGCGCTGCTGCCTGGCCGGAGTGACGCTGGCTGGCGCGCGGCCAGCACCAGGCCATGGCAGCTCAGGCGGACCTGTGCCCGCGCCTCGCCCTGCAGGCCCCGTTGCTGGACGCGGTGAGCGGCGTGGCGGGCCTAGGGCGTCGGCACTGCCTGCGCCACGCCGTTCTGGTACAGCGCCGGCTGTTCCTGGCGTTCGAAACTGGCCTCGCCGTCGCCAAAGCTGACGGTCAGCCGTCCCGTCACGCCATCGAGGTGGAAGCGTGACGAGGGGTGGCGGACGATTTCGCGCGCCACGCGGTAGGCATCGATGCCCAGCGCGTACAGGCGTTCCAAGTCGGCCGCGCCGGGTTTGCGCTCGGCGGCCGCTAGCGGACGCGGGTAGACCATCACGGCCGGATGGTCGCGCTGCAGCTGCCAGGGCAGGTCCAGCAGGCGCACGCCGTCCAGTTCCTGCGTCGGCGAGTTGTTGCCGCTGCCGGGGTTGAGCGACGAGGTGCCGTAGATCGGCAGGAGGTTCGCTTGTGCGATGGCTTGGGCGCCGCTCAGCGTGCCGGGCGCCATCTCGGTGCTCGCTGGCGGCATGCCTTGCGCCGCGCTGTTCATTTCCGGCAGCACGTTGAGCAGCGCGTTGCGCAACTGGCGGGTCTGGTCGGCGCCCAGCCCGGCGAAGATCAGGTTGGGCGGGTCGGCCTGGATGCGGGCGCGTAGCTGCACCAGATCGGGATCGCTGAGGTAGCCACTTTGCGTGCCCAGCTCCACCGTGCGGGAAGATAAGCCGTAGCGTTCCCACTGCGCGGCAAAGGCGTTGGCGATGCGGCGCTGCCAGGGCGTGCTGGTGGTCAGTATCAGTGCGCTGCCGTGCGGATGGTCGAGCGCGGCCCATTGCGCCGCCTGGCGCGCTTCTTCCTCGATCGACAGGCCCATGGCCAGCATCTGCGGCGGGAACGGCGTGCTGCGGCCCTCCGGATAATTGAGCGCGATGGTGGGCTTGTTGACCAGCGCGCTGCCGGCCACGGCGCCGACCGCGGCCCGCGCCAGTGGGCCGACCACGATATCGTTCTTTTCCTCGGCCGCGGCATAGCCAGAGAGCACGTCCTGCGCCACATCGCCCGTTTCAATGACGGTCACGGTGATGTTGTCGCGGTCGCGCTCCCAGGCGGCCATGAAGCCGGCGCGCAGCGCGTCGGCCGCCTCGCCCAGCGTTTCCGATTTCAGCGGCAGCAGCAGTGCCATGCGCACTGGCGCGCTGGACGGCAGCGCGTCGGCGTCGGCATAGGCGGGCGCGCTGGGCATTGCCGCCTGGGACTCGATACCGGACGCGCCCGGGAGGACCACGGCAAAGGTTTCGGCCGGTGGTGGTGGCGGTTCGGCCGGACGCGGCGGCAATGGAGGCGGCGTCGGCCGGGGCACGGTGGCGCTGTCTGATAAGATAGGCGCGCACGGACTCCCCGGCGAACCGCAAGGCGTACTGCAGCCGGCAGCCAGGCCGGCAATCACGCTTAGCAGCAGCAACTTAACACTTTTGGCCAGCATCCTACCCCCAATGACAGTTCCCGAATTCAGCTCAATCGCCGCCCTGCCCGTGATGGGCGAAATGGCGCACCAGACCTATCCTAGCGCAACCTTGTACGTCGTGGCGACCCCGATCGGCAATGTCACCGATATTAGCCTGCGCGCGCTGCATGTTTTGAGCCTGGTCGATGCTGTGGCCTGCGAAGACACGCGCAACACCGCGCAGCTGATGACGCGCTTCGGCCTGCACAAGCCGCTGATCGCCGCCCATATGCACAACGAGCGCGAGATAGCCGAAACGCTGATCGCGCGCCTGCAGGCGGGCGAGCGCATCGCGCTGGTGTCGGATGCGGGCACGCCGGCCGTGTCCGACCCGGGCGCGCGCATCGTCGACGCGGTGCGCGCCGCCGGCCTGCGCGTGCTGCCGCTGCCGGGCGCCTCGGCGGCGGTGACGGCGCTCTCGGCCAGTGGCTTGGTCAACGATCGGTTTTACTTTATCGGTTTCTTGCCGGCCAAGGCCAAGCAGCGTGAAAACTTCCTGGCCACCTTGCGCACGGTGACGGCGACGATGGTGTTCTACGAAGCGCCGCATCGGATACTCGATTGCGCCGGCGCGCTGGCTGCCGCCTTCGAGCCGGAGCGCGAAGTGGTGTTTGCGCGCGAGCTGACCAAAATGTTTGAAGAAATCCACCGCTGCCCGCTGTCCGAAGCGGCAGCCTGGATCCAGGCCGATCCGCACCGCGAAAAAGGCGAATTCGTGGTCCTGCTGGCCGGTGCCCCCGAAGCGGAAGATGCGCAAGACGCCGAAGCCGAGCGCATCTTGCAGATCTTGCTGAGCGAATGCTCGGTCAAGCAAGCGGCCAACCTGGCCGCGCACATCACCGGCCGCAAGAAAAACGCGCTGTACGACCGCGCCTTGCAAATGAAGGCTGGCGAGCAAGATTAATGCTCCCAGGCGCGGATCGGCCAGAGCGCGCCGAAAACGGTTTCAACCAGGATGAGCTGCCAACCTACCCGGGATAGTCTTCGCGCCTGAGGCTGCGGGGCCTTGCGCGGCCGACGCCGGGAAAGAGCTGCTAGGCCGCGAAGGCCAGTGTTCCGAGGCCAAGTAGCGCGCTGGTAGCCGGGCCAGCGGTCATTGCGTTGCCATGCCGACGCTTAACGGCAAGCTTACCATTTGCAACCGCTGTCCTTCCGGTCCATCATCCAGATCAACGGCGCGAGTAGGCCGCCGGCGCTGTTTTTGCAGTCGGGGCGGGCGCCGCTCTTGATGTCGCGCGCTAGCTTGCTGTCGGTCTGCTCCGGGTACAGCGGATGCGTGTCCAGCTGGCCCAGCGGCAGGTTGGCGCGGGCGGGATCGCGTTCGTTGGCGAGCTTGCGCGCGGTTTTCAGCGCAGCTTCCATGTCGAATTTCTTGGCTTGTTGCTCGGGAAGCAGCAAGTCGGCTTGCTGGCCGGCGGGCGTGGGCACCGTGAGCGGCGCTGGCATGCCCTGGCCTGGCGGCGTTTCGGGGGCGGCGGGCGCCAGCTGGCTGGGCTCGGTGGCGAACTTTGCCGCGTCCTGGGCGCGCTTGCGCGGCGGTGCTAGCTTGGCCACGGTTTTGGGCGGCGGCAATTCCTTGGGCTTGGCTGGGGGACCCGGCAGCGGCGGCGCAGCGGGACGCAGCCAGACTGTCAGCGCCGCGGCCGGCGGGCCGGAGAGCACCGGGCCGGCGGGGATGGGGATCCGATAGCCAAAAATCAACAGCGCATGCAACAGTATCGAAACCGCCAGCCCGATGGCAATACTTGGCCGCACCGGAAAAGCCGGGCCGCTCGCGTCATCGGTGGGAAATGCTTGATTCATGGCAAATTCATCAAGAACTTCGTCCCCGCATAATCTCACATTGAAAAAAAATCGCAATGGTACATACTGAGTGCATGGCGATACTTGACGGATACTGAAGCAGCTTGTATTATCTTGCTTCTTCGGAGTGTAGCGCAGCCCGGTAGCGCACCTGGTTTGGGACCAGGGGGTCCAAGGTTCGAATCCTTGTACTCCGACCAAAATTTAAAACCCCGTTTGATGGCAACGTCAAACGGGGTTTTTCCATGCTGCGGCCGGAAAACAAAAAACCGGGCCCGCGGCCCGGTTCAATGGCATTGCCGCAGCTTAGCCGGCGCGCTTGGCGGCAATTGCGTTACCGGCGCGGCTGGCGCCCTTGCGGCCCAGGAATTGCGAAATAAACTGGCCCGCATCGACCACGCTATCGAGGTCGATGCCGGTTTCAATGCCCAGGCCATGCATCATGTACAGCACATCCTCGGTGGCGACGTTGCCGGTTGCGCCCTTGGCATATGGGCAGCCGCCCAATCCTGATACCGAGGCGTGGAAGATCGCGATGCCGATTTCCATGCTGGCGTAGATGTTGGCCAGCGCCTGGCCGTAGGTGTCGTGGAAGTGGCCGGACAGGCCGCCGATGTTGAATGCCTTGATCGCCCGCTCCATCACCGCCTGCGTCTTGCGCGGCGTGGCCACGCCGATGGTATCGGCGATGTCGATTTCGTCGCATCCCAGATCGCGCATGCGGCCCACCACGTCGGCCACCGCGTCCAGCGGAACATCGCCTTGATACGGGCAGCCGAACGAGCAGCTGATGCTGCCACGCAGGCGCAGGCCGTTGTCCTTGGCTGCTTTCGCCACGCTCTCAAAGCGGGCGATCGATTCGGCGATCGAGCAATTGATGTTCTTTTGCGAGAACGCTTCCGAGGCGGAGCCGAAGATCACGACTTCGTCCGCCTTGGCTGCCAACGCCGCTTCAAAGCCTTGCATGTTCGGCGTCAGCGCGGAGTAGATCACGCCGGGACGGCGGTCGATCGCCGCCATCACCTCTTTGCTGGTGGCCATCTGCGGCACCCACTTCGGCGACACGAACGATGCCGCTTCGATGTTGCAGAAACCGGCGCTGGTCAGCCGGTTCACCAGCTCGATCTTGACCTCGGCCGGTACGCTTTCCTTCTCGTTCTGCAGGCCATCGCGCGGGCCGACTTCGACGATTTTGACTTTTTTAGGCAAGGCGTTCATTTCAATATCCCAGGTTGCGGTCGACCATGCCGTCGACCATTTGTCCATCTTCGATCTTGCTTATTTTTTCGGCGATCTGCTGGACGCTCTCGCGCCGCAGGGTCAGCGCCGAAATGTGCGGCGTGATGCTGATGCGCGGTTCCTGCCAGAACGGGTGCTGCGCCGGCAGCGGTTCGTTGCGGAACACGTCCAAGGTGGCCGCCGCGATATGGCCGGACTTGATCAGGTTGAGCAGATCCGGCTCGGCCAGGTGCGCGCCGCGCGCCACATTGATCAGGTAAGCACCTGCAGGCAGCTTGGACATATTGCTGCGGTCGATGAGATTGCTGGTGTCCGGCGTCAGCGGCAGCATGCAGACCAGCACGCGGGTACCGCGCAGGAAGGTGTCCAGGCCATCCTTGCCATGGTAGGCCTGCACGCCCGGCATGGACTTCTCGGTGCGGCTCCAGCCGCGCAGCGGGAAGCCGAACGGCGCCAGCGCCTGCAGCACGCGCGTGCCCAGCACACCCATGCCCAGCACGCCGACGGAGAAGTCTTCCTTGCGATGCTGCGGCTGCGCCAGCCATTGCCCGGCGCGCGCCTGCGCTTCGTATTCGTCGAAGCGGCGGAAGTAGCGCAGCACCGCATGCGTCACGTATTCCGCCATCTGCACGCCCATGCCGGCATCGCCGAGGCGGATGATGGGCACGTGGCGCGGCAGCGCGTCGCCGAACTTCAGCAGCGCGTCGACGCCGGCACCGGTGTTGAAGATGGCCTTGACCTGCGCCAGTTCCGGCAGCATGGCTTCCGGCGGCGACCACACCACCGCGTAGTCGCAGGGCTCGTTCTTTTCGCCGGCATGCCAGATCGCGATCTCGGCCTCCGGCAGGAATTTGCCGAAGTCCTTGATCCACGGCTCGGTCTTGCCGTCAGCGCGGTGTAGCAATATGCGCATGATGACTCCTTAGGCCGCGGCCTTGAAGGCCAGCAGCGGCGCACCATCGGCGACCTGGTCGCCCACGTTGTACAGGACTTCTTCCACCAGGCCGTCATGCGGCGCGGCGATGGTGTGCTCCATCTTCATCGCTTCCATGATGACCAGCGCATCGCCCTTCTTCACCGCTTGGCCCTTGTTGGCCAGCACCGCCACCACCTTGCCCGGCATCGGCGCGGTCAGGCGGCCGCCTTCGGCCTCGGTCTCGCCGGCATGCGCCATCGGGTCGTTGTAGTGCAGCGGATAGTGGCCGCCGTTGGTGAAAACGTGGAACATCTCGCCGTCGCGCAGCACCGTGCCATGCACGGCCTGCTCGCCCAGCTTGATGCTGTAGTCGCTGCCGTCCTGGGACATCAGGCTCAGGGCGCACGGGCTGTTGTCCGGGCAGGCCGGCAGGTCGAACAGCCAGTCATGCGCGCGATAGGTGATGTGCACGCCGTAGCCCTTGGCCGGCAGTGCCGAGGAGTATTCGTCGCTGAACGACAGCTGGCGCACATAGGGGCGATTCATGCGCCAGCCCAATGCCTGACCCCACGGGTCGGCGGCGTTGGCGCCGGACTGCGCGGCGGAGATATGCTTCTCTTGTTCGATCAGCGCCACGGCGGCCAGCGCCATGGCCGCTTCCGGCACCGGCTGCGCGGCCGGGAACAGCGCGTCGTGGTGACGTTCGATCAAACCCGTATCCAGGTCGGCGCTGGCGAAGGCCTCGCCTTCCACCAGTCGCTTGAGGAAGGCGATGTTGGTCGCCAGGCCGACGATCTTGTACTGCGACAGCGCTTGCGACATGCGCGCCAGCGCCTGCTTGCGGTCCGCGCCCCAGACGATCAGCTTGGCGATCATCGGGTCGTAGAACGGCGAGATGGCGTCGCCTGCGCGCACGCCAGAGTCGATGCGGACCGCGGCCGGCACGCCGGTCCCCGGAGCACCACCCAGTTCGAAGCTCACCGCTGATGGCGTATCCATGTGGCGCAGCGTGCCGATCGAGGGCAGGAAGCCCTTTTCCGGATTTTCCGCATAGATGCGCGCTTCGATGGCGTGGCCGTGAATTGCCAGTGTGTGTTGCTGCTTCGGCAGCGGCTCGCCGGCGGCGACGCGGATCTGCCATTCCACCAGATCGGTCCCGGTGATCATTTCGGTCACCGGGTGTTCCACCTGCAGGCGGGTGTTCATCTCCATGAAGTAGAACGAGCCGTCCTGATTGGCGATGAATTCCAC
>FSZM01000137.1_pt1 | contig 19429 bp, 13 predicted proteins | sample 1638831 | NCBI WGS metagenome assembly FSZM01 (sample SAMEA3914813, study PRJEB12502) | metagenome | biome: forest; material: soil | place: Canada | collected 2011-07-07 | depth 0.3 m
ACTTGCCGCAGAATCCTTTGCGTCCAGCCGCCCCACGCGATCGGGGCGTTACACGATATCGCTCCGGCCGGCAAGTTCCACTGAAAACGGCCTAGAGCCCTTACAAGGCATTGACATTATTCTTTTTGTTTCAGGCGTTTAATTGCAATTTCAAATTTGCGCCGCCTGGCATATTGCATCTTATAACGGATATAAGCAGTTTTGGAACGACACACTTGATTATTTATTGCGGTGCGTTTTTTTCAATCTATTACCCAAACAATCAACCTACTGGTATTCGACGCATCTTTGCACGGCTCATGCCGGCATTCACCGTGCTAACGCTTACCACAACTTTTTTTGCACTCTGGGGCATAGTTGTTCCTGATGCTCAATCCACCGAACCCGTCGCACCTTTGTACGGGGGGTTGAGCACGGTTGTGATGCTGACTGCATTTTGGGATGGGTGGCGTACCAGCACTGGCGAGGAAAGGCAGCGCTATGGATGGCTGCTTGCATCAATGGGTACTTCATCGTTTTTCACAACACTAAGCACCGTACCAGGCTTTGCACCCGGAGATGCAAATACGGTTTCTTTTCTTGTAGTCAATACAGCTTATATTTCGTCGTTGCTGGCGATGGAAACCGGCGTCGCCTATGCGGTACTAAAACATCGCGTTTTCAACTTCGGTTTTGCGGTCAATCGAGCGCTATTTTATAGTGCAACGACTTTGATTTTGTTGATTGCGTTTGGTATCATCGAGTGGCTATCCGAGCACTTTCTTCATTTTGAAGGACGCGAAACGAATGTTCTGGTCGACGGTGCAATCGCGCTTGGAGTTTATCTGACTTTCCATAAGGTTCGTCACGTCTTCGAACACTGGCTTGAGCGTATCTTCTTTCACAAGTGGCACGTGAACGAGGCAAAACTGCGGAAGTTCGTGATACAGGCGGCGCATATAACGACGACGGACGTGTTGCTGCGCGATTTTCGGTCGGAACTGAAACGATTCGGCGGCGGCGCGACTTGTGCGATCTATATGCGGGACGTCGAGGGCAACTACAGCTCAACAGCTGCCCCCTACGCCGACACTACAGATTGCATCGATGTCAACGATCACATTTGCGTGGCTCTGCGTTCAGACCGTGCTCCGATGGTGGTCAACGACGAACACTCAATTCACCCCCGCGAATTAGCGCTACCCATGTGCCATCGTGGCGACCTTCATGGGTTTGTGTTGTTGCGAGCAAAGCTCGATGGAGAGGAGTATCGACCAGATGAAGTCGATGTCCTGGCTTTTGCAACGCATCAGGTTGGATTAGATCTGTATGCGCTGCGAGTCGAGAAGCTGGAAGCGTATCTGGCGAAGGCACATAGTGAGGCAAATACATTACGGTCTTTGATTATGCAGGACCGAATTTCATCGCATGCGCTAGAGCGCCGGGGTCAAGTCTGACATTCGGACACGAGCAGAGCTAATTTCGGCCGGTTGAAGATATGGTTCGGAAATTAGTAGTTTCTTTCTATGCCTGAATTCAGTAAAAATGGCCTATATTGAGGAGCAAGTCACAGTTTGATGAACTTGTGATGGACTTGGTGCTGTTTTTGGCTGCATTTTCATAGGTAATTCGATACCGGCCCGAGCACAAGCAACTCAGGTTTCACACAACAAAAAACCCGCTAATCTCTTCCGAGTAGCGGGTTTTTTGTTGCCTGCGCAGGTGACGCGAATTAGTGGGCTGTCACCGTCACCGGGATGATCGCCTGGGCGCTGCCGCCGGACGAATCGCTCACCACGACTTTCAATTGATAGCTGCCGGCCACCGGGCTGTTCCAGTACGGCACCAGGGTCAGGCCATTCGACTGGAACATCATGCCCAGCGGGACGCCGGAAATCGTGATCGAAATCGCGTTCACACCGGCATCGGCGATCGTGATCGAGCCGCTCATGGCGTGCCCGGCCACGCCGTTCATCGCCGATGTCGTGATCGTCGGGCCGCTGCCACTGGCGGCGCTGCTGATCTGTACCGTGTACTTGGCCGAGCCGCTCAAGCCGGTCTTGCTGTCCTTGGCGGTGACGCTGACGGCATAGCTGCCGGCCAGCGGATTGGCCCAGCTGACCGTGCCCACGCTGTTGATGGTCATGCCGGACGGCGCGCCGCTGAGCGTGTAGCTGACTTGGTTGACGCTGCTGGCCGTTGCCGAGAACAACAGCGGCACGCCCACCCGGCCATCGATGGTGCCCCCGATCAGCACCGGCGCCGCCAGCGGCGCGATGACGACGGTGTACATGCCCTGCCCGCTCAAGCCGGTCTTGCTGTCCTTGGCGGTGACGCTGACGGCATAGGTGCCGGCCAGCGGCACCGACCAGCTGACCACGCCGGCGCTATTGATGCCCATGCCGGCCGGCGCGCCCGCCAGCGTGTAGCTGAGCGGATTGGTCGAGGTGCTCGATACGGTAAACGACAGCGCCGTTCCCACCATGCCCTGGATGGTGGCCGATGCCACTTGCGGCGGCGCGACCACGCTCAGGCCCGACAGCGCCGACAGCAGGCTGGCGGCGTTCGGCGTACCCAGGCCAGTCAGCTGGTCGTAGCCGGTCTTGGCGCTGCAGGCGGAGCAGCTGCCGTCGCTGCCCTTGACGATGTCGGCGAAGCTCGCCGCGTAGGTCCCCGGAACGGTGGCAATCTGGCCGTACAGGGCTGCGTGCGGCGCGCCCAGCGCGGCCTTGCCGTTCAGCGCGCGGGTGGCATTGGCCACCGCCATCAGGCCGGCCCATTGCGGCGTCGCCAGGCTGGTGCCGCCGACGCTGGCCCAGCGCACCGCGGCGCTGCCGGGCGTGAGCACCGCCACGTACTGGCCGGAGGCTGGATCGGCATTGAAGGCCACGTCGGCCACCGTGCGGTGCGTGGCATAACCCATGCCGGGGACGGCATTGCTCTGGTAGCTGGGCGTCGCCGTGTACTGGCTGACGCCGCCGCCGGTGCCGGACCAGGCCACTTCGGAGCGGGTGCCGCTGCCACTGTAGCTGAGCGTGGTGCCGCCCACGGCCAGCACATGTGGCGACACGGCCGGCCACGAGACCTCGGCGCCGGAGTCGCCGGTGGCGGCCAGGTAAGTCATGGAACTGGCGGCAAACACGCTGTCGGAGGACTGGGTGCCGCTGCTTTCAGGGCCGCCAAAGCTCATCGAGACCACGCCCGGTCCCATGGCGTTGGCCAGCCTGGCGGCGCCCAGCAGGTTGTTGTAGCTGGAGTCGGCCGCCTCGATCAGCACGATGCGCGCCAGCGGCGCGGTGGCGTGCGCCCACTGCACGTCCAGCGTGATTTCAGTGGCCCAGCCGGAGTCATAGGCGGGCTGGGTGGTGGTCAAGGTGCCGCTGGCGGTGCTGTACACCACCGCCAGTTCGCAGCCGCTGGTCGACGCGGCAGCCAGCGGCAGGCTGGCGTTGGCGGCGATGGTCTTGCTGCTGCAGCTTGGCAGGGCGAATTTCTGGTTGAACGCGTCCAGCTCGGCGGCCACGTTCGGGTCGTGCTGGGCATCGAGGATGTAGATGGTCTGGCCGGCGCCCAGCTGGGCCGCCTGGCTCGCCGTCAGCGCGGTGCCGGCGGCCGGCAGCGCCGGCAAGCCGTAGGCGGCGCGGATTTGCGCCGGGCTGTAGGTCGCCACCACCGAGCCGGTGGCGGCCGGCGCGGCAGCCGCTTCCGGCGTCAGGCTGCGCATCGCTTCCACGTGGCGGCCCTGCAGCGCCTGCACGGTCAGGCGGCGCGTCGACAGGTGCTGGAATTCGCCAGGGATGGCTTGCGCGTGGGGCTGCGCATCGCCGGACGGCTGCTCAGGGTCGTCCAGCAGCACAGGCGCCATGTGGAACGAGGGCAGCGCCATGCGGCGCGCATCTTCGGCCGGCAGGCTGGCCGGGTCCAGTTGCAAGGTGATGGAGCCGGTCGCCAGCGGTGCGGCGGCCTGCGCCACACGCGCTTGCGGCAAGCTGTCGCTGCTGCTGCCGCCGCAGGCGCTCAGCAGCGCCGCCACACACACCGTCAGCGCTGGGGCAAGGGCGGAAGAGGGCTGAATCGGGGTGAAAATTTGCTGTTTCATCATCTTCCTTGCTGTTGCGCGCTGGCGCCTTGTATCCGTACGGCAATTATCGCATATTTTTTAGGCAGTTCAAGGATGGGAACGTATCCAAGCCAGCGGCGATGGGCGGCTGTCGTTGCCGTGGCGCAAATTTCACTTGCTTTGGCCCAAAACGGGCTGATCCTCGGGTGTCAGGCGGCCGGCTTATTTCCGATAATGGATCCATCTTGATCCAAGGAACTAGGAACGAATATGCTGCCCGCCCCGCCCCAAGCTGCACTGGCCCTGACCCTGGGCGCCACCCCGCTCGACTTGCCGCCCAACACCGCCATGCTGGCGCTGACCTTGCTGGCGCCGCTGTCGGGCAATCAGCGCGGCGTCATTGACGCCATGGTGGCCATGCTGGAGGACGAGCTGCTGCTCGACGTGGCAGCCGGCCCGCCGATCGAACCCGGCCGCTGCTGGCTGTTGCCGGCGGATCTGGTGGAGCCGTATGCGGCGCTCTTCCAGTCCTACTTCGACTTCATCGGCGTGCCCTGCGCAATCACCATCCCTGCGTCGCTGCGCAGGCCGCTGCCGCTGGCCGGTTGAGTGCTGCATTGCGCGCTACATTGCGCGCTATATTGAACACTACAACCAGATCGCCAGCGCCGAGTAGGCGGTCAGCGCCATCATCACGGCGCAGAACACTTTTTGCCATAAGGGCTGCGCCAGGAAGTGGCGCAGCAGCGCGCCGGCGCCGGCCCACACCGAAATGCACGGCAAATTCACCGCGCAGAACACCAGGCAGTACACCGCGATCGCCAGCCACACCGGCAAGATGTTGGGCAGAAAGGCCGAGCCGCCGGTAATGGCCATCACCCAGGCCTTCGGGTTGAGAAACTGGAACGCGGCGGCGCCCATGAAGCTCATCGGACGGTGCGCCTGTTCCACCTTGCGCTCGAAGTTCATGGCGCGCATCTGCCAGGCCAGGTACAGCAGGTAGGCCGAACCGGCGATCTTCAGCGCGCTCTGCAGCGACGGCAGCGCGATCACCAGCGCACCGATGCCGGCCGCGCAGATCCCCAGCAGCACGCCAAAGCCGCAGGTAATGCCCAGCATGTGCGGGATCGAGCGGCGAAAGCCGAACCAGATGCCGGACGAGGTCAGCATGATGTTGTTCGGCCCCGGCGTGATCGACGAGACGAAAGCAAAGGTGGCCAGCGGCGCCAGGGCGATCAAAGCGTCCATGGCGTCCCCTGGCTGCTGGCGTGGATGGTGTGACGGTGTGCTGGCATGGCGCCCTCCTGAGTGAGCTTCCATGCTAATCGACAAAACCAATACAGTACCGATACAGCCACCCATACAGCCACAGAAGCTGTATGGGTGTTTTTACCAGTACAAAACTAGAAACCGGCGTTGGGCAGCGGGCGCGGGATCAGGTAGACCTGCTTCTGGCGCTGGTCGATATAGCGGAAGCCCGCTTGGTCGAAGTAGCCGTCTTCCTCCAGCATGATGCGGATGTTCTTCTTCCACTCCGGCACCGGCGCCTCGGCATTGAGCTCGATCGAATAGGCGCTCTGGTAGTGCATCGGGAAGTCGCCGATGCCGGGCACGCCACCCTGCATGTCCCACATGCCGATCGCCGGCCCCGCCGCGTGGCCGTGGTAGCCGATCGGATGGGTGTAGATGGTCGGCGCGATGCCCTCGCTCTTGGCCTGCGCCAGCGCCGCCGCCAGTATCTGGTTGCCGGTGCGGCCTTCCTTGAACTGGCTGGTCAAAATATCCTGCAGGCGGTTGGCCTGCGCAAACGCGGCCTTGATCCCGGCCGGCACCGCGCGCTCTCCCGCACGCAGCACATAGGCATGCTCCTGGATGTCGGTGTTCAAGCGCAGATAGGTGATGCCGATATCCACATGCAGCAAGTCGCCCGGCAGTATCACATTGCTTTTCGGGTGGGCCGAGAAATCGTTGGAGCGCTCGCTGGCGTCATTGCGCTGCACCGACACCGATGGATGGAACCAGGTGTCATAGCCGCTGTCGCGTATCTTTTGGCGGAACCACCATTCCACATCGTCGGTGGTGGTGATGCCCGGCGTGATCACTTGTTCCGAAAAGCCCTGGTCGATGATCTTGTGCGTCGCATTGATCAGCTGCGGATAGATCTGCATCTCGCGCTCGGTGCGGCTCTCCAGCCACGCCACGCCCAGCTGCTCGGCCGACCTCACCTTGCCGTGGAAGGCCGCCGGCAGCTTGCGCATGAATTCCGTGTACTCGGTGTGATCGAGTCCGTCGGCATGCGCGAAATCGAGCGAGGTATTGAGGCCGATGCTGGCCGGATTGCGCGTCTTGATCAAGTCCACCAGCGCATCCCACTGGTCCGGGAATTTTTTCGTATCCCAGGCACCCACGATGGTATCGCCGACGTTGTAGCGTGCGATGGCCAGCTTCTCCACCTTGCCGCTGTTGGGATCGCGATGGAACACCAGCACCGTGCGGCGGCGCGCGTTCAGCCATTCGGCCGGCAGCATGGTCTTGAGGATAGGATCCTCATTGTATTCGCGCGACATGACGATCCACATCTCGATGCCATTCTTTTGCATCAGCGTGGGCAGCAGCGTGTCCAGCCGCTCGTTCAACAACTCGTTGACGACCCTGGCCTGGTCGCGCACCGATAACACTTGCGCGCCCGCCACGGTGGCGGCGCACATCAACACTGCTGCAAGCATCTTTTTCATCGAGCGATCCGGTTTGCCTATGGAGCCGACAATATAACCTGAAGCCGGCCGCTGCCGACACAAACCAGGTGAAGAGCTCCCCATATCGTGTCAGCGCCCGCTCTCCCCTCGGCCAGATCAGCATTTTTGCAATCCGACTTTGCAGTCTTGGGCGTTCCCATGGCGGGCATTCGGTCCTACCATGCACCCATCGCAACCATAACCGTCAGACAAGGAGCACGCCATGCATGACAGCCTGACCATTACCGTCCCCGACGGCAGCTTCCAGTGCTACGTGGCGCGCCCTTCGGTGGCGCTGGCCAGCGCCCCGGTGATCGTCGTGATGCAAGAGATCTTCGGCGTCAACGCCGGCATCCGCAGCATCGCCGACGACTATGCCGCCAAGGGCTACATCGCCGTCGCCCCCGACCTGTTCTGGCGCGCCGAGCCGGGCCTGTCCATGTCGGAAGCGAGCCCCGGCGACTGGGCCAAGGGCTACGCGCTGTACAGCGCCTACGACGTCGACCGCGGCGTGCTGGACGTGGCCGCCACCATCGCCGCCGCGCGCGGCATGCATGGCGCCAGCGGCAAGGTCGGCGTCACCGGTTACTGCCTGGGCGGCCTGATGACCTATCTGACGGCGGCCCGCGCCGATGCCGATGCCTTCGTCGCCTACTATGGCGGCAGCACCGAGAAATACCTGGACGAAGCGGTCCACATCAAGCGCCCGCTGCTATACCACCTGGCCGAGGAAGACGAATACATCGTCCAGGAGGCGCGGGCGGCCATCCACGCCGCGCTGGACGCCAAGCCGCACGCCGAACTGCACGACTACCCCGGCTGCAACCACGCCTTCGCCCGCCCGGGCGGCAACCACTACGACGCCAGCGCCGCCGCGCTGGCCAACGGCCGCACCGATGCCTTCTTCAACCAGCATCTGCGCTAGCGGCTGGCTTTAGTTTTAGTTTTAGTTTTAGTTTTAGTTTTAGTTTTAGTTTTAGTTTTAGTTTTAGTTTGACAAGTGCCCCGCCGATTCATTTTTTTATAAAGGTAGAACCATCATGAGCAAGTACGATCAAGACCAGCAAGTGAGCCAGTCCCGCCGCGCTACGCTGTTCGGCAGCGCCGGTGTCGCCGCGGCAGCGGCGGCCGCCATCGCCGTGCCGCTGGCCGCCGCCAGCAGCGGCGCGCAGGCCGCGCCCATGGGCAAGGTGCAAAACAGCGTCAGCACCATCATTACCAAGGATGGGGTGGAAATCTACTACAAGGACTGGGGTCCGAAAACCGGCCAGCCGGTGGTGCTGTGCCATGGCTGGCCGCTCAGCTCGGACAGCTGGGAATCGGCCGCCTTCCTGCTGGCGGGCAACGGCTATCGCGTCATCACCCACGACCGCCGCGGCCACGGCCGCTCCAGCCAGCCCTGGGACGGCAACGACATGGACCACTACGCCGACGACCTGGCCCAGCTGATCGAGGCGCTGGACTTGAAGCACATCATCATGGCCGGCTTTTCCACCGGCGGCGGCGAAGTGGCGCGCTATGTGGGCCGCCACGGCACCAAGCGCATCGCCAAGCTGGCGCTGGTTTCGGCCGTGCCGCCGCTGATGCTCAAGACCGCCAGCAACCCGGGCGGCCTGCCGATCGAGGTGTTCGACGGCATCCGCGCGGGCCTCATCGCCAACCGCTCGCAACTGTTCCTGGACATCCCCTCCGGCCCGTTCTACGGCTTCAACCGCCCGGGCGCCAAGGCATCGCAGGGCCTGATCCAGTCGTGGTGGGCGCAGGGCATGCAGGGCGGCCACAAGAACACCTATGACTCGATCAAGGCCTTCTCGGAAACCGACTTCCGCGAGGACCTGAAGAAGTTCGACAAGCCGACCCTGATCATCCACGGCGAGGACGACCAGATCGTGCCGATCGATGCGGCAGGCCGCGCCTCGGCCAAGATCATCACGCACGCCAAGCTGATCACCTACCCCGGCGCGCCGCACGGCCTGACCGACACCCACAAGGACAAGTTCCACGCCGACTTCCTGGCCTTCGCCAAATCCTGACACGGTCGCGGCCACTGTCGCCTGCCGGCAGCACGCCAGCCGCCTGCGGGCGGCTTTTTGCTTTAGATTTGCCGAAGGGAATGTGATAATGGCAGCGAGCGGCGCTCCGTTGCCGCCGCCTCTCCAAGGACCTGCCATGAACCTGGCCCCGCTGCTCGAGCTGTTTTCCCCGTCCCGCGACCCGGCCCTGCTCAATTACGGCACCTACACCCCGTCGCTGGTCTTGCTGTCGGTGCTGGTGGCGATCTTTTCCTCCTGGATGGGCCTGCAGATGGCCGGCCAGGCCAACGCCAGCAACAGCCGCTGGCTACGCATGGCCACGCTGTCGAGCGGCAGCTTGTCGCTCGGTTGCGGCGTCTGGGCCATGCACTTCATCGGCATGCTCGCTTTCAATCTGTGCACCAGCGTCGAATACGACCCCGGCCTGACCATTTTGTCCATCTTGCCCAGCCTGGCCGCCTCCGGCGTGGCGCTGACCATCATCGCCCGCCAGCGCGTCACCGGCTGGTCGCTACTGACGGGCGGCGTGCTGGTCGGCGCCGGCATCGGCGCCATGCACTATGCCGGCATGGCCGCCATGCGCATGCCGCTCGAGCTGCGCTACGACCCGTGGATGTTCGGCCTGTCCATCGTGGTGGCGGTGGTGCTGGCCACGCTGGCGCTGTGGGTGCGCTTCGGCCTGCGCACCTTCGGCGACAAGCTGAGACGGCACGTGCGGGTGGCCATCAGCGCCACCACCATGGGCTGCGCCATCGCCGGCATGCACTACACCGGCATGGCGGCTGCGCGCTTCGTCGGCCGCCTGCCGCCCGGCAGTGCGCCAGGCCAAAGCAGCACCTTCCTGGCGCTGGCCTTGTCGCTGATCGTGGTCACCTTCACCATCTTCGTGTTGTCGGCCAACGGCCTGCTGCGCTACCGCGAACTGTTTTTGCAACTGAGCCAGAGCGAAAGCTGGATGCGCGCACTATTGACCACCACCGTCGACGGCGTCATCACCGTCGACGCGCAAGGCACCATCCTCGAATACAACGCCTCGGCCGAGCGCATCTTCGGCTGGAAGCGCGACGCCATCGTCGGGCGCAACATCCGCCTGCTGATGGCCGACCCGGACCGCTCGGAACAGGATGGCTTGCTCAACTATCTGCGCACCGGCAATGTCGCCATCACCGGCAAGGGCAGCGAAGTGATGGCCGTGCGCCAGGACGGCAGCCTGCTGCCGATCCGCCGCGCCATGGGCCACGCGCGCCTGGCCGAGCGCGACCTGTTCGTGCTGTTCATCACCGACATCAGCGAACGGCGCGCCATCATGCAAGCACTGCGCGACAGCGAGCAGCAATTTCGCTCGCTGATCGGCAACATCCCCGGCATCTCCTTCCGCAGCAGCGCCCGGCCCGGCTTCCCGCTGGCCTTCATCAGCGACGGCGTCGAGCGCGTGGCCGGCTACCCGGCGACCGACTTCCTGCCGCCGCAGCCGCGCCGCACCTTGGCCGACCTGGTGATCCCGGCCGACCACGCGCGCGTGGCGGCCGAGCTGGCGCGCGCGGTCGAGCAAGCCAGTTCCTACCAGATCGAATACCGGCTGCGCCACGCCGACGGCAACCTGCACTGGATGTGGGAAAACGGCGCCGCCATGCGCGACGAGGCCGACGGCGAAGTGCGCTGGATCGACGGCGTCATCCTCGACATCAGCGAGCGGCGCCAGATGGAGGAGGAACTGCGCCAGGCCAAGGAAAACGCCGAGCAGGCCGCCGCCGCGCGCGCCAGCTTCGTGGCCAACATGAGCCATGAAATCCGCACGCCGATGAACGCCATCCTCGGCTTCACCGACGTGCTGCTGGATACGCCGCTGGACGCCGAGCAGCGCCGCCACCTGGACACGGTGCGCAGCCAGGGCCGCGCGCTGCTGCGCCTGCTCAACGAAATCCTCGACAAGGCCAAGCTGGACAAGGGCGCCATGGAACTGGAGCGCAGCGACTACAACTTGCTGGCCCTGATCGACGAACTGTCCTCCACCTACGGCAACTACGCGCGCAGCAAGGGGCTGGCGATCGACATCCGCTACGATCCGCAACTGCCGCCATGGCTGCACGGCGACGAGCTGCGCATGCGCCAGATCCTCAGCAACCTGCTCGACAACGCCATCAAGTTCACCGCCGCCGGCCAGGTCAGCCTGGAAGTGCAGCAGCTGGACCGGCAATTGCACCTGATGGTGCAGGACACCGGCATCGGCATCGCGCCCGAGCGGCTGACCGCGATCTTCGACCCGTTCACCCAGGCCGACGCCTCGATGACGCGGCGCTATGGCGGCACCGGCCTGGGCACCACCATCAGCAAGCAGCTGGTGGGGCTGATGGGCGGGCGCATCTGGGCCAACAGCGAACTGGGGGCCGGCACCACCTTTCACGTCACGCTGCCGCTGGAGCCGGCGCACGGCAACCCGCAGCAGCAGCGCGCCCGCCAGGTGCGCGCGCTGCCGCCGCTGCACATCCTGGCCGCCGACGACGTGCCGCAAAACCTGGAACTGCTGCAGCTGCAGCTGCACAAACAAGGCCACCGCGTGCAGACCGCGGCCGACGGCGCACAGGCCGCCGCGCTGGCGGCCGCCACCCGCTTCGACCTGATCCTGATGGACGTGCAGATGCCGCACCAGGATGGCCTGGAAGCGACGCGCGCCATCCGCGCCGCCGAACAGGCGGCCGGTTTGACGCCGGTGCCCATCATCGCCATGACCGCCAGCGTGCTGGAGGCGCACCGCGAGGCCAGCGCCGCCGCCGGCATGCAGGGCTTCGCTTCCAAGCCGGTGGACTGGCAGGCACTGTCGCATGAAATCGCCCGCGTGCTGGGCCTGCCGGCCGACGCCTCGCTGGCCGGCCCGCAGCTAGCGGCATCGGCCGAGCGCATCCGTAGCCTGAACCGCAAGGCCGGCCTGTACCGCTGGGGTGGCGACGCGCGGGTCTACCAACAGGCGCTGGAGCGCTTCGCGGCCGACCATGGCCATGCCGCCACGGCGCTGGCGGCGCAGTTGGCGGCCGGCGACTGGGCCTCGGCGCTGGCCGACTGCCACCGCCTGCGCGGCGTGGCCGCCAACCTGGGACTGGAGCGGCTGGCGGCGGCGCTGGCCGCGCTGGAGCAGTGGTGCGCCGCCGCACCCGGCCCGGCAGCGGCGCTGGAGGGCGCGCCCCTGCCACCGGTGCGCGAAGCGTTGCAGGGGGCGCTGGCGGTGCTGCGCCGCACCGCGCCTATTGCCGACCATGCCGACCATGCCGGCCCGGCCGGGCGCGCCGGCGCGCATAGTGGCAATGGCGCCGCCGGCGCCCCGGCCGGCACGCTGGACGCCCGGGCCGCGCTGGCGGCCGGCACAAGCCTGATACAATCGCTGCAACGCGGCGCCCTCGACGACGGCGCGCTGGCCGCGCTGACGGCCAGCCTGGCCGGCCATGCCGGCGTCGAGCTGGCGCAGGTGGAGCGCGCCGTGGGCGATTTCGATTTCCCGCTGGCGGCCGGCAAACTGCAAACCCTGCTGAACCAACTGGCCCAGGAGCCGACATGACCCCCGTCCCTTCCCCGCTGCCGCCGCAGTTGCCCCTGATCCTTGCGGTCGACGACGAAGCGAGCAACCTGCAGTTGCTGCGCCAGATCCTGCAGGACGACTACCGCCTGCTGTTCGCCAAGGACGGCGCCCGCGCGCTGGAACTGGCACGCCAGGAAGCGCCGGAACTGATACTGCTCGACGTGATGATGCCCGGCATGACCGGCTACCAGGTGTGCGAACAGCTCAAGGCCGATCCGGCCACCGCCGCCATTCCAGTCATCTTCGTCACCGCTCTTAGCGACGCCTGCGACGAAGTGGTCGGCTTCGACGCCGGAGCGGTCGACTACATCACCAAGCCGGTCAGCCCGCCCGTCGTGCGCGCCCGCGTGCGCAACCACCTGTCGCTGGTGCGTATGGACGAACTGAAACGCACCCGCCTGGAAATCGTCCAGCGCCTGGGGCTGGCGGCCGAATACAAGGACAACGAAACCGGCCTGCACGTAATTCGCATGAGCCACTACGCGCGCATCCTCGGCCTGGCCAGCAGCATGAGCGAGGCCGAGGCGGACGACCTGCTGCACGCCGCGCCGATGCACGATGTCGGCAAGATCGGCATCCCGGACAGCATCCTGCGCAAGCCCGGCCCGCTGGACAAGGATGAATGGCAGATCATGCAGTCGCACGCCACCATCGGCGGCGCCATCATCGGCCGCCACGCGGGCGGCATGCTGGCGATGGCGCATGACGTGGCGATGACGCATCATGAAAAGTGGGATGGCAGCGGCTATCCTAACGGCCTGTCCGGCACGCAAATTCCACAGGTGGGGCGCATCGTGGCGATCGCCGACGTGTTCGACGCGCTGACCTCGGCGCGTCCCTACAAGGCCGAATGGCCGGTGGAGAAGGCGGTCCAATACCTGGAGCAGCAGCGCGGCCAGCACTTCGATCCGGAGCTGGTGCAGCTATTCCTGGCGCAGCTGCCGGCCGTGCTGGAGGTCAAGCAGCGCTGGGCGGAAACCCCTGCAGCAGCCGCCGTAGCAGCAGCGGCAGCTTAGGCGGCGCGGCGCTTGCGCTCGACCAGTTCGCGGTACAGCGCCGCATAGCTGGCCGCCATTTTTTCGGCAGTGAACAATTCCCAGTAGCGCGTCTCGGCGCGGCGGCCCATGTCGGCCGCCAGCTGCGGGTTCTCCCACAGCGTGCGCATGGCGTTGCCGAACGCTTGCGGATCGCTGGGCGGCACCACCAAGCCGGTGTCGTTGTCGATGTTGATGTAGGTGGTGCCGGTACCGATCTCGCTGGAAATCATCGGTTTGCCGAACATCGCCCCTTCCAGCAGCGAGATGCCGAACGCCTCCGAGCGCAGGTGCGACGGGAACACCATCGCATAGCACAGCTGCAGCAACGCGATCTTGTCCTCTTCCTCCAGCGCGCCGACGAACATCACATGGCTCAGGCCCAGGCGCTCGGCGTGGGCCTTGAGCTCCTGCTCGATCGGTCCGGCGCCGACGATCACCACCGGGTAGTCGACGTTGGCCATCGCGTCGAGCAGGATATGCAGGCCCTTGTAGTAGCGCAGCACGCCGATGAACAGGAAAAAACGCTCGCCGGCGACTTTGCGCCACTTCTCCAGCACCGCCGCGCTGGCCGGCGGATAACTGGATTTGTCGAGGCCGAAGGTGATGGTGCGGGTCTTGGACGCGAAGCGGTTCAGCACCGGCGACGAGGCCAGGTAGTTGGGCGAGGTGGCCACGATCACGTCCACGCTGCGCAGAAAGCGGCGCTTGAGCGGCGTGTACACGCGCAGCAGGTTCTTTTGCCGCACGATGTCCGAGTGGTAGGTCACCACGCTGGGCTTGCGCACCCGCGCCATGAAGTGCGCCAGGTCCATGAACGGCCACGGGAAGTGGTAATGGATCACGTCCGCCTTGCGCGCCAGGCGCGCCAGCTGGCGGATCGCGGCAAACGAAAAGCCGGTCGAGGCCACTTCGAAATCGAGCGGCACGCGGTGCACCTTGTGGCCTTCGTATTCCAGCTCGAACGGGCCTTGCTGGTCGCGCGTCAAAGTCAGCACTTCATTGCTCACACCGAACTGCGAGGTGCCGACGCACAACTGGCGTATCACCTGTTCGATGCCGCCCCAGGAATCGGGGTAGTAAGTCTTGTAAAAATGAAGAACGCGCATAAGGTATGGGGTACGGCGGACGCGGCGCGGGCCGCGTCAGGATGAAAGGACGGCGTGATACACGGCGGCGGTCTTGCGCGCCGTTTCAGCCCAGGTCAGTTGCAGCGCGCGGCGCTGGCCGGCGGCGATGCAGCGCGCGCGCAGTGTGTCGTCGCGCACCAGCGACAGCATGGCCGCGCTCAGTTCGGACGCCGACAACGGATCGATTTCCAGCGCCGCGCCCTGCGTCACTTCCGGCAGCGAGGTGGTGTTGGAGGCGATCACCGGCACGCTCGAGGCAAACGCCTCCACCACCGGGATGCCAAAGCCCTCATACAGCGACGGAAACACGAACACCCCGGCCGCCGCGTAGATGTGGCGCAGCTGTGCGGCGCTGGTCAGGCGGTCCAGCCAGAGCACGTTTTCACCGTTCTGCATGGCGGCCTTGATCTGCCGCACCAGGATCTCGCTGCGCGCGCCGGCCATGCCGACGATGACCAGCTGGCGCGACGCGCGCACCACCGGCGGCAGCGTCAGGTAGGCCGCCAGCAAGCGTTCGCCGTTCTTGCGCGGCTGCAACGTGCCGACAAACAGGAAGTAGCCCGGCTTGAGACCATGTGCCGCCACCGTCGCGGCGATGTCTTGCTCGGCCGGGCGATCCAGCCAGGCCTCGTCCACGCCGGCCGGCACCACGCTGATGCGGCCTTGGTCGACGCCGAAGCATTGCACCAGTTCCGCGATCGCGTATTCGGTATGGGCGATCACATGGTCGGCCTTGCGCGCGGCCTTGGCCTGCAGCCAGTTCTTCAGGCCGCGCAGGCGCGGATTGCACCACTCGGGATGGGAGATCGGCAACGCGTCGTGCAGCGTTGCCAGCACCGGGCAGTCCATGCGCACGATGCGGTAATCGGTGGCGTGGAACAGATCGATGGGACCGGGCGGCGGCGCGTTCGGCTGGCGCGCACCGCCCGGCGCGGCCGGCACGCCGGCGCGCACCGCCAGTTGTGCGCTGGCCGGCAGCAGCAGGTCGCCGATGGTCGCCAGCGGGAACGACAGCGGCAAGGCACGGCCCACGCTGAGACGGTCGGCGCGGCCGGGCGGCGCATACGACAGCGGCCGCACTTCGCAGCCGGCCTGCGGCAGATGGCGCAGCAACGCTTCGCTGTAGACGCCGATGCCGTCCAGCCGGCCGCCGTTAAGCGCCGGTTCAATGGTGGTGGTCGACAGGCCGACGCGCAGCCTGGCGCCGGTGCCGGAAGAAGTGGCGGCTGCGGCATGGGCCGGCACGCCGGCTGGGCCGCCCGTGCTCACGCCTGGTACATCCATCGCAAGGTGTCGGCCAGCGGCAGCGGCGCTATCGCGCCGACCACGGCGGCCAGGCGGCGGTTGTCGCCCGTCAGGCGCGCCACCTCGTTGGCCCGCACGAAGGCCGGGTTGACGTGGACCTTGATTTTATAGCCGGCGATAGCGGCCATCATGTCCAGCGCCTCCCCCAGCGAGTAGGCGCGGCCAGAGCAGATGTTGAACGCGCGGCCGGCCGCGGCATCCGGCGCGCCCAGCAGCCGGCGGTAGGCCGCGGCCACCATGCGCACGTCGGAAAAATCGCGCCATACATGCAGGTTGCCCAGCTCGATGTCGGCAGCCTTGCGGCGGAAATGCGCGACGATCTTCGGCAGCAGGAAGTTCTCGTGCTGGCCGACGCCGGTGTAGTTGAACGGACGGGTGACGATCAGCGGCAGCTTGTCCTGCCACAGCCGCGCCATGTATTCCATGGAGAGCTTGCTCACTGCGTAATCGTTGGCCGGTGCGGCCGGCACGTCCTCGTCGATCACACCGACATCGGTATTGCCGTAGATATTGGCGCTGGACGCCAGCAGCACGGCCGACGGGCGCTCGTCCTGCGGCAAGGCGGCCAGCGCCTCCAGCAGGTTGCGGGTGCCGCAGACGTTGACGCGGTAAATCTGTTCGACGTCGGCATGGCCGACGAAGGCGATGCCGGCCAGGTGCGCCACCACGTGCGGACGCACTTGCTGCACCATGGCGCCGACGGCGGCGCGGTCGGTCAGGTCGAGCGCATACAGGCCCTCGCCTGCCGCATGTGCTGGCGTGGTGGTGCCGAACACTTGATAGCCGGCGGCGCGCAGTTCCTGCTCGAGGTAATGGCCGGTAAAGCCGGCCAGTCCGGTAATCAGGGCCCGTTTGCCAGCGCCTTCCTGCAGCGTCGACATGGAAACCAGCGTGGCCGCCGTCATGGCCGTCTCCTTAGAAAGAGAAACCGGCTTGGTTGCGGCGCAAGTCGGCCTCGACCATCATATGGCACAACTGCTCCAGTGTGGTCTGCGGCTTCCAGCCCAGTTCCGCCATTGCCTTGGCCGGGTTACCGATCAACAGCTCGACTTCGGCCGGACGGTAGAACTGCGGGTTGACGCGGACCAGCACCTTGCCGGTTTTCTGGCAGGTGCCGATTTCATGGTCGGCCGAACCGGACCATTCGATCGCCACGTCGATCGCCTTGAAGGCCATCGAGACGAAATCGCGCACGGTTTCGGTGCGGTTGGTGGCCAGCACATAAGTGCCCGGCTGGTCCGCTTGCAGGATGCGCCACATGCCTTCCACGTATTCCTTGGCAAAACCCCAGTCGCGCTTGGCGTCCAGGTTGCCCAGCTCCAGCACGTCGAGCTTGCCCAGCTTGATCTTGGCGACCGAGTCGGTGATCTTGCGGGTGACGAACTCGCGCCCGCGCAGTGGCGACTCGTGGTTGAACAAGATGCCCGACGAACCGAAGATGCCATACGATTCGCGGTAGTTGACCGTCATCCAGTGCGCATACAGCTTGGCCACGCCATACGGGCTGCGCGGATAGAACGGCGTGTCTTCCACTTGCGGGATGGCCTGTACCTTGCCGAACATTTCCGAGGTCGACGCCTGGTAGAAGCGGATCTTAGGATTGACGATGCGGATCGCCTCCAGCAGGTTGACCGGGCCGATGCCGGTGATTTCCGCGGTGGTGACCGGTTGCTCGAACGACACGCCGACAAAGCTTTGCGCGGCCAGGTTGTACACCTCGTCTGGCTGGGCGTTCTGCAACAGGCGTATGCTCGAGCTCAGGTCGGTCAAGTCATACTCGACCAGTTTCAGCTGGGGATGCGACTCGATGCCCAATTCCTCGATGCGCCAGAAATTGACCGAGCTGGTACGGCGATAGGTGCCGGTCACCGCATAGCCTTTTTCCAGCAACAGCTGTGCCAGATAGGCGCCGTCCTGGCCGGTAATGCCCGTAATGAGCGCTTTTTTGGGTTTTTGCATGGTTTTACATCCGAAGCTTTGAGAGAGGCCGGGGCCACTACAGCCCCCCTGATACGGGCGACATTGTAACAGACCAGCCATCGCGCACTCCCCGCCGCAGCGCTGCCATTACAACAATTACATCTTGTTACAGGGGAATAAAAACCAGTTAAAAAACCGGGGAGCGGCCCCCAAAAAAACGGGGGCAGGGCACGATTTCCGCTGGAACATCGTGCTCTGCCCCCCGTTTTGGGGCGGGATCAGGCCTTGCGTTCGGCGACCGCGTCAACCACGCACAGCGCGGTCATGTTGACGATGCGGCGCACCGTGGCCGATGGCGTCAGGATATGCACCGGACGGTCGCAGCCCAGCAGGATAGGGCCGACCGCGATGCCGTTGCCGGCCGCCGTCTTCACCAGGTTGTAGGCGATGTTGGCGGCGTCGATGTTGGGCATCACCAACAGGTTGGCGTCATGCTGGAGGTTAGAACCCGGCATGATGGTGGCGCGCAGCTTGGAGTCCAGCGCGGTATCGCCGTGCATCTCGCCGTCGATTTCCAGGTCCGGCGCGCGTTCCTTGATCAGGGCCAGCGCGGCGCGCATCTTCTGCGCCGAGGCACTGTTGGACGAACCGAAATTCGAATGCGACAGCAGCGCCGCGCGCGGCGACAGGCCGAAGCGCACCATCTCTTCGGCCGCCATGATGGTGATGGCGGCAATTTCCTCGGCGCTCGGGTTCTCGTTGACGTGGGTGTCGACGATCACCAACTGGCGCTCCGGCAGGATCAGCACATTCATCGCCGCGTACACGCAGGCGCCCGGACGGCGGCCCAGCACCTGGTCGATGTAGTGCAGGTGCAGCTGGGTGGTGCCGAAGGTGCCGCAGATCATGCCATCGGCATCGCCCTTCTTGATCATCATTGCGCCGATCAGCGAGTGGCGGCGGCGCATTTCCAGCTTGGCGTATTCCTGCGTCACGCCCTTGCGGTTGGTCAGCTCGTAATAGGCGTGCCAGTATTCCCGATAGCGCTCGTCATGGTCCGGGTTGATCACGTCGAAGTCGATGCCCTGCTTCAGGCGCAGGCCGAACTTGGTGATGCGCGTTTCCAGCACTGCCGGACGCCCCACCAAAATAGGCCGCGCCAGTTTTTCATCCACCACCACCTGCACCGCGCGCAGCACGCGCTCTTCTTCGCCTTCGGCGTAGACGATGCGTTTCAGGTCGGCCTGGGTGTTCTTGGCCACCGAGAACAGCGGCTTCATGAAGGTGCCGCTGCGGTAGACGAATTGCTGCAGGCTGTCGGCATACGCTTGCAAGTCCTTGATCGGCCGCGTCGCCACGCCCGAATCCTCGGCCGCCTTGGCCACGGCCGGGGCGATCTTGATCAGCAAGCGCGGATCGAACGGCATCGGGATCAGGTATTCAGGACCGAAGGACAGGTTGCTGATGCCATAGGTGGTGGCCACGATGTCCGACTGCTCGGCGTGCGCCAGTTCGGCAATCGCGCGCACCACGGCGATTTCCATCTCGCGGGTGATGGTGGTGGCGCCGCAATCGAGCGCGCCGCGGAAGATGTAGGGGAAGCACAGCACGTTGTTGACCTGGTTCGGATAGTCCGAACGGCCGGTGCAGATGATGGCGTCG
>FSZM01000030.1_pt1 | contig 19213 bp, 19 predicted proteins | sample 1638831 | NCBI WGS metagenome assembly FSZM01 (sample SAMEA3914813, study PRJEB12502) | metagenome | biome: forest; material: soil | place: Canada | collected 2011-07-07 | depth 0.3 m
GCGCCGATGATAGTGCTGCAACCAGTGTGAAAGTAGGTTATCGTCAGGCTAGTTATATGAAAAACCCCACCAGGTGATCTTGGTGGGGTTTTTTTTCGTCCATGCATAGACATGCATCTCAACAATGATGGTAATGGTTGCATGGTCGCAAGCGTCAAGCCCGTAACCCTTGGCCAAGGCTGGCCATCATATGGTTGGCGTCGCCCGTAGCGCCGACGATTCCACTTTCCCCGGCACGCTGCTCGCTGCCGATTTGAGCGACACCGCCGCCACCGACAAAGTGCCGGCCGATCTGCCCCCGCTTCCAGTTCGACGGCCTGCTCAACAACCTGGGCTTCATTCGCCTGAGCAATCGACATGCTCGACAGTAGTGTCAAATTTAAGCCAGCCTGGCCGGCTCGGCTGGACGCACCTTCAGCATGCGCCGCGCGGCACTGGCTTCCTCGCCGGGACTACGGCCGAAGAAGCGCTTGAACTCGCGGCTGAATTGCGATGGACTTTCATATCCCACTTGAGCCGCCGCTGCTTGCGCCGTCATGTCGTTGCGCGCCATCAGCAAACGCGCCTGGTGCAAGCGGGCCGATTTCAGGTACTGGATCGGCGTGCAGTGCGTCACCGACTTGAAATGCACATGAAACGCCGGCACGCTCATGCTAGCCTCCGCCGCCAGCATGCCGACATCGATGTCGGCCGCGTAATCGGCATGGATGCGGCGCAGCGCCTTGGCGATCCGGCCGAACTGGCCTTGGCTAGTCAGCGCCGCACGCATCGCTGCGCCCTGTTCACCGATCAGCACGCGGTAGCAAATCTCGCGCACGATGGCCGGACCCAGCACGTGCGCCTCAAGCGGCGAACTGAGCGCTTCCAGCAGGCGCAGCACGGTGTCGCGCAGGCGCTCGTCCATGCGGGTGGTCATCATGCCTTTGGGCATGGCTGCTACTTCGGTGTCGGTTTGGTCGATGGCAAACATCAGGTCGGCGAGCGTGGTACGGTCAACCCGGATCGACAGGCCCAGAAACGGTTCCTCTTCACTGGCTTCCGTCGCGCTGGTGAACGGCATCGGCACGGCCACCACCAGGTAGTGGTCGGTATCGAACTGCAGCACGTCGTTGCCGAAGTAAGCGCACTTTCGCCCCTGCAGCACGATGGCGATGCAGGGATCCGAGATCACCGGCGACTTGGTGGAGCTGCAGTGTGAGCGGCTCAGGCGCACGTCGTCCAGCGCTGTCGCAGTATGGCCTTCGTTCGGCGCGAGCTGATTGTGCAGTGCGATCATGCGGTCCACGCATTCCTCCGTTCGGTATTCTGTGATGAATAGGAATGATCCACGATTCCGCGCTTCATCGCTACCGATGCTACGCAGTTGCATAGGATTAGGCAATAAGCGCATAGGCATGTGCATTTGCAGCATGCCGGTTCGTTCGTAAGATGCAGGCTGGTGTTCTTGCCATTGAAAGGACCGCATATGACAACCGTTACACACACAGATCGCAAGGTCATCCTGATTGCCGGCGCCAGCCGGGGAAGCGGTCCGGCCACGGCGCGCCAGCTGGCGGGGGAGGGTTATCACGTGGTGCTGGGCGCGCGCCGCTCCAGCAAGATTCAGGCGCTGGTGAGTGAAATCCGCAAGGCCGGCGGCTCGGCTGAGTGGTTTGCGCTGGATGACTCGCGCCCGGAGCAGATGCGCGAATTCCTCGCTTTTGCGGACGATATCCACAAGCGGGTGGATATCGTCATCAACAATGTCTAAGTCCCGCTGGCCGGTTCCACCGCCGATTCAGCTTTGCCGGCAGCCGATGTGCCTTTGCTGATGCTCTCGCCATCGGCTTGGCGCAAAGTCCAGAAGGTCAGCGAGGACAAGGCGGTCAGCAGCGCCAACGTCAGGAAGGCGTGATGCAGTGCCTGCGTCAGCAGCACGCGATCCGACTGCGGCGCGTCGGCCAGGAACCAGCCCGTGACCAGCGAACCGCAGGCCAGGCCAAAGCTCATCGACAGCTGCTGCATCGAGCTGGCGATGGTGCTGGCCATGCTGGAGTCGCGGCCTTCGATGTCGGCGTAGGCGATGCTGTTCATGCTGGAGAATTGCAGCGAATTGAAGAAGCCCAGGAAGAGACTGATCATCACGATCGCAAACAGTGGTGTGCCCATTCCGACCAATGAATACATGCTGATGGTGACGCCGATCAGCAGCGTATTCACGATCAGAACCTGGCGGTAGCCGAACTTGCCCAGCACCCGTACCGAGATGAACTTCATGCCCATCGCCGCGGCGGCCGAAGGCATCATCAGCAGACCAGACTTCCAGGCCGGCAGGCCGAGTCCAAGTTGATACAGCAGCGGCAGCAGAAAAGGCATGCCGCTCACGCCCAGGCGCGTGATGAAGCCGCCGGCTACCGAGACGCGGAAGGTACGCACCTTGAACAAGGCCAGTCGCAGCAAGGGATACGGCGCATCCTTGGCATGCCAGCCATAGGCCGCCAGCAGGCTGCAGGCAATGAGCAGCAACACGGCGGCCGACGTGATATCGACCTTGTGCTCGCCGAATATCTCCAGCAGCCACGAAAGCAGCGCGATGCCGGTACCGAACAGCACTAGTCCTATCAGGTCCAGCGGCCGCGTCTCTTCGCCGACATAGTCCGGCATGTAGCGGTGCGCCAGCGCGATGGCCGCCAGGCCCACCGGCACGTTGACGAAGAAGATCTCGCGCCACGACAGCCAGTGCACGATCAAGCCACCGACCGTGGGACCAAGCAGCGGGCCTATCAGCGCCGGGATGATCACGAAGTTCATCGCCGACAACAGTTCCGATTTGGGGAAGGTGCGGATGATGGTCAGGCGGCCGACCGGCATCATCATCGCCGCGCCCAGGCCTTGCAGCAGCCGGGCCGCCACCAGCATCGGAGAATTGACTGACAGCCCGCACAGTATGGAGGCCACTGTGAAGATCGCGACGGCGCTCATGAATACGCGTCGCGTGCCATAGCGGTCGGCCATCCAGCCGCTGATGGGGATCGATACCGCCAGGCTGAGAATGTAGCTGGTCACCACCGCCTTCAGGCTCAAAGGCGTTACATGCAGGCTGGCCGCCATGCTTGGAATGGCGGTGTTGACGATGGTGGAGTCCAGCTGCTCCATGAACAGGGCGGTGGCAACCACCCACGGCAGATAGCTTTTGGCGGCGGAGGCATTCATCGGTTTGAGGCAATCGGCAGCATGAGAAGATTAATTGTCACACAAAAGCGCGGGCGTGTCTGGCACGCGACAGGCAATGCCGGCGGGCTTGCTTGTCATGGCGCCGTCATGAATCTCGCGTAAGTTGCGGGACATCACCTAGCCTGATGGAGTTGTCATGGATGACACCACGCTGTTCCCGCAACTGAAGCCGCAAGTGCCGCAGCAGGGGCGACGCAGCTTTATCCGCCAGGTGTGTTCGACCGCGCTGCTGGGCAGCACTGCAGCTGTGGGTTTGGCCGGTTGTAGTAGCACAGCGGCCAATCTGGGTGATGACGGGATCAGTTTCCAGCATGGCGTGGCCAGTGGCGATCCGTTGCAGGACCGGGTGATACTGTGGACTCGCGTCACGCCACGCCGCCTGGACGAACCGCGTGAAGTCGAGGTGCGCTGGCAGTTGGCGACCGATCCGGCCATGCGGCTGGTCGTGGCGAGCGGCAGCACCAGCACCTCGGAGCTGCGCGACTTTACCGTCAAGGTTGATGCGACGGGCTTGCTGCCGGGCCATGTGTACTATTACCAGTTCACTGCCGATGCGGTGAAGTCGGTGGTGGGCCGTACCAAGACCCTGCCGAAGCTCGATGTGCGGCAGGTACGGCTGGCGGTGTTCACCTGTTCGAATTATCCGTCCGGATATTTCAACGTCTATGCTGACGCGGCGCGCCAGGACAATATCGACGCCGCCCTGCATATCGGCGACTACATCTACGAATACGAAAGCGACGGCTACGCCTGCGACCGCGCGGAGGAACTGGGGCGTGTATCGGCGCCACGCGAACTGCTGCTGCGGCTGGAGGACTATCGCCGCCGCTATGCGCAATACCGCGGCGACGCCGATCTGCAGGCGGTGCATGCGGTGCTGCCTTTTATCGCGGTATGGGACGATCACGAATTTGCCGACGATACCTGGCGCGACGGATCGGCGGAGCACAAGAGTACCGAATACGGCCCGTTCTCACTGCGGAAGACGGCGGCCATGACGGCCTATCACGAGTGGATGCCGATCCGCCTGCCGGATCCCGATACACCGGAGAAGATTTACCGTTCCTTTGATTTCGGCAGCGTGTTGTCGCTGCACATGCTCGATACGCGCCTGATCGGCCGCGACCAGCAGCTGGTGATGTCCTCCTACTACGATGAGCACAAGCGCTTCGACGTCGCCAAATACCGGCAGGACGTCTGCTCGCCACGCCGCCAGATGATGGGGCAGGAGCAGATGACGTGGCTGGAAGGCCAGGTATCGCAATCGCGTGCACGCTGGCAGATGCTGGGCCAGCAGGTGCTGATGGCGCGCATGGAGTACCCACGTGCTGTGGCGCTGGGCCAGTGCAGCAGCACCAACTTCACGGCGCTGAAGGCGCGCGCTGCCAAGGACCCGTCATGCGTGACCGCGCGTGAACAGACCTGGCTCGATGGCGAGACCTTGCCCTGCTATCTGGATTCGTGGGACGGCTATCAGCACGACCGCGAGCTGGTATTCGCCATGATGCAGCGCCACCGCAAGAACATGGTGGTGCTGGCCGGCGACACGCACAACGCCTGGGCCAGCGATCTGCATGATGCGCAGGGCTGTCAGGTGGGTGTGGAGTTTGCGACAGCGTCGGTATCGTCGCCAGGCATGGAAGGAGCTTATCCGGACCGCGATCCGGAAGACGTTGCGAGTATGATGGTAGACCTGATCGAGCCGCTGTACTACGCGCAGACCAGCAAGCGCGGTTACATGATCGTCACCGCCAGCCACGAACAGGTGCGCTGCGACTGGCGCTTTGTGGATACCGTCTTCAAGCGCGAATTCACCGCCGCGACGGAGCGCAGCCTGCGCACCTTGCCGGGACCGGGCAACCGCAAGATCGAGGAGTGCAGCGCGGCCTAGATCGCGCTGGCGGGATTATCCCAGCGGTCTTCAAACAGGATGTCGGACAGTGGGCGGCGCTTATCCCAGCGTTCCAGTTCCAGCATGGGGGCCGTGTAAAATTCGTGCACCTGCCCGACGCACAGCACGGCGATAGGCTGGCTGCCTTCCGGCATGCCGCAGATGTCGCGCAGTTGCTGTGGCTCGAACATCGAGACCCAGCCGGCGCCGATGCCTTCTGCGCGCGCCGCCAGCCAGAAGTTTTGCAGCGCGCAGGCAGCTGAGGCCAGGTCCATCTCCGGCATGGTGCGGCGGCCAAATACGAAGTTTTCGCGCTGGTCGATCAGGCCAACCACCAGCACTTCGGCGCAGGCCAGGATGCCTTCCACCTTCAGCTGCATGAATTCTTCCGCGCGCTTGCCCAGTGCGTGCGCGGTCTGGATGCGCTCCTCATTCACGTGCTGGTGGATGCGGGCGCGCAGTTCCGGATTGGTGATGCGGATGAATCGCCACGGCTGCATCAGTCCCACGCTGGGGCCAGCATGCGCGGCGGCGACGAAGCGTTCCAGCTGGCCTGGTTCCAGCGACCCCGGTTTGAAATGACGTACATCGCGCCGTTCGCGGATGACGCGGTAGACGCCGGCGATCTCGGTGGCGGAATAGGCGTGTGGGTTCATGTTGTGGCTCCTTTGCGCAGTGCGGTGAGCGCGTCCAGCAGCGGCTGGGCTGCGTCAGCGATGCGATCCAGGCTGGCCTCGCGTAGTTGTGTCGTGTCGACCGTGGCCTGGCTGTGCAAGCCTGCCCATCGCAGCAGCGCTGAGCAGGCTTGCGGCGTGTCGAACAGACCGTGCAGATAGCTACCCAGCACCTGGCCGTCCGGTGAGCGTGCGCCTTCCGGCTGGCCGTCGATGTGGAAGACAGGCCGTGCCATCGCGCTGCCGGTGGAAATTCCCATGTGGATTTCGTAGCCGCTGACTGTGGCGGCTTGGGGCACGCTGTCGTCGAACGCGCAAGTGCCCTGGACTTGTTCCAGCGTTTTTTCAGGCGTCATTTCGGTCACCATGTCGAGCAAGCCAAGGCCCGGCGAGGTGCCGGCTTTGCCCTCCATGCCCAGCGGGTCGGTCACGCTGTGCCCCAGCATCTGGAAGCCGCCGCAAACGCCGATTACCTTGCCGCCGTAACGCAGGTGGCGCTCGATTTTCTGAGGCCAGCCTTGCGCGCGCAGCCAATCGAGATCGCCGCGTGTGTTCTTACTACCGGGGAGGATGATCAGGTCGGCCGGCGGTATCGGTTCGCCCTGGCGCACGAAGCGCAGGTCGACGTCGGGGTGCGCACGCAGCGCGTCGAAGTCGGTATGGTTGCTCATGCGCGGCAGGCTGGGGACCACTACGCGGAAAGCACCTTGCGATGCCTGCACCGGCTGCACCGCGTCTTCGGCGTCGAGGAACAGACCATGCAGATAGGGCAGGACTGCCAGCACGGGCTTGCCGGTCTGCTGTTCCAGCCATGCCAGGCCAGGTTCCAACAGCGCGATATCGCCGCGGAAGCGGTTGATGACGAAGCCGATGGTGCGCGCACGTTCGCTCTCCGACAGGCAGGATAAGGTGCCGACGATGTGCGCGAAAACGCCGCCGCGGTCGATGTCGGCCACCAGTATCACGGGGCAGTCCACCGCTTCGGCAAAGCCCATGTTGGCGATGTCGCGGTCGCGCAGGTTGATCTCGGCCGGGCTACCGGCGCCTTCGACTACTACGCAATCGTATTGCCTCTGCAGGCGCTGGTGCGACTCCAGCACGGCTTGCATAGCCACCGTCTTATATTGGTGGTAGTCGCGCGCGTTCATTTCGGCGCGGACCTTGCCGTGGATGATGACCTGCGCACCGATGTCGCTGGACGGCTTGAGCAGCACCGGGTTCATGTCGGTATGCGGCACCAGCCCGGCGGCAATCGCCTGCAGTGCCTGGGCGCGGCCGATCTCTCCGCCGTCCGCTGTCACCGCGCTGTTGAGGGCCATGTTTTGCGGCTTGAACGGCGCCACGCGCACGCCCTGGCGCTTGAGCAGTCGGCACAGTGCCGCAACCACCGTGCTTTTGCCGGCGTCGGACGTGGTGCCTTGCACCATCAGGGTCGAATAGGGAAAGTTCATTTGCGATGCTGGCGTGCCAGCTCCAGCTTTTCACACAGGGCGGCGGTGCCGGCGACCATGCGCGGTCCGGCGCGGTTCAGCAGCTCGCCGTCGAGGGTGAACAGGTTGTCGTTGCGGACGGCCTTCAGGTTAGCATATGGCCGCCAGAGATTGACGCCGCCGTAGTTCTTCTCGCTGGTGCCGAAGATCGCCTCCGGTTCTTCCTGCAGCACTGCTTCGATGCTGACGATGGGAGCGATGGTCTTCAGGCTGGAGAAGATGTTGACACCACCGCACAGCCGGATCGCATCGCTGACAATGTGCGCGCCGTTCAGCGTGTAGAGTGGTTTGTCCCATACCTGGTAGAACATGCGCACCGGCGAGCGGTTGGCGTACTGCTTGCGCAGCGCGTCGAGTTGCTGGCGCAGTTCGGCCGCCGCCGGCTGGGCCACGCTTTCGGTGCCCATCAATTGGCCAAGGCGCAGCAGGCTGTCGGGAATCGCGTCCAGCTTTTGTGGTTCGCTGTGGAACAGCGGGATGCCGAGCTGGCGCAGGGTTTCGATCTGGCGTTCGGAGCTGCCATGCATCCAGACCACGATCAGGTCCGGCTTCATCGCGATCACGCGCTCCATGTCGACCAGGCGGTTGTCGCCGATACGCGGGAGGCTCTTGGCTGCTTCCGGATAGTCGCTATAGGTGACGGCACCGACGATGCGGTCTGCGCCGCCCGCTGCAAACAGCAGTTCCGTCACATGCGGCGCCATGGCGATTACACGCTGGGCGGGTTTTTGCAGTGTGACAGGATTGCCGTCGTCGTCGCGGACCGTGATGGCGGCGTTGGCGGCGCTATTGACAGCGCAGGTCATGGCCAGTGCGGCGATCAGTTTATTCATGTTTGCTCCAGCTGTTGAGAGTCGCGGCCAGGCGCTGCCAACTCGTTTCGTCGGGTGGAAGGCCGAGGCGGATGCCGCGTGCCGCTTGCCGGAACAGGCGTACCCAGATGCCTTGCTCGGCCATGTGCTGCCAAAATTGTTCGGGTCTGTCTTCGGGCCACCACTGGAACAGGGCGGTACCGTTTGAGGTGATGCCATGCGTGGAAAGCAGCTGCTGTAGTCGTTCGCCGCTGGCGATCAGCTGGGCGCAGGTGGCTGCGTGCCACGGGTGGTCGCGCAGAGCTGCGGTGGCGATATGCTGCGCTGGCCCGCTGATGGTCCAGGGACCAAGCATATCGGCCAGCGCTCGCAGCAGCGCCGGATGCGCGGCCACAAAGCCGAGACGCAGGCCGGCCAGGCCGAAGAACTTGCCGATCGAACGCAGCACAATCAGTCCCTGCTGGTGGCTGTGCGCGGCCACGCTGTTCGCGGGAGCGGTATCGCCAAAAGCTTCGTCCACCACCAGCCAGCCGCCGCGTGCGGCCAGCTTGTCGGCCCAGGCCAGCAGCTGTTTGGCGGGGATGCTGGCGCCAGTTGGGTTGTTGGGGTTACAGAGCACCATGACGTCGCAACTGGCGACCGCCGCGTCGATGTCCGCATAGGGTAGCTGCCGCGTGGCGTGGCCATGCTGTGCCCAGTGGTACGCATGTTCGGCATAGGAGGGGGCGCTGACCACCACGCGCGAAGGTGGGCGAAGGCGGGGCAGGGATTGAATGGCGGCTTGCGTGCCGGCGACCGGTAACATCAGCGGCGCGCCGTAGAAGTCGGCGGCCGCGCGCGCCAGCTCGGGATCGGCTTCGGGCAGGCGGTGCCACACGCTGGCGGGCAGCGGCGGTGCCGGGTAGCCGTGAGGATTGATGCCGGTCGACAGATCGATCCAATCCTCGCGGCCGAAGCGTTGCGACGCATCGCGCAGATTGCCTCCGTGTTCAAGCATTTGGCTGCTCCGATTGCGTGGGGATGTGCGACTGTGTGCGCGGCGATGCGTGCTCCGGTGCGTATGCCCAAGCCATGGCGCGGGTGGCCAATGCAGCCAAGGCGGCGCACAGCAGCCAAAGCGCAGTGGTGCGCGCTACCAACTGCCATGCGCGTGCGATGTCGCTGCCGCTGGCGGCGCGACCGGCGCCGAGCAGCGGGCGCTGCTCGGTTTCGCCATCGTAGACGGCGGCGCCGCCCAGCTGGACACCGAGCGCGCCCGCGCCACTGGCCATGACCGGACCGGCATTCGGGCTGCTCCATGCTGGTGCTTGTGTGCGCCAGCACCGCCAGGCGCGCCGCTTGGCCTGCATGCCGGGAGCCAGCAGCACGTAGGACAGGGCGGTCATGCGGGCCGGGATGAAATTGAAAGCGTCGTCGAGGCGCGCGGCGGTGCAGCCGAAATCGCGCAGGCGTTCGGTGCGGTAGCCCCACATCGCGTCCAGTGTGTTCGCAAGCCGGAATAGCAGCGCACCCGGTGCGCCGGCGACCATAAACCAGAACAGCGTGCCGAAGACGGCATCATTGCCGTTTTCCAGCAGCGATTCCGCACTGGCCTTGGTCAGGTCGGATTCGTTGGCATGCGCTGTGTCGCGGCTGACGATTCGGGCCGTCAGCAAGCGCGCTTGCGGGAGGTCGCCGTGGGCCAGTGCCGCGGCAATGGGCAGGTTGTGGTCGCGCAGGCTGCGCAGGCCAAGGCAGAAATACAGCACGATGGCATGCGCCACCAGCACTGCGGCCGTGGCGGCCGGCGCCGGCGCGGCGATGAGCATCGAGCATAGCGCTGTCAGCGGAACCACCGCCAGTAGCCATGCCAGCAGACCCCGTGCAAAGCGGCTGCCAGCCGGATGTCCGCGGTTGAGGCGGCGCTCCAACGCAATCGCCAGGTTGCCGAAGCCGACCAGCGGATGAAAGCGGCGCGCCTCGCCGAGCATCAGGTCGAGCACGACGCCGGCCATCATCAACATGGCGATGGCGGGCAGGCTCAGTCCAGTCAGCACGGTGCGCCTTTCAGCACCAGTGGCAAGCCGGCGGCGATGAAAACTGCGCGGTCGCACAGCGCCGCAACGGCCTGGTTCAGGCGTCCTGCTTCATCGGTGAAGCAGCGCGAAATGGCGCCGTAAGGAACAATGCCGAGGCCCACTTCATTCGAGACCAGTATCACCTCGCCTGCTGCGGCCGGCGCGGTCAATGCTTGCAGCAGCGCTGCGCGCTGTTGATGGAAGGTGGCTGGCAGTTCGATTTCACCGAGGTCGGGATGCTCGGTGCGTTCGCTCAATAGCAGATTGGTCAGCCACAGCGTCAGGCAGTCCACCAGTATCAGCCGGTGCGGAGCGCGCCATTTGGTCAGCGTATCGGCGAGCGCCAATGGCTCTTCGACAGTGATCCAGTGCGCCGGACGCTGCGTGCGGTGATGCGCGATGCGCACCGCCATTTCACCGTCGCCGGCGTGCGCGGTGGCGATGTAGATGACCTCCTTGCCAGAAGCGATGGCCAGTTTTTCCGCATAGGCGCTTTTGCCGGAGCGCGCGCCGCCCAGGATCAATGTCGATGTCATGTGCTTGGACTCCGCAAGAACAGGGTAGCAGTTGCTGCCGGGTTGGAAGCAAAGTAGGCGTGAAAATAGGATGCTGTCAGCGAGCCGATGCGATACACCGCCTCGCCTTGCGCTCCGGACGGATGTTTGATGGTATGCGCGGACGGCGCCACAGCGGTTTCCAGCTTGGAGTAGTGGAAGGTATGGCCGCGCAGCCGGCCATCCGGCGTCGCCAGCCCTTGCGAGCCGAGTCCCGCCAGCTGCGATTGCATGAACACGGCACCGGGCAGCAGGCCGGCCATGGGCCAGTTCGCGCCGCCGGTTTCGGCCAGTGTATCGGCCATCGCCATCATGCCGCCGCATTCGGCATAGATGGGCGTACCGTCTGCATGACGTACGCGTATTGACTCTTTCCACTTGGCCGCTTGCGACAGGGCCTGTGCATGCAATTCAGGATAGCCTCCGGGCAGCCAGACTGCGTCCGCATCCGGTGGCACGCCTTCACCTGCAGCGGCGAGAAGAAACGCAGCGCGGCGCCCAACTGCTGCAACGTGTCCAGATTAGCCGGGTACATGAACATAAAGGCGGCATCGCGCGCGACGGCGATCGTTTTGCCTGCCAGTAAAGGAGCGCATTTTTCTGGCGCTGGCGGGATCTCAAAGCGAGTGGTGGGCAGTCTTTCCCAGGCCGCATCGTCAAACGCGAGTTGGTCCGCCAATTGGTCGAGCAGCGCCTCGATATTGCTAACTTCATCCGGCAACACCAGCCCAAGGTGGCGCTCAGGAAGCGACTCCACCTGGCGCGGCAGCGTGGCAAACAGCGCAATGTCGCGCAGCGATGCGGCGACCATGCTGGCGTGGCCAGGGCTGGCGACGCGGTTGGCGATCACGCCCGCCATGTCGACCGGTCCGTAGTCGCGCAAGCCGTGCACCAAGGCGCCGGCGGTTTGCGCCATCGCCGAGGCATCGATCACCGCCATCACCGGCACGCCGAAGGCGCGCGCCAGATCGGCGGATGAAGGTGTGCCGTCGTATAGGCCCATCACGCCTTCGATCAGGATTACATCCGCCTCGATGGCGGCTTGCGCCAGCTGCTCGCGGCACAGCTCCGGTCCGACCATCCACAAGTCCAGCGATTTGACCGGTGCGCCGCTGGCGCGTTCCAGCAGCATAGGATCGATGAAGTCCGGGCCGCATTTGAATACCCGGATACGTTTGCCTTGGCGCGACAGCTTGCGTGCCAACGCTGCCGTGACGCTGGTCTTGCCCTGGCCGGATGCCACGGCGGACACCAGCAATGCCTTGGCTTCGGCGTGGCTGCTCATTACCACTCAATTCCGGCTTGTGCGCCGATGCCGGCCTTGAAGGCGTGCTTGACGACTTCCATTTCGGTGACGGTGTCGGCTACGGCGATCAGCTCCGGCGGCGCGCCGCGGCCGGTGATGACGACGTGCTGCATTTCCGGACGGTCCAGCAGGTCGGCGATGATCGCATCCAGATCCAGGTAGCGATACTTCAGCGCGATATTCAATTCATCCAGCAGCACCAGGCCGATGCCCGGATCGGTCAGGAATCTCTTCGCCTGTTCCCATGCCTGCTGGGCCTTGGCGATGTCGCGTTCGCGGTTCTGCGTCTCCCAGGTGTAGCCCTCGCCCATGGCGTGGAAGCTGACTTCCCCGGGGAAGCGGCGCAGGAATTTCTCGTCACCGGTCGACAGCGCGCCTTTGATGAACTGCACCACGCCGACCTTCATGCCGTTGCCCATGGCGCGCATCACCATGCCGAAGCCGCTGGAGCTCTTACCCTTGCCGTTGCCGGTGTTGACGACAATGATGCCGATTTGTTTGTCGGCGGCCTCGATCTTGGCATCGATGATAGCCTTCTTGCGTTCCATGCGCACGCGGTGGCGTTCGTTGATGCCCTCGGCATCGTCGCGGTTTGCTTCATTCATGCTTCGGTCTCTTTCGGGATAAAGATGCTGCGATGGCCGTGCTGGATCACGTCGATCGGATGGCCGAGGTAATCGCCGAGCACTGCCGGCTGCATGGTTTCGGATGTCGGGCCGGCCAGCCAGCGGCCGTCGCCCATCAGCAGCAGTGCGTGGCTGGAGACACTGTGCGCCAGCGTCAGGTCGTGGCCGACCATGATGGCGGTCTTGTTTTGCTCACGGCACAGGCGCGCCAGCAAGCCCATGACGCTGACCTGATGCGCAAGGTCCAGCGCATTGGCGGGTTCGTCGAGCAGCAGCAGCGGCGTGTCCTGCGCCAGCATGGCGGCGATGGCGACGCGCTGGCGTTCGCCGCCGGACAGCGTGCGCACATCGCGCGCAGCCAGGTCGGCCACCTCCATCGACTGCAGCGCGCGCATGGCGAAGGTGTGATCGTCGCTGCCTTCCCAGTAGCGGTTGTCGTGATACGGATGGCGCGCCGACAGTACGGTTTCAATCACGCTGTAGGCAAAGGCGTCGCTGCGGCTTTGCGCCAGGAAGGCGCGCTGGCGTGCCAGCTCGGCCAGCGGCCACCGGTCCAGCGTGCGGCCGGCGATGCTGATGCTGCCGGCGTCGGGCTGGCGCAGGCCGGCCAGGGTACGCAGCAGCGTGCTTTTGCCGGCGCCATTGCAGCCGATGATGCTCCAGCATTGGCCGTTGCCGACCTGCCAGTCGAGGCCCTCAATCAGCACGCGCTGGCCGGCCCTCAATGAGAGTTGGTGGGTCTGGATCATGTTATTTGCGCAGCCGGTGCAGTTGATACAGGAATACCGGCGCACCGATCAGCGCCGTGACGGCGCCGACCGGCAACTGCTGCGGTGCGATGACGGTGCGCGCCAGCGTGTCGGCCAGTACCAGGAAGGTGCCACCGGCCAGTGCCGCGGCGGGAGTCAGTAAACGGTGATCGGGGCCGATGGCGAAGCGGCAGGCGTGCGGCACGATCAGGCCAACAAAGCCGATGCTGCCAGCGCTGGTAACGGCGCTGGCGGTCAGCAAGCCGGAAATGAAAAACAGTCCCTTGCGCAGCGTGCCGACGCGTACGCCAAGTGTGGCCGCCGCTTCGGCGTGCAGTGCCATCACGTTCATGGCGCGGGCGCTGCGCAGGGCGAAAGCAAGGCCGATGGCCAGCACGGCCCACGGCAGCGAGCGCTGCGGCGCGCCGGCCAGGTCGCCTATCAGCCAGAACACCATACTGCGCAGGCGGCTTTCAGGCGCGATGGAGAGCATCAGCGTCACCAGCGCGATGCAGGCGGACGAGAGGATCACGCCGGTCAGCAGCAACAGGGCGGTGCCGCCTTCGGCCGCCGCGCCGTTGCGCAGGTCGCGCCGGGCCAGCAGGTAGAGCATCATCGAGATGGTGACTGCACCGGCGAAGGCGGCGGCGTCGACCACCCACGCGGCGCACATGAACAGCAGCGCAGCCAGCGCGCCGACCGAGGCCCCGGCCGAAATGCCCAATACATAGGGGTCGGCCAGCGGATTGCGCAGCAGTGCCTGCATCATCACACCGGCCAGCGACAGCGCGGCGCCCGTGACGAAGGCGGTGAAGGCGCGGTCCAGGCGCAAGCCGAGCAGCGTGGCGCCCAGCGAGGATGCCTGGCCATGCAGCAGTTCCGTCACCGCCGACGGGATGTCGGACAGGGGAATATGGACGGAACCGGTCATGCCAGCGAATAACAGGCTGGCGATCGTGAACAGGACCAGTGCCGTCAGCGAGACGGTGCCGCGCCGGCGCAGGTTGCTGGAAAAAGAATGCATGCAGGCCTTCAGTATTGAGTGGGCAGGATCGGGTAGCGTGACCCTGCCCGGCAGATTACACCAGTTGTTGCTTACTTGTAGCCGTAGCGGATGCCGGCGAATACCTTGGAGCCGGGCGTGTTGTAGAACCGCGCCAGATCGTACTGCTTGTCGGTGATGTTATTCCAGCGCAGCAGCACCGACCATTCAGGCGTGAAGCGCCAGGTCGCGAACAGATTCAGCAAGCCGTAACCGCCGAGGCGGACTTTGTTGGCAGCGTCGTCGTAGCGCGCGCCCGACACTTCCAGTTCGACGCCGCTGGCCAGCGGGCCGGCGGCATAGTCCAGCACCAGGTTGCCGTGTTTTTGCGCGCGGCGCGCCAGGCGCTTGTCGGACGTTTCATCCCTCGGGTCTTGCAGGTCGACGCTGGCGTTCAGATCTAAGCTACCGAGCTTGCGGCTGCCGGACAGCGTCAGGCCTTCCAGTAGCGCGTGGTTGACGTTGTAGGCGCAGCTGGAGCTGCCGGACAGCGGGCACGGTGTGGTGGTCACCAGCAGGTCGGTCAGGCGATTGTGATAGTAGTTCGCGCTCAGTTGCGTCATCCCGTCGTCGTAATGCACTGCCACTTCGGCGTTGCGGCCATGTTCCGGCTTGTTGGTCGCAAGCCCGAAACCGGGGAAGTACAATTCGTTGAAGGTCGGCGCACGGAAGCTGGTGCCCACGCTGGCGGTGGCACGCAGCGCCTGCGTGAAGCTGTAGCCGTAGCCTGCGGCGCCGGTGTTCTGCGAGCCGTAGACCGAGTTGTCGCGGCGGATGCTGGCGTTCAGCAGGTGTGCGCCTCGTTTGGCGTTGTAGGCGAGGGTGTAGGCGTTGGTGTCGCGCTCGCGGTTCAGGATGGGCGTGGCGCTGGAGACGACCTTCTCTTCGCGATGGTCGTACAGCAGTTGCACGATGTCGGCGCCGATCTGCACATCGTTTTGCCACGAATAGTCGGTCTGCTGGGTATTTAGCTGCGAGAAGCCGTCCGGCGTGATGTTGGTGAAGCTGCCCAGTTCATCGCGCGACTGTGACACTTGCAGCAGGCTGCTCCAGAACGGCCGGATCTGGTTCTTGCTGTAGAGGGCGGCGCTTTGCAGCTTTTGCTGGTTGTGGGTGTCGTAAGCGATCTTCACGCCGTTGTCGTACTGCGCATCGAGCTTGCTATACATGAGCTGGGCACCGACTTCCTGGCCCTGCGCCAGTTGCAGGTTCAATTGCGCGGCGGCGTTCTGCTTGTCGTAGCCGTCCTTGTCTGGATTATAGGAAGACAGGCCGCTGCGGGTGGCCGAGTAGCCATCCGACTTTTCCTTGCCGGCGCTGACCGAATAGCTGAAGCTGTGCTCACCGCCGGTCGCGCCGGAGACGCTGGCATCGGCTTCGCGCGTATTGTCGCTGCCATAGCCGGCAAAGCCGGTGATGGCCGGTACACTCTTGCCCTTCTTGGTGAAAATCTGGATCACGCCGCCGATGGCGTCGGCGCCATACAGGGAGCTCAATGGACCATAGACGATTTCGATATGGTCGATGGCGGCCAACGGAATGGCGCTCCAGTTGGCCGTGCCGGTGGTGGACGAGCCGATACGCACGCCATCGACCAGCACGATGTTCTGGTTGCTGTTGGCGCCGCGAATGTACACGGTGCCGGTCGTGCCAGCGCCGCCGTTGCGGGCCACTTCGATGCCGCGCTGGCGTTGCAGCAGGTCGATGATGGATCCGGCACCGGACTGGGCGATCTGCTCAGGGCCGATGGTTAGCGTATCGCTGATGATATCGCTCGTTGGCAGCGGCATGCGGTTGGCGGTGATCTGGACGGCGTCGGCAAATGGTTCGGCAACGGCGTATGGCGCAGCCATAGCCAATGCCAGCGACGTCAGCGCCGCTGGGCGGGAAACAAGAAAGGTCATGAGCAGTTTCTATAAATGGCAATCGGCCGACGTCCCCGTGGGCCAGATTGATACAGAAGCGCCGGCCCTTGAAGGCCTGCGCTTCCACCTGATTTGGCCGGTATCCGGGCTGGCAAGTTGGACCGCCTTACCTTCCCATGCTAAGCACAGTGGTTATCAGAGGCGGCTTGTCGCATCATCTGCGACACTTGTTGACCGTTGCGGGGGCAGCACACGCTGGCCGTTGTAGCGGCTTCGTGTTTCCCGTTTAACTACGCGTCTGGACAGACACGCGAGCACCAAAACCCCGCCATTATACGGGTTGCGGCGGCAGGGCAACCGGACGGCAGTTATAGATCGAGGATCAGCGTGCCGCCGTAGGCAATGGCGTGGGGCTGTTGCGCAGCGCGCAGTGCGGTCTCGCGCAGCGGCAGGCCGGTGTGGCAGGCGGCCAGCAGGCGCATGGTGCCGGCGTGGCAGATGACGATGGTGTCGCGCTGCTGGCGCTGGACGTCTGCATAAAAGGCGCTGACACGGGCGGCCATTTCCAGCAGGGTTTCGCCGCCGCCGGGGCGGTAGTCGGCCAGGTCGGCGGCCCATGCGTCGATCTGGCCGCGCGGGATCGCGTCCCAGGACTGCATTTCCCAGGCGCCGAAGTCCATTTCGGACAAGCGGGGATCGATTAGCGGCGCGGCGGCGCCGCGTTGGATAGCCAATGCGGCGGCGAGATCGCGGCATCGCCGCAACGGGCTGCTATATATCGTTGCATCGGCAGCAAGCGAGGCGCTTAGTGCTGCCAATGCCCGCGCCAACTGCTCCGGCGTGACTGCCAGATCGGTGCTGCCATAGCATAGACCCTGCGCGACCTCTGGCTGGGGATGGCGAACCAGCGTCAGTTGCATGGTCAGGCGGGCAGGACGCCGTGTTGCAGGTAGGCCAGCGTTGTGAGGTAGAGCACCACTTCGCTGGCTTGCTGGACTGCGCCCAGGCAGTCGCCGGTATAGCCATGGATACGGCGTGCGAACAGGCGCGCCAGCCATACGGTTGCGGCGCCGGCAGCGATAACGCCGACGGCCAGCGCGGTCCACTTTGTCCACCCGATGGCGCACAGTACTATCGCCGGGGCAGCCGCGGTGACCGCTGCAATTGCAAATTCGCCGCTGCTCATCTTCTGCGCCAGCGGCTTTGCCTTGCCTTCCGTGCGCGCGTAGTCCATGCGCCAGATCAGCGCTGTCGCCATCAATCGCGACAGAGGATGGACGGCCAGCAGCGCGGCGATGGTGGTCAGCGGCGGCAGCAGCGCGAGCGTCACGCACTTCGTGCCCAACATGCAGATCATTCCGATCGCACCGTAGGCCCCGATGCGCGAATCCTTCATGATCTCCAGCACCCGTTCCGCCGTCATGCCGCCACCGAAACCGTCGCACATGTCGGCAAAGCCGTCTTCATGGAAGGCGCCGGTGGCGTAGATCCCGGCGGCGGTCGACAGCACCACCGCTACCGGCGCGGGGAACAGCCAGGCTGCCGCCGCATACACCGCCGCCGCGATCATGCCGACCACCAGCCCAACCAGCGGGAAGTAGCGCGAGGCGTGATTCAACCAGTGCGCTTCAAACCCGACCCAGCGCGGAATCGGCAGGCGCGTGAAGAACTGCAGCGCGGTGAAGAACAGGCGGAGCTGGTACATGAGCTATTCGGACTTTTCGCTGACCTGGGCCGATTCGAACGTGGCCATCTGATTCAGGAAGTTGACCGACGCGTGCAGCAGTGGCAGCGCCAGCGCGCAGCCGGTGCCTTCGCCGAGACGCAGGCCCAGTTGCAGCAGCGGGCGAGCTTGCAGGTTGGCCAGCATCTGTTGGTGGCCATGTTCGTCGGAGCAGTGCGCAAATACGCAGTAGTCCAGGAGGGACGGTTGCAAGCGCGCCGCGACCAGTAGTGCGCTGGTGACGATGAAGCCATCGATCAGCAGCACCATGCGGCGCTCGGCGGCTTTCAGCATCGCGCCGGCCATCATGGCGATTTCCAGTCCGCCGAAAGTGGCGAGGATGTCCAGCGTGGCGCTGGCCGATGCATGGCGTTCCACCGCCGCCTCGATCACGCGCTGTTTATGCAGCACGCCCTCCGGCGAGAGGCCAGTGCCTGCGCCGACGCATTGCGCGACTGGGATGCCGGTCAGCTTATGCATCAGCGCCGCCGCTGCGGTGGTATTGCCGATGCCCATTTCACCGAAGCCGACGACATTGCCATCCAGGTCTGCGGCCAGCTCCATGCCGGCGGCGAGCGCCGCTTCGCAAGTGGCGATAGACATGGCCTGCTCCTGCGCGAAGTTGTGCGTGCCGTGTGCCAGCTTACGGTCGGTCAGGCCGTCGCGCGGGCCGAAGTCGTGATTGACGCCGGCGTCGATGACGTGCAGCGCACAGCCATTCTGCTGTGCGAAAACATTGATGGCCGCACCGCCTACAAGGAAGTTTTCCACCATTTGCCAGGTCACGTCCTGCGGGTAGGCAGAAATACCCTCTGCCACTATGCCATGATCGGCGGCGAATACCAGGATCGTAGGCCGCTCCAGCTTGATGTCGCGCGTCCCCTGGATCATGCCTATCTGTTTCGCCAGCGATTCCAGCGCCCCTAGGCTGCCGAGCGGCTTGGTCTTGTTATTGATGGCTGCATCGAGCTGGGCGCTCAGCGCAGCGTTACTGGTAGGGGCGATAGTTGGAATCAGCATGGAATTCTTATAGAGAGTAGTACGGCGTCAGTGCCGCCGCTAAGATAGCACAGAGATTATTTGAAAAGCCCCCCTTGCGGCCGCGATGGCCGTTTGCTATAGTTCGCCCCCTCGCAGAACCAGGCATGGAACTGAAAAGTCCATGCAGAGTGAAGCGGGGCAAAAAAGAGAGTTGACGAGATAAACGAAAC
>FSZM01000047.1_pt1 | contig 19091 bp, 15 predicted proteins | sample 1638831 | NCBI WGS metagenome assembly FSZM01 (sample SAMEA3914813, study PRJEB12502) | metagenome | biome: forest; material: soil | place: Canada | collected 2011-07-07 | depth 0.3 m
AAGTACAAATCCGAATTCCTGGCAAATATGTCGCACGAGCTGCGCACGCCCTTGAATTCGCTGCTGATCCTGGCCCAGCAACTGGGCGACAACCCGGAGGGCAACCTGTCGGGCAAGCAGGTGGAATTCGCCAAGACCATCCACGGTTCCGGCTCCGACTTGCTGACGCTGATTAACGACATCCTGGACCTGTCCAAGATCGAATCCGGTACCGTCACGCTGGACGTGTCGGAATACCGCTTCCAGAACCTGCGGAACTACGTGGACCGCACCTTCCGCCACATGGCCGAGGCCAAGCATCTGGGCTTCGCGGTCGAGCTGGCCGATACCCTGCCGACCGCCATGATGACCGACACCACGCGCTTGCAGCAGGTGCTGAAAAACCTGCTGTCGAACGCGTTCAAGTTCACCAACCACGGCCAGGTATCGCTGGCGATCGGGCTGGTGACCAGCGGCTTCTCCAGCGACCACCCCAACCTGCTGCATGCCGATGCGGTACTGGCCTTTGCCGTCGCCGACACCGGCGTCGGCATCGCGGCCGACAAGCTGCAACTGATCTTCGAAGCGTTCCAACAGGCCGACGGCTCGACCGCCCGCAAATACGGCGGCACCGGCCTGGGTCTGTCGATCTCGCGCGAACTGGCGCGGCTGCTGGGCGGCGAAATTCGAGTCGAAAGCGTGGTGGGTAGCGGCTCCACCTTCACCCTGTTCCTGCCGTATAACCGCGCCGGCTTCATCAACTACGACATGGGCCGCCAGCCGCAGGTGCGCATGCCGCTGCCGGCACCGCAAGTGGTGTATACGCCGCCCCAGCCGAACGGGCAGTTCGACCATGAGTCCGAGATGGCACTCAGCAGCCTCGATTCGGACCTGAACGACTACAGCCCGGGCACCGACGACCGCTCCCTGATCGCCGCCGGCGATCCGTCGGTGCTGATCATCGAGGATGACGAGCGCTTCGCCAATATCGTGCTGGACTTCGCGCGCGAGAAGAACTTCAAGGGCATCGTCACTTACCAGGGCGACTCGGCCCTTAGCCTTGCGCGCGACTACCTGCCGTCGGCCATCCTGCTCGACATCGACCTGCCCGACATCGACGGCTTTACGGTGCTGGACCGCCTGAAGCGCGACCCAAGCACGCGCCACATCCCGGTGCATGTGATGTCGAGCATGCGCGAGCGCGAACGGGCCTTGCGCCAGGGCGCGATCTCGTACATGAACAAGCCGATCTCCAAGGATGCGCTGCAGGAAGAGTTCAGCCGCATCCAGAAGTTCCTGTTGGGCGGCAAGCGCAGCCTGCTGGTGGTCGATGACGAACAGGCGCAACGCGATTCCATCGTGGCCCTGATCGGCGACGCCGACCTGCGCATCGTGGCGGTCGACACCGGCCAGGCCGCGCTGGAGGCGCTGCGCGATTCGCACTTCGACTGCATGGTACTGGACTTGACGTTGCCCGACATCAGCGGCTTCGACCTGCTCGACATCATCGGCAAGGACACCAGCTTGCGCGACCTGCCTATCGTGATCAATACCGCCAAGGACTTGAACCGCAAGGAAGTGGCCAAGCTCAAGCGCTACGCCAAGACCATCGTCATCAAGGACGCCCGCTCGCCGGAGCGCCTGCTGGACGAGACGGCGCTGTTCCTGCACCGCTCGCAGGCCAGCCTGCCGGAAGCGCAGCGCCGCATGCTGGAAGAGATCCATGCCGCCGACGGCGGACTGGCGAACCGCAAGGTGCTGATCGTCGATGACGATTTACGTAACATCTTCGCCCTGTCCTCGCTGCTGGAGCGCCAGCAGATGCAGGTCTCGTTCGCCGAAAACGGGCGCGACGGCATCGAGGTGCTGGAAAAGGATCCGTCCATCGAGATCGTCCTGATGGACATCATGATGCCGGAGATGGACGGCTACGACACCATGCGCGCGATCCGCCGCATCCCGAAATTCAAGTCGCTGCCCATCATTACGCTGACCGCCAAGGCCATGAAGGGCGACCGGGATAAATGTATCGCAGCGGGCGCTTCGGACTACATCACCAAACCGGTGGATGTGGCGCAGCTGCTGTCGCTGATGCGGGTGTGGCTGCACTGATGGTGGCCGCGATGGCGACCTTGATGGAAGCACTGAAGGCGGTGCTCAAACCATCTGTCGGCGAGACCGGCGCCACGCCGGGCACGCCGTCCGGTGCAGCTCCGCCGCCCCTGGCCGGCCTGCCGCTGGACGCGTGGGAGCAATCGCGGGCCGAAGCGGCGACGCTGGCCGAGCGAGCGCGCCAGCATGTGGCGCCGGTGGTCGAGGAGCTGGAGCTGGAGCTGCTGCTGGAAGCCACCTTCCAGCTGTACGGCCACGACTTCCGCGGCTACGAACGCGCCGCCCTGCGGCGCAAGGTCGAAGCGGTGATGGCGCAGCTGAACCTAGCCACCCTGTCGGCCCTGCAGGACCAGGTACTGCACGATCCCGCGGCCGCCGGCACCCTGCTGCGCGGACTGTACGTCGCACCGGCGCTGATGTTCGACGATCCGCAGGAAGCGGCGCTGCTGCGCATGTCGCTGGGCGTGTGCCTGCACGGCGCCGCGCTGCCGCGCGTGTGGCTGGCCAACTGCGCCGGCGCGCAGCAAGCCTGGACCATGGCCATCTTGCTGGAGCAGGAGCAGCTGGGCGCGCGCACCGAGATCTACGCCACCGTCGCCAGCGACGAGCAATTGGCCGAGGCGCAGCAAGCGAGCCTGCCGCTGGACCGGCTGACCGAGCTGCAAGGAAACTACACGCGCAGCGGCGGCACCGGGCGGCTGCTGGACTACGTTGAGGTGGAAGGCAACCGCGCGGTATTGCTGCCGCAGCTGCGCAACCGCATCACCTGGGCACAGTACAACCTGGTGACCGATTCCTCGTTCAACGAATTCCAGCTGATACTGTGCCGCCGGGCGATGGCCGATTTCGGGCCGCTGCTGCGCCAGCGCGTGCTGCACCTGCTCCACGACAGCCTGGCCCCATTTGGCGTGCTGGCACTGGACCGGCCGCTGGAGCCGGACGATGGGCTGGCGCAGCTGTACCAGCCGGTGTTCCCGCAGCAGCCATGGTACAAGCGCACCGCCTAGGCAAGGCAGGCCAATCGCCTGCCAGGCCAGCCAGGTAGCGCTCCCTCTGCGCCTTGAAACTGCCCTTGGCGCGCGTCAGCGGTGCCGCCACAGCGGCAGGGCCTGCTCGGTGGAGCTGGTGGTGGAGCTGGTTGTGTGCGTACGGATCGCCGTGTTGTTCTGGAACGGCACGCCATACTTGGCGCTGCGGATATGCCCCGCCACCCACCATCGCCACGACATGATGGCGTCGCCCCGGTCAGCCCGCCGCCGCGCTGGGACGTTCGGCGATGCGGTCGCGCCAAGCCTGCAGATGGACCATGCCCTCAGCGCCGGGCTTGAACTTCATCAGGCCACGGCCGAATTCCAGCGCGCAGAAAGCGGTGATATCGGCGATGGTGAAGCGCTGGCCGGCCACGTAGGGCTGAGTGGCCAGCACCTGGTCCAGCCAGCGCGCCGTGTCGCGCATCTTCTGGCCCTGGATGACGCCGAATTCGGCAAACTGCGGCTGCTCCAGCGCCGCCAGCCCCGGATGCGTATGGCGTATGCAGTTGGCGATGCCAAAAAACAGATACAGCTCGACGCGGCGATCGGCCATCTCGATGAAGGCGCGTTCGTCGAAATTCTCGCCCATCAGGTTGACCTGCGGCGCATAGCCTTCCAGCCAGGAGCAGATGGCGCGGGTTTCGGACAGCACGCGGCCGTCGTCCAGCTCCAGCGCCGGCACCTTGCCGAAGGGGTTCTTGGCGAGGTACTCGGGATTGCGGTGCTCGCCGCTGCCCAGATCGATCAACACTTGCGCAACGCTGATGCCCTTCTCCGCCATGAACATGGCGACCCGGCGCGGATTCGGTGCGCGGGTGGAAGTGTAGAGGGTGCGGGGCTGTGCTACGGTCATGCTTAAACTCCTTGGTGGCGGGATTGTCCGGTTTCCAGCATTTTGCGCGCTTCCGCTGCGAACTGCTGGGCTTTTTCATCGTCGGCATTGCGGTCGATCTGCGACGGCGGCAGGTGGATGCCGCGCTTGACCGCTGGCCGCTCCCCCACCAGCGCCAGCCAGCGCTGCAGGTGCGGCAGATCGTCCACCTCGATGCCGCCCCATTTGTGGGTGCGCACCCAGGCCCAGTTGGCGATGTCGGCGATCGAATAATCGCCGGCCAGGTATTCGTGCTGGGCCAGGTGGCCGTCCAGCACCCGGAACAGGCGCTTGCTCTCGCCCTGGTAGCGGTCGATGGCGGCCTGGATCTTCTCCGGGAAGTAGCGGAAGAACACATTGGCCTGCCCCATCATCGGGCCGATGCCGCCCATCTGGAACATCAGCCATTGCTGCACCAGCGAGCGCCCCTTGGGGTCGGACGGCATCAATTCGCCGGTCTTCTCGGCCAGGTAGAGCAGGATCGCGCCGGATTCGAACACGGCAAAGTTGTCGGCCGAGCGGTCGACGATGGCGGGGATGCGGCCGTTCGGGTTGAGCGCCAAAAACCATGGCTCTTTCTGCTCGGCCTTGGACAATTCCAGCACATGCAGCGTGTAGGGTAGTTCCAGCTCTTCCAGCGCGATCGAGATCTTGTGACCATTGGGGGTGGCGGCGGTATACAGGTCTATCATAGGGTGCCTCTCTGAGAAGAAATCCTGCCAGATCATAGCCCTATTTGGACGCTTCTGCAGCCGCCGTTGACAAGCTCCGGTGATGCCCGTAGATTGCATGCTGACCAACATCGTACCGGCATTGAAGGGGAAGGCATGCAGCGTAGTTTGCGCGGTTTGCGCAGTTTGACTAAGGGTGCCATTCTGGCGCTGGCGACGGCTGCCCTCAGCAACCACGCCAATGCCGGCAACGGCGAGGGGCAGGCCGCCGCGCAGGCCCAGGCCACGGTTGCCACGCCGACCCAGCTGCCGCGTACCGCGCTCCCCAGCCACTACGCCGTCTCGCTGATACCGGACCCCGCCAATCACAGCTTCGAAGCGAGCGTCACTATCGCGCTGGAGCTACGCCAGCCGACCAACATCCTGACGCTGAACGCGGCCGACCTGGCCTTTTCCGGCGCCGCCATCAGCGCCGGAGAAGGCCAGCCGCCGCAGGCCGCCAGCCGCATCGAGGTCGATGCTGCGGCGCAAACGGCCAGCCTGCACTTCTTGCATCCGCTGCTGCCCGGCCAGTACCAGCTCCAGCTCGACTACAGCGGCATCATCGGCACCCAGGCCGCCGGCCTGTTCGCGCTGGACTACCGCGACGACGACGGCGCCGAAAAGCGCGCGCTGTACACCCAGTTCGAAAACTCCGAAGCGCGGCGCATGATACCGTCGTGGGACGAGCCGGCCTACAAGGCCACCTTCGCGCTGGAGGTCACGCTGCCGGCCAGCCAGATGGCGGTGTCCAACATGCCTGTTGCCGTAACAAGCGCGCTGCCGGACGGGCGCCGCAAGGTTCGCTTCGCCACCACACCGAAGATGTCGACCTATTTGCTGTTCCTGGCCGCCGGCGAATTTGACCGCGCCACCGTCACCGAAGGCGGCACCGAGCTGGGCGTGGTCACGCAGCGCGGCGCCATCGGCCAGGCGCGCTTTGCGCTGGACTCTTCGCGTGCGGTGCTGCGCGAATTTAACGACTACTTCGGCCTGCCCTACCCGCTGCCCAAGCTGGACAATGTGGCCGCGCCCGGCCGCAACCAGTTCTTCAGCGCGATGGAAAACTGGGGTGCGATCTTCACCTTTGAAAACGCCATGTTGCTCGATCCGGAGAACTCGACCCAGGCCGACCGCGAGCAGATCTTCCTGACCGCCGCGCACGAAGTGGCGCACCAGTGGTTCGGCGACCTGGTGACGATGCGCTGGTGGGATGACCTGTGGCTGAACGAAGGCTTCGCCTCGTGGATGGAAACCCGCACCGCCACCCGTTTGCATCCCGAATGGCGGGTCGAACTGGCCACGGTGGCCAACCGCGAATCGGCGATGGAACTGGACGCACTGGCCACCACCCATCCGGTGGTGCAGCCCATCGCCACGGTGGAGCAGGCCAACCAGGCCTTCGACAGCATCACTTATCAAAAAGGCGAGGCGGTGATACGCATGCTGGAGCAGCAGGTCGGCGCGGACGCCTGGCGTGCCGGCGTGCGCGCCTACATCGGCCGCTACGCCTACGGCAGCACCGTCTCGGACGATTTATGGCGCGCCATCGAGCGCGCCGCCGGCCAGCCGGTGACGGCGATCGCGCATGACTTCACGCTGCAGCCTGGCGTGCCGCTGATACGCGCCGGTGCAGCAACCTGCAAGGACGGCCGCACCACCGTCACGCTGACGCAGGAAGAATTCAGCAAGGACCAGCCGAACCGCAAGCCGCTGGCCTGGCGCGTGCCGGTGCTGGCGCAGACCGTGGGCGGCACGCGCGTGGCGGCACTGGTCAGCGGCGGCCGCGCCACGATGGTGCTGCCCGGCTGCGCTCCGGTGCTGCTCAATGCCGGCCAGTCCGGCTACTACCGCGCCCAATACGCACCGCGCGACCTGGCAGCGCTGGCGGCCAGCTTCGGCCGGCTCGACACCATCGATCAACTCGGTTTGCTGGCCGACAGCTGGGCCCTGGGCCAGGCCGGCCGCCAGCCGCTGGCCGGCTTCCTCGACCTGGCCGACACCGCGCCCGCCGATGCGGCGCCCCAGGTGTGGGGCAAGATCGCGGCAGTCTATCGCGAACTGCACCGCTACTATCAGGGTAATGCGGCACAACAGACACGCTTCGACCGTTATGTGCGGGCGCGGCTGGCACCTCAGCTGGCCCGCGTCGGCTGGCGCGTTCCCGACGACGAGCCGGGACCGCAAGCCAATCTGCGCGCCGACCTGATCGCCGCGCTCAGCACCGTCAACGATGCCGAAGTCATCGCCGAAGCACGGCGCCGCTTCGCCACGCTGCTGCATGCCCAAGCCCGCGATGAAGACGACGCCCCTCCAGCCCTGCCCGGTGCGCTGCGGCGCGCGATCGTGAGCGTGGTGGCCGAGCACGCGGACGGCGCCACCTGGGACCAGTTACACGCGCTGGCCAAGGGCGAAAAATCGGCCATGCTCAAAAGCGATCTGTATGACCTGCTGGGCGCCGCCGACGATACGGCGCTGGCGCAGCGTGCGCTGGCACTGGCGCTCAGCGGTGAGCCGGGCGCCACCGACAGCGCCGGCATCATCGCCCGCGTCGCGCTCAAGCATCCGGAGCTGGCCTTCGAATTCGCGCTGGAGCACCAGGCCGAAGTCGAGCAACTGGTCGATGCCACTTCGCAGAGCCGCTACTTTCCGCAACTGGCCGCGCAGTCGGCCGATGGCGGCACCATAGGCGCCCTGCAGCTCTACAGCTGGAAATTCCTGGAACCGGAAGCGCGCGGCGATGTGCAGGCCGCGATTGCCGCGATCCGCTTCCGCATCGGCGCGCGCCAGCGCGCCCTGCCGGAAGTCGATGCTTGGCTGGCGGCGCACGGCCAGTGAACTCAATCCGGCCCACAAAAAAAGAACCAGCCGGGTCGCGAGACGGGGCTGGTCAGAAAACGCTCGAAAGCGTGGGGATGTCCATTTGCCGGCGGCGATCGTGCCGCCTGGCGCAATTTGTGCCGGATTTAATGGTCCGGCAGCCGGGCGCGCGGCTCAAACCGCGCGCTACAGGTGTTACTTTGCCAGCGATCGGCAAGGCTAGGCTTAGGACTTGATTAAGAGATGAAAGTATCGGAAGTTTTAGCCCGGAAACCAGGCCGAACGGGAGAGGGGCAATGGTGCCGGTGAGTGAGGCCACCGGCCTAGCCTGCTGAGACATGCTTTGTGAAATCCCCTGTCGGCTTGGACCGGGGACCAGCTGGAGCACGCTGGTGCCAGCGACGTGCATCCTACCCGGCCTATGTGACGCCTCAATGACGAAAGATCAAGCGGATGAACCAAACATGACCATACTCACCGACTTGCGGCCAGCTGCCGCTGCCCTTGCTGCGACCCTGCTGCTCGCCGCGCTGGCCGCCTGCACCCCGCTGCGCCAGCCGTCCGGGCCGCCCGCCGCATCGCCCGCACCACCCGCGCAAGTCAGCGCCACGCAGGACGATGCGCTGGCCACGCTGGCCGCCGGCCCCAAGCTGCTGCAAATCGACCCGCAACGTTCGCTGATCGCCGTTACCGTGCGGCGCGGCGGCGCCTTTGCCCGCTTCGGCCACGATCACGTGGTAGCGAGCCACACGCTGTCCGGGCAAGTCGACCTGACCCGCTTCCGCACCGATTTCCAGTTCCGCCTCGACCAGATGACGGTCGACGAGGCCGAGTTGCGCCGTATCGCCGGCCTGGATACCCAGCCCGCCGCCGACGCCATCGAAGGCACCCGCCACAATATGCTGGTCAAGGTGCTCGACGCCGAGCACTATCCGCTGGCGCAGATCCATGCCGAGCGTCCGGCACCGGGCCAGCCGCTGCAGGCCGCGCTCACGCTGCACGGTGTCACCCGCACGCTGGCACTGCCGGTGGTACTGCGCGCGAATGGCGGCGAGCTGACGGTAGAAGGCACGCTGACGCTGCGCCAGAGCGACTTCGGCCTGGTGCCCTACTCGCTGATGGGCGGCGCGCTGGCGGTGCAAGACCAGATGGAATTGCGCTTTAGCATCGTCGCCCGGCCGCGCTGAAGCAAAAAAAAGCCCGCGACCAAGGGCGCGGGCAAAGTTTTCAAATCGGGAGAGACTTGAAAGAGCATGGCCATTGTGGCATCGCAGCATGACGCCTTGATGACACGACAAGATTCTTCTTTCATTTGTACAACTTGCTTCATTGACAGTTTCGGCACCGCAGGGCTATGCTGGCACCACCCTCCGGAGCCCCCATGGATACGATGCCCAATGCCGCCCTGTCCGACCTGCTCATGCGCGATATCGTCCTGAGCGAAAATGGCATTGCCGTGCTCGACCCGCTGAACCTGTTCCTGTTTCACAATCCCGCCTTTGCCGGCATGTTCGGTTTTGCCGGGCAGTCGATGGTCGGCCGCAGCTATGCCGACCTGATGGAACACGTCTACGTGCAGGGCACCGGCCCGCGCATCCAGGCCGCGACCCTGCCGGACTGGCTGGCCCTGGTCAATAGCAAGCACCGCTCGGCGCGCTTCCGCTCCTTCGAGGTCGACCTGGTCGACGGCCGTTGGCTGCTGCTGACCGAGCAAGTGCATGCCGGCGGCGAGCTGGTGATGCTGTGCTCCGACGTTACCCGCCAGAAACAGGTCGAGCTGGAATTGCTGGCGGCCCAAGAAGAGCTGGAGCGGCTGGCCCATACTGACGAGCTGACGGGCGTGCCGAACCGGCGCCACTTCCTGTCGGTGCTGGACAACGAACTGCTGCGCGCGCGGCGCTATCGACATCCGCTGTGCCTGGCGATGCTGGACCTGGACCACTTCAAGAACATCAACGACCGCTACGGCCATGCGGGCGGCGACAGCGTGCTGCGCCACTTCACCGCCTTTTTGCGCCAGCATTTGCGTGCGGTGGATGTGCTGGGCCGGCTCGGCGGCGAGGAATTCGCCCTGCTGCTGCCGGAGACCTCAGCCGGCGAAGCGCTGTTCGTCCTGCGCCGCATCATGGCCCTGCTGGCGCAGGCGCCGCTGGACGCGGTCGCCCCCGGCCTGCGCTACGCCTTTTCCGGCGGGCTGGTGATGCTGACGGACGACAATCCGGCCACGTCCGAATGGATGCTGGCCCAGGCCGACGCCGCGCTATACCGTGCCAAGGCCGCCGGCCGCAACCGCATCGAGCAGGCCGACACGGGCAACCTGGAATTTTAACAACTGCTTAGCGCACCACCATCAGGCGCAGGCCCAGGCCGATGAATATCGTCCCGGCGCCCCGGTCCAGCCACAGGCCCGCGCGCGGATGGCGGTTGATCCAACTGCCCACGGTGCCGGAGAAATAGCCCAGCAGCCCAAACAGCAGCACGCCCTGGGTGGTAAACAGCAGGCCCAGTTGCGCGGTCTGCCAGCTGGCGTCGCCGCGATCGGCGATGACGAACTGCGGCAGGAACGACAGGAAGAACAGCACCACCTTGGGATTGATGGCATTGGCCAGCAAGCCCTTGCCGAACAAGCGGCCCAGCGGCTGCTCGGGCAGCGCGCCGTCGCCCGCCACGCTGGTGCCGCCGCGGCTGCGCAGCGCGCCTATGCCCAGCCAGATCAGATACAGGCCGCCGGCCAGCTTCAGCGCGGTAAACGCCAGCGGTGACGCACGCAGCAGCGCACTGACGCCCAGTGCCGCCAGCAGCGTGTGGCTCAAGCAGCCCAGCGCGCAGCCCAGGCCGAATACCATGCCCTGGCGCCGGCCGTTCGCCATGCCCACGCTCAGCACCATCAGGTTGTCCGGGCCAGGGGACAAAGTAATCAGCACGGCAGCGGACAAAAAGCCCGCGCATTGTTCGGGTGTCAGTAACACGGCTATCCTTGTTGGCAAAATCGTCATGATAACCGGGCCGGCAGCGCCACGCCACTGCAGCAGGCTGGCTGTTTTAACAATTTGTCGATTAAAATAGCGGCAGTGAGATTGCTGAACTGACTGCCGATTTACCCCCCCAGCGCAGCTGCACCGTGCCGGCCACCGGATCATTCATGATTAACGTTAGCAAGCTGCTGCCAGATCGCAACGCACTCTACGCCCTCAGTTGGCCGCGGCTGGCTGCCCTGCTGACATTGTTGCTGACATTGTTGCTGCCATTCCTGCTCCCGCTCCCGGCCAGTGCCGCCGACACGGCTGGCATGAGCGACGCCACACTGCATGCCGGACGCACGCTGGACCTGGCCGCCGGTGCCCGCCTGTATCACGCCGCCCCGCCCTTCCCGTCCTTCCCGGCCGATGCGGCCGCCGTGCCGGCGATGCTGGCCAAGCTGGCGCCGGCCGGCCAGGTCAACCTGCTGGGCGGCGCCTACTGGCTGTACGCCGAACTGCGCAATGACAGCAGCCAGTCCGCCTGGGTGATCGATCCCACCGATACCTTGATCGACGTCGTAGACATCCGCGTCTACGGCGACGACGGCAGCGTGCAGGCGCTGGCCACCGGCTACCGCGCCCCGCACGACTACCTGCTCCACTACGGCAAGGACGTCGAACTGCAGCCGGGCCGGCACTACCGCCTGCTGCTGCGCTTCGCCAGCCCGTACTACGCACGCATGCCGTTGTTCAAAGCGCTGCCGCGTGCGCAGTACCAGCAACTGGTGGCCAGGGAAAACGTGCTGGTGATCGGCGCGCTGGGCGCACTGGTGGCGCTGGCAGTGTTCAACTTCTTCATCTTCAGCTACAACCAGGAGCGCGCCTCGCTGTACTACGCGCTGTATGTGCTGTGCTACGCGGCCGCCTGGGGCCTGACCTTCCACCTCGGTACCGACCTGGCAGGCTGGCATGACCTGCACTGGCACTACGTCGGCTTCTTCCTGCTGCCGGTACTCAGTACCCTGTTCTACACCTCGTTCCTGCGGCTCGAGCGGCATGCGCCGACGTTGTATAAGCTCAGCTACATCAACATCGTGCTGCCGCTGTTGCTGCTGCCCAGCTGCTGGCTGGCGCTCAGCTACGCGCACCTGCTGGCCACCAGCGTCATCGCGCTGTGGATGACGATGGCACTGGTGTCGGGCATCGTGGTCTGGCGGCGCGGCTACCTGCCGGCGCGCTTCTTCATCCTGGGCTTTATCGCCTTGATGGTGCCCGGCCTGCTGATCTTGCCGGCCAACGTCGGCCTGATCCCGGCGGTGGTGGAAAACGCCCAGCTGTTCACGCTACTCGGCGGTACGCTGGACGGCATCTTGCTGGCGTTTGCGCTGGCCGACCAGATCCGCCTGCTGCGCAACAACCTGGAACAGCGCGTCCACGAACGCACCGCGGAACTGAGCGACGCCAAGGAGCACGCCGAAGCCGTCAGCCGCCACCGCATCGACTTCCTGTCGGCGATGAGCCACGACATCCGCACCCCGCTGGCCGGCGTGATCGGCATGCTGAAGTTCGCGCTGCGCGACCAGGCAGTGCGCGGCCGGACCGAGGAATACCTGCGCATCGGTTTGCAGAACAGCGAGGCGCTACTGGCGATCCTGAACGACATCCTCGACTTTTCCAAGATCGACGCCGGCCGCCTGAGCATCGAGACCGTGGACTTCGACCTGGTGGCGCTGCTGGACGACGCGGTCGCCATCCTGCAAGCCCAGGCCGACGCCAAAAGCCTGCTGCTGCGCTGCAACCTGGCGCTGGACCTGCCGCGCTACGTGCAAGGCGACCCGACCCGTTTGCGCCAGATCTTGCTTAACCTGCTGGGCAACGCGATCAAGTTTACCGACCGCGGCGAAGTACGGCTGGACGCCAGCGTGCTGCTGAGCGCGCCGGGCCGTGCCAGCATCAGCTTCGACGTCAGCGACACCGGCCCCGGCATCCCGGCCGAGACGCTGCCGCGACTATTCCAGAAATTCGAACAAGCCGACCACGCGACCACGCGCCGCTTTGGCGGCACCGGCCTCGGCCTGGCGATCTGCAAGGAGCTGGTGGAACTGATGGGCGGTACCATCGGCGCCGAAAGCCGGGTCGGCGAAGGCTCGATCTTCTGCGTCACGCTGCCGCTGGCGCTGGGCGGGCCGCCGCAGGCCGACGTGAGCACGCCGCGCAAGGAACAGCATGCCTACCGCCTGCGGGTGCTGTGCGCCGAAGACGTGCGCACCAACCAGATCATCGTCGGCACACTGCTCGAGGGCATGGGGCACGACGTGCGCATCGTCGAAAACGGCCTGCAGGCGCTGCATGCGCTGAGCCTGGCCGACTACGACGTGGTACTGATGGACGGCCGCATGCCGATGATGGACGGCGAACAGACGGCGCGCATGATACGCGGCGGCGGCAGCGAAGACTACCGGGTGCGCGACGCCAGCATCCCCGTGATCGCGCTGACCGCCAACGCCAGCGACCATGACCGCGCACGCTACCTGGCAGTCGGCATGGACGGTTTTCTCAGCAAGCCGGTGGACGACCGGCTGTTGTACGATGCACTGGAAAAAGTGGTGGCCCTGCATCTGAGCCGCGGCCGCATGCTGCGCCCGACCGAAGCCTCGCGGCGCGAAGCGGTAGACCGGGCCGGCGTGACGGCGGCCGCGCCGCTGCACGATAAGGAAGCCGCGCTGTCGCAGCAATTCGGCGTGGCGCCGCCGGATGCCGGCTACTCCGCCCCCCAGCTGGTGCAGATCCTGCCGCTGGCAGGCCTGTCGCACAAGCATCTGGAGCGCATCACGCAAGCATTCCTGGACGAGGCGCCACGCCGGCTGGAGCTGGCCTGCGAAGCGCTGGCCAACGGTAATGCGCACGCCGCATCGGCCGCCTTCCATGCCTTGAAGGGCAGCGCCAGCTACCTCAGTTCATCCCACCTGCACACGCTATGCCACGAGCTGGAAGCCTTGTCGGCGGATGGCGACCTGCAGGGCGTCAAGGAAACGCTGCCCGAACTGGAGCGTGCGCTGCAACACGCCTGCGCCGATTTGCGCCGCGTCCAAAATGGCTACCCGCAGCAAGCCGGCAGCACCGCGCCGCTTACCGAACCGGCCCAGTAAGGCGCAGCTCAGGCCGGCCGCCTGATCGCCAGGCGCGAGAAACTGGCCACGCTGGCGGCAGCCGAGAAGCAGGCCGCCAGCGTCAGCGCGTAGCGGGTGCCGTTATGTTCGGACAGCGTAAAGCAGTAGGCCACCAGCGCCGCGCCGCTGGCCTGGCCGATCAGGCGCGCAGTGGCGACGATCCCGCTGGCGCCGCCGGCGCGTTCGGGCGGCGCGCTACCCATGATGGCTTTCAGGTTCGGCGCCTGGAAAAAACCAAAGCCGATGCCGCACAAGGCCATGCGCCAGCAGATATCGAACACCGACGGATGCGCCGGCATCAACAGCAGCGTGAGCAATCCCACCGCCAGCGCCGACAATCCTATGCCGCCCAGCACACCCGGCGAATAGCGGTCGCTCAGGCGGCCCGCGATCGGCGCCATGATGGCCACCAGCACCGCCCATGGCGTCATCAGGAAGCCGGTCTCGATCGGCGAGCGGCCCAGGGTGGCTTCAAAATAAAACGGCAGCGACACGAAGGACAAGCCCTGCGCGGCGAAGGTGCAGACCGACGTCAGCGCGGACAAGGCAAACAGCGGGCGGCGGAACAGATCGACCGGCAGCATCGGCGCCGCGTGGCCGCGCTGGCGCCGCAGCAGCAGCGCGAAGAAGATGGCGGCGCCGGCCATCTCCGGCAGCAAGGTGCTCAGCGGGACCTGGTGCGCGCCTTCGCCGGCGGCCAGGATCAGCAGGCCGAACGCGCCGACGTTGTAGAGCGCGGTCAGGCCGTCGATGGTGTGGCTGGCGCGCGGCGAGTGCGGCAGCGCGCGACGTCCCAGCCAGACGGCGACCACGCCCAGCGGCACGTTGATCGCAAATAGCCAGGGCCATGAAGCGGCTGCCAGTATCAGCGAAGCGGCGGTCGGGCCGACGGCAAAGCCCACCGCCACCACCAGCGCATTGGTGCCGAAGCCGCGTCCCAGCAAGTGTTTAGGAAAAATCACCCGCAGCATGGCGGAGTTGACGCCCATGATGGCGCTCGCCCCCACGCCCTGGAACAGCCGCGCCACCACCAGCGCCGGCAGCGACCACGCCATCGAGCAGGCCAGCGACGCCAGGGTGAACAAGGCCAGGCCGGCAATGCAGACGCGCCGGTAGCCGACGATCTCGCCCAGCGCGGCAAACGGCAGCAGCGTGGCGACCATGGCCAGCTGATAAATGTTGACGATCCAAACCGAGGCAGCCGGCGTGGCGTGCAGCTGCGCGGCGATGGCCGGCAGCGCGGTATTGGCGATGGCCGTGTCGAGCGACGCCATGCCGACGCCGATCGCCACCGACAGCATGGCCCAGCCGCGCGCCCCGGCCGGCAAGCCGTCTTGCTCGGCGGCTGCCGCTGGCTGGTTGGAGGAGGACAAGCTGGTAGCGGTAGGCGCGGACATGCAGGAATTCCGTTGCGGTGAGAGCGAAGCTTTCCATTGTCCCGCAATTTTGCAAGACGTGCAGGCGGCGCGAAGAAGGATATAATTTTCACAAGCACCAACCCATGGAGACCCGCATGTCCAACCGCACACTCAACCTCACCGATCATCTGTACCAATACCTGATAGCCAACTCGCTGCGCGAGCATCCGCAGCAGGCCGCGCTGCGCGACGCCACCCGCACTCACGAGCGCGCCACCATGCAGATCTCGCCGGAACAAGGCCAGTTCATGGCCATGCTAGTCAAGCTGACCGGCGCGCGCCGCAGCATCGAGGTCGGCGTGTTCACCGGCTACAGCGCGCTGTCGGTGGCGCTGGCGCTGCCGGACGACGGCCGCATCCTCGCTTGCGATATCAGCGACGAATATACCCGCATCGGCAAACCATTCTGGGAACGCGCCGGCGTGGCGCACAAGATCGACCTGCAGCTCGGCCCGGCCATCGAGACCTTGGACCGGCAACTGGCCGCCGGTGCGGCAGGCCAGTACGACTTTGCCTTCATCGATGCCGACAAGGTCAGCTACGATGGCTACTACGAACGCTGCCTGCAACTGCTGCGTCCGGGCGGCCTGATCGCGCTGGACAATACGCTGTGGGATGGCCGCGTCGCGCAAGCGGCCGACAGCGACGATACCGCCGCGCTGCAGGCGCTGAACCGCAAGCTGCACCTCGACGAGCGCATCGATCTCTCGCTGCTGCCACTGGGCGACGGCTTGACGCTGGCGCGCAAGCGCTAGACCCGGCGGCGGCGGCGCTTCTTATAGGCTTATTTCGGCCGCGCCGGCCGCAGCTGCGCATCCGGCTTGCTCAACTGCTCCGCGCGCAGCTGGCGCACTGCCACGCCCACCGCATGCGCGACATTGCGCACCTCTTGCTGGAACGCCATGTCCGCATCCTGCGCCGCGTGGCTGCCGGCATACGGCCCGTAATAGCCGATGTAGCGATCCAGCTTGGCCTGCTTGCCGCAGTCGATCAATCCCATCCAGTCCAGCCAGTCGGACAGGTTACGCCGCAGGCTTTCGGCGCCAGCCACCTCGCCATGCACCACCAGGCCGTAGGCGCGGCCCGCCAGATGCTTGGGATAGTCCCAACCGGTGCGCTCCAGCGCCTTGGCCTCCTGCACCTCCTTGCCATGCGTGGAGCTTGGATCGGGATTGCCGCCGTCGGCGCACACCAGCCGGTCTACCATCAGCTTCAGCACACTGGGCGCCTGGTACCAGTACACCGGCGGCAGGATGATGATACCGTGCGCCGCCACCCACTTCTCGTCAATCTCCGCCATCCAGTGCGCGATCTGCTGGTTGCCGTGATTCGGATAGCAGCCGCACGGCCCGTGGCACAAGGGCATCGCGGTCGACACGCAGCCCTTGCACGGATGGATGTTCAGTTCATAGCTGGACGTCAGCAAGCTCAGATCCAGCAGCTCGGTGCAGATACCGTCATCGGCCAGCGTGGCCTCGGCCCACTGCGTCATGCGGAGGGTCTTGGACAGCTCGCCCGGACAGCTGCCGTCGTTGCGTGCCGCGCCGTTGATCAACAGCACGCGCGGCGGGCTGGACGGGTCTGTCTAGCGCTGCTCGGCCGCCAACAGCAGGTCGCGCGTGGCCTTCCACTCCACCGACAAATCATATTCCGGATCGGCGAATTCAAGACCGGCCTTGTGCGTGCGCGGCGCCTTGCGGCGCTGCCGGTAGTTGCTCCAAGCCACCTCCTCCACCTGCGCCAGCGCGTCCGACACCGGCTCGAATGCGGGGTCCTCGAATGCGCGGGAAAAACGCAGCTGGAACGCGCGCCGGTCCAGCTGAGGCGGCGCCTGTCCCTTTCGTGCGGGTGCCATAGTCACTCCCAAAATTGATGCCTGATGCTCACAGCGTAATGCGCTGGCCGGCGCCACACTGTGCGCCAACACACATGTGCACTCACCTTGGCAGCCGTCAGGGCAGCGCCGTCAATGGCAGGTAGGCCAGGCCGTCCTGCGTCAGCGAGCCGAAGACCAGTTGCCCGCCCGCTTCGTGCACATTGGTGACCGGGATATAATTGTGCGCCCCTTCCAATTGCAAGCGGGTCTGCAGCCGGCCTTGCGTGTCAAAGCCCAGCGCCAGCGAGCGGTGCTCGATGGGACGCGGCAAGATCTGCATCGCACGCGCCAGCATGCGGCGCACATAGGGATGGCCGCTCAGCTGATCGAGCAGCGGATTGCGCGGCGTGAAAATCGCGACCCAGAATTTATCGCGGCCGTTGAAAGTGAGATTGTCCGGGATGCCCGGCAGGTTGTCGCAGAAGATATCCGCGCTGCCCGCCTGCGGTCCGCTGAGCCAATAGCGGCGCACCCGGTACAGGCCCGATTCGCTGACCAGTACATACGCGCCATCGGGGCCCAGCGCGACGCCGTTGGCAAACTGCAGGCCGTCTAGCAGCACCGAGCTGGTATTGGTCTGGAAATCGTAGCGCAGCAGGCGCCCGTCGCCGCTGTGTTCGACGATGGCCTCCGTATCCTGGCCGAAATGCCATTTGGCGCTGGCGTCGCTGAAATAGGCATAGCGGCCGTCGGCCGACACGGCGACGTTGTCGACAAAGCCCAGCTGCTTGCCGTTGACTGTCGAGGCCAGCGGCGTCACCTTGCGGCTGGCCAAGTCCACCGCCAGCAGTCCGAGCTTGGCGTCGGCGACGATCAACCGCCCGTCCGGATGCCAAGCCAGGCCCAGCGGCCGGCCACCCGTGTTGACCAAGGTCTCGATGCGCGGTGACGCCGTTATCGACAGGCGCACGATGCGCCCATCGGCCAGGCCGGCGAGCAGCTGTCCGGACGCGTCGTTGATGACGGTCTCCGGTCCCTGCAATCCCTGGCCCTGCGCCAGTCTGCGCGGCGTGACGGGCGCTGCCGATCCAGCCGGCGCCAGGGCGGGATCGGGCGCGGCCCACGCCACCGGATGCACTTCGGTCGGCGCCAGCAGCATCCAGGCGAGCAGCAACAGCAGCGCGACCAGGATCAGCGTAGCGGCCATTTGCAGGAGAGATTTCATGCTCCGGGCCCCTTCAAGCCTTGGCCGGCTGGCGCAGGGCAGTCCAGGTCCACGCGGCCCCCGCCAAGTCGGCCAAGCCAAACAGCATCAGCACCGCCGGCGCCATGCCCAGCAACACGAAACCGCCGCAAAAGCAAAACATCGATATCCGCACCGGCACCGAACAGGCAAAGATCGGCCGCAGTTCGGCGCGGGCGGAGACGAAGTAGTAGGCGCTGAGAAACAGGGTGAGCATGCCAACGACGCGTATCCAGACCTCGGAGCTAAGTGGCACATGAAACAGCCCAAGCAGCAGATTCGGTGTCGTCAACAGTAGCAGTCCGATCAGCACCAGATAGCAGCCAAATGCAAACAAGGTCTTGGCGGCATAGCTCATCTCTCTCTCCCCATCGTGATATGCGTGGCATGATCATCCACCATCGTTACTGCTTTGGCAATGCTTTCCTAAGGGCCGCTGGTGTACGATGGGCACAGCACCGAACCACTGGAAAGGACCGCCGATGGGCCACGACCACCACGAAGCCCGCGCCTGGGTACGCATGCCGTCGGAAAAGCGGCTGGACTTGCTCGACCCGACGCCCTTCGATTGGGAAGATTCCGACCTGGCCCTGGGGCTGTCCCGCACCTATCGCTGGGGCGGCCATTCGGCCTGGCCGCGGCCGCTATCGGTGGCCCAGCATTCGCTGTTGGTGACGGTGCTACGGCGGGCGGCGGCGGGCGGCACGCTGTCCCCGGCTGAACAGTTGCGCGAGTTGCTACATGACGCCGAAGAGGGTTTGCTGGGTTTCGATTGCATCTCGCCGCTGAAGCCTTTCCTGGGCGATGCCTTCCGCGAGCTGAGCGTGCGGCTGGAGCGCGCCGTGTTCCTGCGCTACGCCCTGCCGCACTGGACGCCGCGCGAGCACGCCTTGCACAAGCAGGCCGACCGCCTGGCTGCCGCCAGCGAAGCGGTGCACGTGGCCGGCTGGTCCGAACAGGA
>FSZM01000081.1_pt1 | contig 18630 bp, 15 predicted proteins | sample 1638831 | NCBI WGS metagenome assembly FSZM01 (sample SAMEA3914813, study PRJEB12502) | metagenome | biome: forest; material: soil | place: Canada | collected 2011-07-07 | depth 0.3 m
AGGAAAAGGCATTCAAGTTGATGGGTGTGAACCCTGCCTGTACCCAGTAGTGGCGCGATTTTTTTAGAAAAACCAAATAAAATCAAAGCTCTATATACGCCCCCTAGCGAAAGTTCGGGCTAAGCTGAATGGACTCGATCCGCTGCATTGGCTGGCCAGCGCATTGGAACGTCTCCCGACGTGCCCCAACAACCAGATCGATTCCTTGCTGCCTTTCCCGAACTCTACGCAGCCTTAAGCCCGCTGAACAGGTGGATGCGCCGGACGCTTACTGAATAAGCGCGAAGCAAAGGAAATGGTCGATGCCTTTTTCACTGAAATCAGCGATGCACTGGTGCGTGGTGAATCGGTCAAGTTGGCAGGGTTCGGGAATTTTCAGTTGCGTGACAAGGGCTCGCGCCCGGGACGCAATCCGAAAACTGGTGAGGTCGTCACAATAGCACCCCGTCGCGTCGTCACTTTTCAACCAAGCCAAAAACTCACGGTCGTCGCCGACGAGAAGACCACTATCAGGCGCGTCGATTAAGTGTACGCCACGACGCCAGGGCACTTGCGCTGGCCACCAACCAGTTAATTTCAAAGACACACTCAGGCACATGGCAACAGCTCAAGCCATGTCACCAAGCCATCGCGCGGCGTAGATCGCACTCGTTCATTCCGATACGCAAAAACGACATCCCTTGGAAAGACCATCGTCGCAGCACCGGCAAGCTGCGATTCAGTAGACCGCAAACATACCGCCGCCCGAGCGCGGGCCGCAGCACCCTGCCCGTTTAGGCAGGAGCTGCGACCCCGCAATCACCACAGAAGCGGTCAGAGGCCTCCATGCCGGCGCCGCATTGCTGGCAGGATGGCATTGCCACGACCACCGGAGCGGCTGGCGCTTTATCCAACTTCAAGCCCAGCTTCCCCATCAGTGCCAGCGGATCTTCGCCGCCCATCACTTTTCCAACCACAGCCATATTGCGGGCACGCTCCAGGTCTTGCGGCGACGACGGTGCCACGATGGACGAACGGGTTTCACCGAAGCCCTTCAGCGTCTTGGCCAGTTCCTCAGCCATGGTCGGCATGCCGCGCATGCCGACTAACTGCCGCAAGGAGTCCTTGCCGAAGATGACCGTATCAATCTCCGACGCCCACACACGCATGGTCATCGACTCGATGTTGATGACGTTCTTGCTGCTGTGGACTTGCGAGCTCATCTGGTTACCCACACTCATCCGCGCCGATTCGTAGCTGCCACCGATATCGACCCAGATCAGTTCCGAGACGAAATCAAAACGGCCCCACAGGATATGCGCGGAACGCAAGCAGAACACGCCCACGCCGAACTGGCTGACGGAAAATGCAAGGATACTGGAGACCGGCTCGCCATTCAGAATGTGCTTGCTGGCCAAGAATGCGGCGATCGTAGCAGCCACCACGCAAGTCAGACCCAGCGCGGTCAGGCAGGTCAGCCAGAAGAAGCGCGGGCTGGCCAGCGCATGACCCAGGTTCTCCGCTACGGCATTGGCTTGCGGACGCGGCTGGGTTTCCTCAAACATCTCAGCCGTGAACTGGCCCTGGCCCGAGCCCACCTGTGGCGAGCGGCGACTGTAGCGCCGGTTCGGAATATTGCCGTACCAGCGGCTCATCAGGATGCGGTCCAGTTCCTCAATCAGTTTGTTTGGGTGCGCGTTCATGGTGATGGTTTCCGTCACGCGCGCCGAGCCTACCGCGTCAGGTGCCGAACGCAGCTGGTTTTTCAATGCCACACCAAACACTGCGCAGCTCGCCAGTGCGCCCAGTAAGGCGATGAACACCACGCCGTTAATCGACAACTCACCCAGCGATGGCAGGTGGCTAGCCACCATACCCAGCACGACCGGCCCCAGTACAGCCAACAGGATCAGACCTACCAGGCTGCCGGTGCTGACTTGATGCTCCACGGTACCGCCCGCACCGTTGTTCACCATAGGACGCATGATACGCACAAAGGCAAACACCCCATAGGCCAAGCCTATCCAGCCCGCGGCCGGACTCTGGCCAAAGGCCAGCCAGCAGACCAGAAAGCTGATAAAGGTCGCGGCCAGAACCATGAAATTGTAGAACTGCGCCTGTGCCGACAGCCGAATCACGCGAGGCGCGAAAATCAGCGATGGCAGCAAAGAGTGCAACAAGCCGTTCAGCGCTCCCTTGGGTTCTGGATAAGTAATCGCATTCTGGCGTAGGGTTTCCTTGTAATAGCCGGCCGCCTGGCTGTCGCCGTCGGCATCGCTGGCCACTTGCGGTGCCAGGCTGTCTGGCCGATTACGGCCGAAGAAGTAGCGCAGCTGGGTGAAGGCCGCCCCCAGGAAACCGAAGCCCAGCACCATCAGAACCACAGCGATGCCGATCACCTTGAGCGCGGCCAAATCCGCGCCCTGGGCGATACGCTCGCGCACCGCCACTAACGTACCGATACCGCCCAAGGCCAGCAAGCCACCGGCCGTCAGTAAGGCCAGGTTCTCGATTTTGTACGGATTAGGGAACTCGAAGACTTTACTTTCAGGATTGAATTCGTAACTCATTTTTAGTCTTTTATTCGTTCAAGCAGGAGCACGTCAGTATCACTCAACAGGCTAATATGATCATCGTCCTGGATATTAAACACGTCACTGCTATTGCGTGCCACGTAATGTACAGTGACACTATCGCCCTTGACCTCATAACGCACGGCTTCGTTCGGACGGTCAACAACGGCCTGGTCCGCGCTGAAACTGACGCGTGTCCCGGCCAGCCATGGCGAATTGGTGATGCGCCATTGGCCAATCAGCGGGTTACCGGTTCTGAACCAGCTTTTTACCCGTTGCGCCAGCGATTGCTGTGGCGCCGCCATCCTGCCCGCAGCGACCGCCTTGGCAACACGCGGGTCGTCGGTAGTCATACGCCATTTACCATCGCGCAGCTCCAGCACGGCGAGGTAATCGGCGTTCTGATCGAGGCTGCGCGTGATGCGCTTGGCCAGATCGCCTTTTAGCCAAGGTTCCGGCTGTTTGAACTCGTAGTGAAACAGCGCTGTCAGCTTCGTGCCGGGTACCCCCAGCTCGTAGCGTACGTTCTTGACCCGGATTGCCGGAGCGACGCACAACTTGCCATCCTTGACTGCGCGGCTGCCCGCCTCGGTGCGACGATAGCGATAGGTCTGCATGCTGAAGAAGCTGCCAGTGGTTTGCACTTCCGGCGACGAGTACAGGCCGGCGGCCACCAGGGTGTCCATGGTGGCACGCCGCTGCGACTCGAAGCTGCTGACCGACACCGGGTCTTCGGCCAGCTGCAAGTCGGCAGCGCACAGCAGCTTGGCAGCAGCGACCGGATTGTTGTCGTAGTAGCTGTTGATCGCTTTCACGAACACTTCCGGCGAGGCAGCCTCGTCAGCCATCAAGCAGACTAGCCCGCCCACAATCGCGACCACTGCGATCACGCCACCAGCAATCAGAATCCCAACGCGGCGCGGCGTGGTCGGCACCGTGATGGCGGCGACCACGCCGTCGCCTGAGGCGCAGACTGCCGCTGTTGCTGCAGTGGCCGCGGCAGCTTTGTGCGGAGCGCCGCAATCGGCGCAAAAGCGTGCATCGACATCGGCCGGCGTGCCGCACTTGGTGCAGAAATATCCCATGACTGCCATTACGGGTACTTCACGCCGCATTCGCCGCAGAACACATCGTCCGTGGCCATCGTCGCTTGGCAGGCAGTGCAGCTGCGCTGCTCCGCCCGTGTTTCAGGACGCTGGGTCGCAACCTTGGCTTGCTGCATCTGCGCGTTGGCGCGATCCTTGGCTTCCTTGGCCAGACGCTTAGCGTCTTCCATGCGCGCCTGGATCTGCTCTTCCGCCTGATCAAAATTCAAGCCCTCGATGGTTTGCAGATACACCAGGCAAGTGCCATTGATGTAGGTTAGCGTTGGAAGAATGCCACCAACCATAACGAGTAGGCCGGTAGAGAAAATCAAGCCGCCTGCGTAGGACTGTGATCCTCCGTCGTAGTAGCCACCACCTCCACCATGGCTGGACATCATCATGCCGGTCAGCGAATGCGAAAGGCCGCCAATCGAATCAATGCCAACTGCCGACGACAGTGCGGCGGTAGTCATATAGCCCGAAAACAGTACCAGGTACACTACGCCAGCAAGCACCAGCACCAGCAAGCCGAGGATGACCAAGTTGATGATGACGGTGACCAAGCGTTGGCGCACAATCACCAGCAGGCGAGCCGTGGTTTGCCAGACGGTGTTGCCCTCCCAAACCGCGGGCGCCGCCAGCGGCAAGGCCACATACAGCAAGCCGGCGATGGTGGCGCCGATCAGCACCGTCAGCACCGGCAATGCCACCGCATAGAGCAGGCTGCCGATTCCTGGCAGCTTGCAGCAAAACAGGACCAACAAGGCGAACAGGCTGACGCCCAGCACGCACAGGAACATCATCAGCGCCACGCCCAACAGTCGGTGCACGGTGAAGATGGCTTGGCCGAAGGCATCCGCGATGCTGATCGGCTGCTGCTGCGCCTGGCGCATCAGCAGGATGCCGACGGCCGAGTAGCCAGTGAGCACCACCACGAATGTGAACAGCACGCCTAGCGCACCAAGAATCACGTTGGCTTGGGTCAGCGCGCCGGCCAGAAACACGCTCAACAGGACGGCCAGTCCAGCCAGGCCGGTCGCCGCCAATGCCCGCCAGTTAGTGACGGCTTCCGCAGCGCGCAGCAAGCCGTAGCTTGGCGTGATGCCTTGTACACCTTGTACATTTTCGGTCATGGTATGTCTTCCTTAGCGGGCGGCCACGGCCAAGTTGGCGGAAGCGTCAATTGCGGCGATCTGCAGGCTGCTTTCACGCATGGTTGCTGGCTTGCCGTTCAGGAAGAGCTGGGTCTTGAACTTGTACACCCCCTGCGGCGCGCCTTCTGGTAGACGCAGGGTGAAGGAGTTTTCGTACTCGCCGCTGCCGGTGGCGTCATTGACTTTCTTTTCGCCGCGCTTGAACTCTTCGCCGCTTGGGGCGTAGACGATCAGCTGCTCTTTGACTTCGGTAACTGGCTCTTGCACGCCGGAGACGGCACGGATCAGCGATTGGACGCGGATGGCATCACCGGCCTTGGCGACGCCGTTCGGGCTGACCGCGGTGGTGTACCCGTCGATTTTCGCCGATTGTGGCAACTGGTTGCGGTTGTTGCCGCGGTACTGCTGATCGACGACTTCCGAGGATTTTGTCTGCCGGGAGGCGATTTCCACCACGGCGCAAGCGGCCAGGCCGACCAGTGCACCTTTCACTGCGGCGTTTTTTCCGCCAACGACTGCGCCCAGCAGTGCGCCGCCTATGCCCAAGCCGGCGCAGCGCAGTGCCGTGTTGTTACTAGCGATTCCATCGCCGCCCTGCCCGCCTTGGCCGCCTGGTGCGGCGCAACCGGTAACCAGCACGGAAGCGATGCAGGTGACAAGAATAGATTGTTTAAAGCAGATCATGTTGCTTCCTTTCGTTATTCAAGAGTGCTGCCGGAACGCAGGGCGTCCAGTTGCTTAGATTTGGCGTTGCTGATCATGGTGTGTGCTGCGCTGCTACGGGGATCCAATTCCAAGGCGTTTTCAGCGGTGGCGATGGCTTTGTCGTATTGCTTGTTTTCCAAGTAGCCGTTGGCCTTATAGAGCAGCATGGAGACTTTGCGGGCCATGGCTTCGTTGAGGTCGGATACTGGCTGCGTGGTCGCCAGAGCCGGGCGCGCCGATGCTGGCGTCGACGTTGGCGCAGGGCTTGCCGCGGTTCGAACTGCTTCGGTCGCGTGGGCCCGCGTCTCGGATGGTGCTTGGACCACTGGTTTGGCAGGCAGCGACTCCGACGCCAGAGGGTCCGGTGTGGCCGGCTTGACGGGCGCTGACGCGGCCACGGGTGCTGGCGGCGGCGCGGGCGCTGCGGGTTCTGGTGCTGTTGCGGGCGCTTGAGCGGCTACTGATGCAGGGGCTGTTCCGGCGGCCGGGGCTAGCGAGGCGCTACGTTCGTAGGCATAGAGTCCGCCACCAGCAATGACGGCCACAGCGCACAGCGCGGCGATAATCTTGGGCGCCGCTGATGGAGCGCGATTCTGCAGAGGTGCGCTGCCCTCGGCGGCGACTTCGGGCCTTGTAGCAACCGGGGCGGCAGCAGCAGGCGACTCCGCTTCACGGGACTGTGTCGGCGCCGGCGGCTCAACTGGTGCGGGCAGGTCGGGCAGCGCCAGCGGCTCAACGCAAGCCGGGGACTCGGCAGGCGCTAACGGCTCGGCCGCTTCCGCTTGGCCGACGGCAGGTGCAACTACAGCGGAATCAGTGGGTGCTGGCGGCTCGACGGCAACTGGTGGCGCGACCGTGGCTATGGGGGCCATCGGCGCCAACGGCACAGTCGCCGCGGTCGTGGGCGCGGCAGCCCCCGCAACCGCCGTTCCGCACTGTTTGCAGAACTTCGCCTCTCGCAACAAAGGGGCCGCGCAGGTCACGCACGACAACGCGTCCGTCACTAATGCTGAGGCAACGTTCTCCCCGCAGAACTTGCAAAACTTCGCACCCGGCTTATTGAGATTGCCACACTTAACGCAACTACTCATGAGTCTCCTTGCAAGCAATGATGTTCATTAATTAAATAAGTGTACTACAGGAAATTACTTCAGTGAAACTAAAATTAGCTTTTTTCAATTGACCGCAGGGAATTATTGCAAGGATGGCCGGCTTGCTCCGCAGTGAACGCCATGGCCGACCTGTCGATGTCCGACACCACCTAAGTCGGCATATACGGCAGCGGCCAAGCTGCCTGGGCCTGCCCCTGTCACCACCAAGTCGAAGTGCCTAATAACAGCGAATGGGAACCATTCTGACCTGGCTTGCCTGCCTGGACGCCGCGCCGATTGTCATGGTCAAACGGCGATGAAATCGCCGCGCAAGGCGGTCACAGAAAAACTATTTGTTACTATTATTATGCAAGTAAGTGAGTCGCCCGGAGCGGCCGCACCACCCGCTCACCCCGCAGCACAGCTGAAACCATTCTTTCCCTACGCCAACTAAAATCCACCGTCAATCCCGTCGGAGGGCGTTGTTGTTGCCTTACAGCATGTTACTTTTGGTGATATTCTTTTTCCCGGGAAACTCTAAAATGCCGCCATGCCTTATGCCGGAACCGCATGTGGATATTCGGATTGCAGCGGCAAAATCCAGGAAAAAAAATGACTTCGCGAAATATGACGGTAGCAAAACGGCTCGGCATTGGCTTCGGTCTGGTGTCGGTATTCTTGCTGATGGTGATTGCACTGGGCCTTGCCAGCATGCGCCAGATACAAGAGCGGATGAATGACATCACCCACGTCAACGACGTGGAAACCAAATTGGCGCAGGTGATGGACCTGACCGTGACTGAACGGGCGCTGGCCCTGCGCAACCTGATTTTGCTGAAGGAAGACCAGGAAATTCAGATCGAGATCAATCGCATCGCCGAGCAGGAAAAGAAATATGCGGCTGCCCAGGACAAACTGGGACAGATGTTTGGCACGCTGAAAGTCACCTCGGACGAGGAAAAGGCGTTGCTGGATCAGATCCGCAAACAGGCCGAACTGGCGGCGCCGTTCATCCAGCGCGCCGCCGCGCTGGCGCTGGAACAGAAACAAGACCAGGCCTACACGCTGCTGCGCTACGAATTCCGGCCGGTGCAAAAGAATTGGTGGGAACTGCTGCGCAGGCTGATCGCGGTGGAGGAAAAGCAAAACGCCGAAGGCGCGGCGGCGGCGGAAGCGGCCTATGACAGCGCGCGCACCTTGATGCTGGGGCTAGGCTCACTGGCGCTGCTGACCAGCGTCATTGCGGCCTGGCTGATTACGCGCGGCGTGGTGCGCCAACTGGGCTGCGAACCGGAGCAGGCCGTGGAGATCGCTGGCCAGATCGCCGCCGGCAACCTGGCAGTCGACATCACGCCCAAGCCGGGTGACAAAGGCAGCCTGCTGCTGGCGATGAAGGCCATGCGCGACAATCTGGCGCAGATCGTCGGCCAGGTGCACAGCAGCACCGAAACCATCGCCAGCGCGGCCGAACAAATCGCTTCAGGTAATCTGGACCTGTCCTCGCGCACCGAGCAGCAGGCCAGCACGCTGGAGGAGACCGCCTCGTCGATGGAAGAACTGACCAGCACCGTGCGTCTGAATACCGACCATGCACGCGAGGCCAATGTACTCGCCGAATCGGCCTCCGACGTGGCGGCCAAGGGCGGCGCGGTAGTGGCGCAGGTGGTCGACACCATGGCGGCGATCGACAGCTCGGCGCGCAAGATTGTCGACATCATCGCCGTCATCGATGGCATCGCCTTCCAGACCAACATCCTGGCGCTGAACGCCGCCGTGGAAGCGGCCCGCGCCGGCGAGCAGGGCCGCGGCTTTGCCGTGGTGGCCAGCGAGGTCCGCAACCTGGCGCAGCGCTCGGCCGCCGCGGCCAAGGAGATCAAGGAATTGATCGGCGATTCGGTCGACAAGGTCCAGGCCGGCAACCGGCTGGTGGAGCAGGCCGGCAGCACCATGGACGATGTGGTGGACAGCGTCAAGCGCGTGACCCACATCATGTCCGAGATCATGCTGGCCAGCCAGGAGCAGTCTTCCGGCATCGAGCAGATCAACCACGCCGTCACCCAGATGGACGACGTGACCCAGCAAAACGCGGCACTGGTGGAGGAAGCGGCGGCGGCGGCGCAAGCGATGCAGGATCAAGTCCACAGCCTGAATCAACTGGTCAGCGTGTTCCGCCTGGACAGCGGCAGCGCCAAGCGGCGCGGCGTGCCGATACCGGCGCCAGCCCGCCCGGCGCCGCATCTGACGTTGCACCGCAGCGCGGCGCGACAGGTAGTGGTGCGGCCGGCGGCGCAGCAGGCGGCGCGCACCATGGCCGCTGCCGCGCCCAAGGATGACTGGGTCGAATTTTAACCTCCGCGCGACAGGGGCATCATGGGCAAACTGGGCACAATGACGCAGGCGGAAGGCAGCGGCGCCCCGCACATCTTCTGGCATACCAGCCAGGTAACGCCGCAGCTGCGGCAGCAGCATCTCGGCCAGCAGGCCGCCACGGTTTGGCTGACGGGGTTGAGCGGCGCGGGCAAATCGACGCTGGCGTGCGCGCTAGAGCAGCAGTTGATTCGTGCCGGCCGCATCGCCTACGTGCTCGACGGCGACAATCTGCGCCACCATCTGAACCGCGACCTCGGCTTCACGCCGGGCGACCGGCAGGAGAATATCCGCCGCAGCGCGGAGGTAGCCCGGCTGATGAACGACGCCGGCCTGTTCGTGATCTGCGCCTTCATCTCGCCGCTGCGCAGCGACCGTGAGCTGGCGCGCCACATCATCGGTGCCGACAACTTCGTCGAGGTCTACGTCAGCACGCCATGCGCCGTGTGCGAACAGCGCGATCCCAAGGGTCTGTACCAGAAGGCGCGCGCCGGACTGATACCCGAGTTCACCGGTGTGTCGGCGCCCTACGAGGTCCCGCTGGAACCGGCAATGTCGCTCGATACCGGCGAGCTGTCGCTGCAGCAGGCCTGCGAGCAGATGTACCAGCATTTGTCGCGGCGTTTCCTGTAACCCATGGATAGCATCCCGCTGCATTACGACGTTTTCAACGGCGACGCCGACGGCATCTGCGCGCTACACCAGTGGCGGCTATCGCAGCCGGCCTCGCACCACTTGATCACCGGCGTCAAGCGCGACATTGAACTGCTGCGCCGCGTGCCGGGCGGCGCCGGCAGCAAGGTGCTGGTGCTGGACATTTCGCTCGACACCAACCTGGGCGAACTGCGCCGCCTGCTGGACGGCGGCGCGCAGGTGACCTACTTCGACCACCACCTGGCCGACCAAGCGTTCGCCCATCCCGGCCTGCAGCTGCATTGCGACAGCGCGCCGAACGTCTGCACCAGCATGCTGGTGGACCGCCACCTGCAGGGGCGCTACCGGCGCTGGGCCGTGGTGGCGGCCTTCGGCGACAATTTGCCACAGCCAGCGTGGGCGCTGGCGCGCAGCATCGGGCTGGACGACGCCACCACCGCCGCGCTGGAGCAGCTGGGCCAGGTCATCAACTACAATGCCTACGGCGAGTGCGAGGCCGACCTGCATATCGCGCCGGCCGCGCTATACCGCGCACTGCACGGCTGCGAAAATCCCTGCGACTTCATCGGCGGCGAACTGTATCGCACGCTGCACCAAGGCTACCGCGACGATTGCGCGCAGCTGCAGGACTTGCGCCCCTATTGGCAGCAACCGGGCCGCGCGATCTACCTGCTGCCTGGCACACCGTGGTCGCGCCGCATCAGCGGCGTGCTGGCCAACCGGCTGGCGACGCAGGGCGAGGGCAGCTCCTTCGCCGTGCTGGATGCCCGCAGCGACGGCGGCTACATGGTCAGCGTGCGCTCCGGTGATCCCGAGACCCGCAGTGCCTGCGGTTTGTGCCAGCAATTCGTCAGCGGCGGCGGACGCAAAGCCGCCGCCGGCATCAACCGGCTAGCGCCGTCCGAACTGGAGCGCTTCATCGAGCGCTTCGGCCAGTACTTCGCGCCGTCCGGGCCCTTGCGCCATGCCAGCTAGAGCTTCCCTGCCCCGCGTGGATGCGCTCCGGCGCCCCACCCAGGCCGGCGAGCTTCCCGCCGCCGGCGTCGCACTGGTCGCACCGGTCGCGCCGGTCACTCTGGCGACACTGGCGCTGCTGTTCCTGCGTATCGGCTGCACCAGCATGGGCGGCTTCATGGCCATGGTCTCGATGACCCAGCAGGTGATCGTCGAGCGGCGCCAGCTGCTGCCGGCCGCCGATCTGCTGGACGGACTGGCCTTGGCCACGGTGCTGCCCGGCTCGGTGGCCATCAACGTGGTGGCTTACGCCGGCTACCGCCTGCGCGGCGCGGCCGGCGCCGCCGTCGCCATGCTGTGCGCCGTCCTGCCGGCCTTCCTGTGCATCGTCGCGCTGGGGACGCTGTATTTCCGCTTCGGCAGCATGGACGCGGTGCGCCCCATCTTCCGCGGCATCACGCCGGTCATCGTCGCCATCGTGTTGGCGGCCGCTTGCCGCCTGTGGCGCAGCGCCGTGCACGACCGGCGCCAGGCCGCGCTGGGCATCGCCGCCGCGCTGTTACTGAGCCTGCTGCCAGGGCTGGCGACCACGCTGGCGATGATGGCAGGATCGGCCGCTGCCGGCTACTGCTGCCGGCGCGCCGTTGCCGTCCCGGATGCCGCGGTGGCCCCATCGCCAGCGGCCGGCGCGCCATCGGGCCGCCCGTTGCGCGCCGCGCTGGCGGCCGCCGCGCTGCCGCTGGCATGGCTGCTGTCGCTGGTGGTGCCAGCCGTGCTACTCCAACTGGCCAGCGCATTTGCCGGCATGAGCCTGCTCACCTTCGGCGGCGGCTACGTCTTCATCCCGCTGCTGCAGCACACCGTGGTCGATAGCTACCACTGGCTGGGCGCGCGCGAATTCATCGATGGCCTGGCGCTGACCCAGCTCAGCCCCGGCCCGGTGATGATCAGCTCTGCCTTTGTCGGACTGAAGGTGGCTGGCGTGGCCGGCGCCGCAGCGGCCAGCGCCGGCATGTTTATTCCCAGCGCCGTGCTGACCGTCGCCGCCAGCGGTGCGATGCAGCGCGTGCGCCACTGCGCCGGTGTGCAGGCGGCCCTGTGGGGCATGCGTGCGGCGCTGGCCGGCATGGTGTTTTCCGCCGCGCTGGGTATCGCCCGGCTGGCCGCGCCGGTCTGGATGTCCGCTTTGTTATGTGTGGTGGCGCTGGTGGCGCTGCTGCGTTTTCGTGTCGATGCCGCCTGCCTGGTCGCTTGCGCCGCGCTGGTCGGTTGGTTATTTTGTTAATGGAGATTGCAATGGCTGTCGAACCAATGAGCAGTGCCGCGCGACCGCGCCCCCGTCCCGTGATGATGATCCCGCTGCGCCGCTGCGGCAGCCACGCGCTGCGCCTGCGCCTGAACCTGTCGCCGCAGTTCTATTCGCCCTACCCGTTGCACATCGTCGATTTCATGCCCTTGCTGCCGCTGTATGGTGACCTGCGCGACGACCGCCACTACTTCCGGCTGGTGACCGACGTCTGCGGCCTGCAGGCGGTGAGCATGGTCAAATGGCCGCAGATGACCTTCGATCCGGTTGAGATCTTCGAGGCCATCCGCCACCAGCCGCGCAGCGTGCACCGGGTGATGTGGGAACTGCTGCTGCGCGCCGGCGAACAGCAGCAAGCGCAGGTGGTCATGGACAAGTCGCTTGACAGCGTGCACTACGCCGATGAGCTGATGGAGCTGCTGCCCGATATGCTGTTCGTGAACGTGGTGCGCGATCCGCGCGCGCAAGTGGCCTCGATGAACCGCGCCATCATCCACGACTTCGATACCCGCCTGAACGCCAAAACCTGGCTGGCCGCACACCACGCCGCCGACCGTGTGCTGCAGCGCTATCCGCAGCGGGTGCTGACCATCCGCTACGAGGATTTCCTGTCGCAGCAGCAGGCCACGCTGGAGAGCATCTGTGACTTCCTCGGCATTTCCTTCCTGCCGCAGATGCTCGATGTGGCCGGCTCGCGCGAGGCCAAGCAAATTTCGCAGCTGTCGGCGCTGTGGTCATCCAACAGCTTCCCACCGATCGCCGCCAACATCGACAAGTTCCGGCAGCAGCTATCGACGGAGCAGATCAATGTGATCGAAACGCTGACCGGTGACTACATGGACCACTACGGCTACACCCGGCTGAGCAAGGGCGACGCCGACCTGTCGGCCGACTCGCGCGCGCTGGCGGTGGCGCGCTCGGATGAGGGCCGCGAACGGGCCTGGCGCGACCTGGAGCAAGACAATTTCCGCGACTATGTGCTGCGCCGCTGCCGCGCCGACTATCTGGCGCAGCTGCGCGCCCGGCTCAGCCAGCAGGCCGTGGCGCCGGAGCGCGGTAGCGCCCTCGCCACCCTCAGCGCGCTGGACCCGGCGGCGTTTGAGGTGACGGACTGAAACGCTGGCCGGCACCGCGGCGATTTTCCGCCCGCGCCCGGCCCGTTATTCGTAGCAGGCTTCACGCCCCGCCCGGTGCCAACTCTTGGTGAAGGAAGCCGGCTTGGTTGCACCAATAGACTGAGCGCGTAATCCCCGTACCCCGGACGCAGTTACCCCAAGGCAACCGGGACAAATACTCAATCCGTCCCATGTTTTTTACTCACCGCTGCTCTGGGTCGTAGTCGATGGCATCAAGCATCGCCGCCCGGCCCATCCAAATCTCCTGCTCATATGCGTCGTCAAGCATGTCAGATTGCCACCACGGCGTCATCATCATTGGTGCAATGATGCGATGCCAATAGTTGTCGAGGTCCGTGGAGGGGGAACAACACCAACAGTCTTTGATCAAGCTCAATACGCTAGAAAGGCACAGCCGCAAGATATTACTAGGACCCGTGAAGGACGCGCCATGGCTGACCAAACGAACGAGCGCCGCAAACAACCGCGCTACCTCAACGCCCGTCTAGTGCGCATCCGGGAAGTTGAGAAGATCTGCTCCCTATCCAGAGCCAGCATCTACAACGCGATCAAGCACGGAACATTCCCTGCGCCGATTAAGACGGGCCCTCGGGCCAGCGCATGGATCATGCAAGAAGTTGAAGGCTGGGTTGAGCAACGGATCGCCATGAGCCGGCGCCTACAAGCCGAATGAATAAACATAGTCCGCCCACGCCGCCAACATTTCCTTGCGTTCCTCCATATAGCGCGCCCGATCATACGCCGTTTCCTGCTTGTCCTTCTGCGCATGCGACAACTGTCGGTCCACCACTTCGTGCCGGTAATGCAGCTTTTCCTTCAGCGTGCTCATGGCCAGCGACCGAAATCCGTGCCCCGTCATGTCGCCCTTGAAGCCCATGCGCTCGAGCGCCTTCAAGAAGGTGTTATTGCTGATCGGCCGGGTCGGATCACGCTGGTTCGGGAAAAGCAGCGGCCCGCCGCCGGTGTACGAATGCAGCTCACGCAGCAACTCCCTCGCCTGCCGCGGCAAGGGAACATAGTGATCGGTCTGATCTGGATGAATGCGTCGCCGCCCCCGTTTCATCCGCTTCCAAGGGATGATCCACGGCTCCGTTGCGCTATCCAGCGGAATTTCACTCCAAGGGGTCTCGATCAATTCGCTGGTCCGCACGAACACCAGCATCATCAAATACATCCCGATCCGTACCACCGGTCCCATGCAAGCATGATTCCTTTTTAGTACCGCGCAAAACTTTGGTATGTCATCGGGACCAATCGCGGCGAAGTGCCCTTTAGCCTGAGGCTGGAGCGTGTCGATCAACGTGGTGGCAGGGTTGCGCTGGATGTCGCCGCAATTGACAGCATAGTCCAGGATGCGGATGACATTCGCAGCATTTCTCCGAGCCACCTCCAAGGCCCCTCTTTCCTCTATCCTGCGTAGTGGCGCCAGGATGTCACGCGGCGTTAGCGCCGTGATCTGCTGACTACCGATGAAGGGAAACAGGTCGCTCTCTAAGCGGTGCAAAATGTCGTGTGCGGTGCCAGGTTGCCACATCCCGAGCATCGCCGCATGCCATTCGCGCGCGATCTTCTCAAATGCCATGTCGGGCTCATTCTGCTTTGGCGCGAGAATGGCTTTTTTGACTTCACCTGGATCCTTACCATGGGCCAGCAGTTTGCGCGCCTCGTCCCGTTGCTTGCGCGCCTCCGCCAGAGAGATTTCAGGGTAGGCGCCAAAGCTGATCCGAGTCTCGCGTTTATCAGGACGCAGATACTTAAATTTCCACAGCTTGGAACCCAACGCTGTCACTTCCAGATACAAGCCCTCCCCATCGAACAATCGGTAGGGTTGCGCCTTGGCCTTGGCATTTCTGACCTGGCGATCAGTGAGTGGCGGGATCCGTTTGGGCATTTTGGGGGTCAGCTCAACAATAATGGGGCGGGCGACCCCGAAAATGACCCCAAAACCCGTTGGCTGTAGCTGGACAGTACTGGACGGATTAAAACAAAAAAACCGCTGCCCCAGAGTGGGAACAGCGGTTTCTTTGATGTCCATCTAGCTAACTGGACAGTGTTCTGGCGGAGACGGTGGGATTCGAACCCACGATACAGGTATAAGCCGTATGCATCCTTAGCAGGGATGTGCCTTCGGCCACTCGGCCACGTCTCCTAGTCGATTGCTCAACTATGTCTTTTCTAGCAAACTGCGCTAGAGCAGACGACCGTCATAGTATAGACCGCACTCTGTTTGGTCAAGGCTACTTGGTGATTTTTTTGGAAAAAATTATTCCTTTTCCAGTTCGAATGCTTTGTGCAGCGCGCGGACAGCCAGCTCCATGTATTTTTCGTCGATCAGCACCGAAATCTTGATCTCGGACGTGGAGATCATCATGATGTTGATGCCCTCTTCCGACAAGGTACGGAACATCTGCGAGGCGACGCCGACGTGGCTGCGCATGCCCACACCCACCACCGAGATCTTCGATACCTTGGCGTCGCCTATGATGCTGGCCGCGCCCAATTCGGCCTTGGTGCCATTGAGCACCTCCATGGCGCGCACGTAATCGTTGCGCGACACGGTGAACGTGAAGTCGGTCTTACCGTCAACCGACTGGTTCTGTATGATCATGTCGACTTCGATATTGGCATCGGCCACCGGGCCCAGGATGTGGTAGGCCACGCCCGGACGGTCCGGTACGCCCAGTACGGTGATTTTGGCTTCGTCACGGTTGAATGCGATGCCGGAGATGACTGCTTGTTCCATGTGTGTATCTTCCTCAAACGAAATCAGGGTGCCCGAGTTGGCTTCAATTTCCAGGTCCAGCATAGGATCGGTCAGCGACGACAGCACGCGCGTCGGCACGCGGTAGTTGCCGGCAAATTCCACCGAACGGGTCTGCAGCACTTTCGATCCCAGCGAAGCCAGTTCCAGCATTTCTTCAAACGTGATCGCCTTCAGGCGGCGCGCTTCGGACACCACGCGCGGATCGGTGGTGTAGACGCCATCAACGTCGGTGAAGATCAGGCATTCGGCCGCCTTCATGGCGGCGGCAATCGCCACGGCCGAGGTGTCGGAGCCGCCGCGGCCCAGGGTCGCGATATTGCCGTCGTCATCCACCCCCTGGAAGCCGGTGATGATGACAATCTTGCCCGCTTCCAGGTCAGCGCGCACGCGGGCGTCATCGATCGATTGGATACGGGCCTTGGTGTAGGCGGAATCGGTTTTAATCGCCACTTGCCAGCCGGCATAGGACACGGCTTCCTTGCCGATCGCATGCAGCGCCACCGCCAGCAGGCCGACCGAGACTTGCTCGCCGGTCGAGGCAATCATGTCCAGTTCGCGCGGGTCCGGTTGCGCGTGAATCTCTTTTGCCAGCGCGATCAAGCGGTTGGTCTCGCCCGACATGGCCGACGGTACGACTACGATCTGGTGCCCTGCGTCATGCCACTTGGCGACACGCTGCGCGACGTTCTTGATACGGTCCGTCGAACCCATCGACGTACCGCCGTATTTGTGCACGATTAAAGCCATAACAGTGAGTTTTCCGCTCAATAAAGGGGTAAATGGAGCCCTTTACTGTACATGCCGCACTGCAAAATAACAAGTCATAAAAGTCATAATCTCATACACTATCGGCATATATTCATGCCAATCTGCATGGATAGGAAATTGTCTATACCGCTTGCCAGTACAGGCGATATCGCTCACCGCCGTCTACTTTCAGTTGATGGCAATCCATGCCGATGCCGGCTGCGAACAGCAACTGCTTCCCCGCCTTGACCACCGGCAGGCGCGCACGCTCCCATGCCGGGATGTCCAATGCCTGATAGTGGTACTTGAGGGCGCGCGTCGGACGATTGTCGGCCAGCTTGAGGCGCTCGCCGCCGCGGCGAAATTCGATCACCAGGTTTTGCGCGCGCAGCCAGTCGGCCGGCAGGCCAGGTTCGCCCTCGCCTGCCGCCGCGAAGCGCAGCACGCCGCCATAGGCCGGGAACGCCACTTCGCTTGCGCCGTTCCAGCGGAAGTCGGCGCCGGGGCTGTCGTCGAACTGGTCTTCGCGCGTACCTGCCAGTTCGGGCAGCTTGGGCGTCAGGTACAGACGGTCACGGTGGCGGCGCACGTGGCAGTCGGGATGGCTGACCAGCAGCTGCGCATCGTAGCGCGCTTCCAGCAATTGGGTCAGCATCTCGGACAGCCAGGCCATGCTGGGCATGCGCAGGCCGCGCGTGTGGAACCAGTGGCGCAGCAGGTTGTAGCTGCGGTCGGTGCTCAGTTCGCGCAGCTTGGCAATGGCGAGGCAGTCGCCGTCCAGCGCGGCGGCCAGGTCTTGCTGCGCCAGTTCGCTCAGCAAGCGCTGCGCCGATTGCGCGTGGTGGGCGCTGCGCGCGAAGCGCTCCTGGAAGCCGGGGAAGGCTTGCGCCAGCACCGGCATCACTTGATGGCGCAGCGCGTTGCGGGCAAAGCGCTGGTCGTCATTGGATTCGTCGTTGATGTAGGCGATGCCGTGGGTGGTGGCGTAGGCGTCGAGCTGCTTGCGCGAGGCCGACAGCAGCGGACGCGCCATCACCAATCCGGGATTGGCCAGCAACTCGGGCGCGGCGTTGGCGGCGTCCATGCCGGACAGGCCGGCGGTGCCGGAGCCGCGCAGCAGTTGCAGCAGCACGGTTTCGGCCTGGTCGTCTTGATGGTGGGCGGTCAGCAGCAGTGGCACATTATGTTCGCGGCATAAGGCACCCAGCGCGGCGTAGCGCGATTTGCGGGCCGCTTCTTCGGTGCCGGATTTTTCTTTCCTTACCAGCATGACGCGGCGGGCTTCAAAGGTGATGCCCAGGGCGGCGCAGGCTTGTTCGCAGTGCGCTTGCCAGGCGTCGGCATTGGGACTGAGGCCGTGGTGGATGTGGAAGGCGAACAGCATCACGCCATGCGCTTGCGCATAGGCGTGCGCGAGGTGCAGCAGGGCCGACGAATCGAGGCCGCCACTGAGTGCGACGGCCATGCGGGCGCCCTCGCCTGCGCCGCTGCCGGTGCCGGCGCGCTGCAGCGCTGCGCTGGCAGCGTGCTCAAAGGTGGAGGACAGGGTCGGGATCTGCTGCTTCTTCAATGTGGACTCCAAATGCGAACCGGGGGCAGCGCGTGCGCGGGCCCCCGGTTGTTCTGTATGGCTGCCCGCTATTGCGGGAACGACACCTTAGCGTCATCCCCGCGCAAGCGGCAAGCCAAGCTTTACTCTTGTGGCGTGGTTTCTTTGAACTTACCGTAGCTCATCAGCTTCTCGTGACGGGCTTCCAGCAGGTCCTTGGTCTTCATGCCGTGGAACTGGCGCAGCGAGTCGGCCAGCGCACGCTTGAGCAGCGTGGCCATCTGCTTCGGATCACGGTGCGCGCCGCCCAGCGGTTCGGTGACGATCTTGTCGATCAGGCCCATGGCTTTCAGGCGGTGTGCGGTCAGGCCCAGCGCTTCGGCCGCATCGGCCGCACGCTCGGAAGTCTTCCACAGTATCGATGCGCAGCCTTCCGGCGAGATCACCGAGTAGGTCGCATACTGCAGCATCAGCACCGCGTCGCCGACAGCAATGGCCAGCGCGCCGCCGGAGCCGCCTTCGCCGATGATGGTGGCGATCAGCGGCACTTTCAGTTCCGCCATCAC
>FSZM01000075.1_pt1 | contig 18279 bp, 10 predicted proteins | sample 1638831 | NCBI WGS metagenome assembly FSZM01 (sample SAMEA3914813, study PRJEB12502) | metagenome | biome: forest; material: soil | place: Canada | collected 2011-07-07 | depth 0.3 m
TGAGCTTCGCCCGCCTGTCGATCGGCGGTTCGGACTTCTCGCTGTCGCACTATTCGCTGGACGATATGCCGCCGGGCGAGACCGACCCGGAACTGAAGCACTTCAGCATCGACATGAACCGCGCCGACGTGATCCCTGTAACCAAGCAGGCCCTGGCCATCAATCCGCGCCTGCGCATCATGGCCTCGCCGTGGAGCGCGCCGGCCTGGATGAAGAGTAACGACCAGCTGGTCAGGGGCAGCCTGAAGCCGGAAGCCTATCCCGCCTTTGCGGCCTATCTGAACCGCTACGTCAATGCCTACAAGGCCGAAGGCATACCCATCTTCGCGCTGACGCTGGAAAACGAACCGCACTACGAGCCCAAGAATTATCCTGGCATGCGCGTGATGCCTGATGCTCGCGCGGCCTTCATCGGCGGCTATCTGGGACCGCTGCTGGCCAAGGATAATGCGCAAGTACGCCTGTGGGACTGGGACCATAACTGGGACGAGCCGGAATCGCCGACCGCAGTGCTGGCAGACGCCGAGGCCGCCCGCCATGTCGACGGCGTGGCTTGGCACTGCTACCTGGGCGACGCGAAAAACCAGAGCGTGGTGCACGATGCCCATCCTGACAAGGACGTCTACATGACGGAGTGCTCGCCGCTGCGTCGCGCCTGGTTCACCACCTGCAAGGCGCAGGGTGACAAGTGCCCGGACAGCCTGGATGTCATCTCCTGGGCCGACACGCTGGAATACTTCGTGCGCACCGAAATCATCGACACCACCCGCAACTGGGCGCGCGGCGTGCAGCTGTGGAACCTGGTGCTGGACGAGAACCATGGCCCGCGCTCGGGCGGCTGCGACGTCTGCCGCGGCGTAGTCAACGTCGATTCGGCCACCGGCGAGATCCACCGCGGCGTCGAGTACTATACCTTGGCCCACGCCAGCCGCTTCGTGCGTCAGGGCGCGGTGCGCATCGCTTCCGACAGCGATAAGGACGGCATCGCCACCGTCGCGTTCCAGAACGCCGACGATGGTTCGATCGCCGTCATCGCGGTCAATTCGGCCAAGCAGTCGCGCACCGTTGCCGTGCGCGCTGGCGGTCGCAGCTTCAACTACACGCTGGCTGCGGGCAGCGTCGCCACATTTACCTGGAAATAAAAGAACATGACTACACCAACAGCTATGCACCAGGGCACTCCGCTTGTCGCCCAGCTGCGCGTGATCCCGGTGGCCGGCCATGACGGCATGCTGCTCAACCTGAGCGGTGCGCACGGTCCTTATTTCACCCGCAATATCGTGATCCTGACCGATAGCGCCGGCAATACCGGCGTCGGTGAAGTGCCGGGCGGCGAAGCGATCCGCCAGACCATCGAGGACGCGGCCGAACTGGTGCTTGGCCAGCCTATCGGCCAGTACCACGCGATCCTGAACCGCATGCGCGCCGCCTTCGCCGATCGCGACGCCGCTGGCCGCGGCCAGCAGACCTTCGACTTGCGCGTCGCGGTGCACGCGGTGACGGCGCTGGAATCGGCGCTGCTCGATTTGCTGGGTAAATTCCTCGGCGTGCCGGTGGCGGCGCTGCTGGGCAATGGCCAGCAGCGCGACAAGGTGGCAGCGCTGGGCTATCTGTTCTTCGTCGGCGACCGCAAGCTGAGCGACCTGCCATATCTGGATGGTGCCGGCGAAAGCGACGACTGGCTGCGCCTGCGCCACGAAACCGCAATGACGCCGGAAGCCATCGTGCGGCTGGCCGAGGCGGCGCACAAGCGCTACGGCTTCAACGATTTCAAGCTGAAGGGCGGGGTGTTGCGCGGTGAAGAGGAAATGGAAGCCGTGGTGGCACTGGCCGAACGCTTCCCGGATGCGCGCATCACGCTCGATCCGAACGGCGGCTGGCTGCTGAAGGATGCGATCCGTCTGTGCCGCGGCCAGGGCCACGTGCTGGCCTATGCCGAGGACCCATGCGGCGCCGAAGGCGTGTACTCGGGCCGTGAAGTGATGGCCGAATTCCGCCGCAGCACCGGCCTGCGCACCGCGACCAACATGGTGGCGACCGACTGGCGCGAACTGGGGCACGCCATCTTGCTGCAATCGGTGGACATTCCGCTGGCCGATCCGCACTTCTGGACCATGAACGGTTCGGTGCGGGTGGCGCAGATCTGCCATGAGTGGGGCCTGACCTGGGGTTCGCACTCCAACAACCACTTCGACATTTCGCTGGCGATGTTCACCCAGGTGGCCGCGGCCGCGCCGGGGCAGATCACCGCCATCGACACGCACTGGATCTGGCAGGACGGCCAGCAGCTGACCAAGAACCCGCTGCAGATCGTCGAAGGCCGCATCGCCGTGCCGACCCAGCCCGGCCTGGGCGTGGAACTGGACATGGACAGGATAGAATCGGCGCACCAGTTGTACCGCGGCATGGGCCTGGGCGCGCGCAATGACGCCATCGCGATGCAGTTCCTGATCCCCGGCTGGAAGTTCGATCCGAAAAAACCTTGCCTGGTGCGCTAAGCGCCGGCTTATCTGAGACAGTGAGAGAGAACACCATGGAACCTGCCATGCACGCGGCGCCGCTGCGCACGCAAGCCGCCACCGGCACCCCGAATCACGCGGGTGCGATGGTGGTCATTACCACCCTGTTCTTCATGATGGGATCGATCACGTCGCTCAATGACGTGCTGATTCCGCACCTGAAAGCCATCTATACGCTGAGCTATGTGCAGGCCATGCTGGTGCAGTTCTGCTTCTTTGGCGCCTACTTCATCGTGTCCTGGCCGGCCGGCATGCTGATCAAGCGGCTCGGCTACCAGCACGGCGCGGTGGCCGGCTTCCTGCTGGCGGCGGTCGGCTGCGCCATGTTTTATCCAGCGGCGCACGGCGGCTACACCCAGTTCCTGCTGGCCTTCTTCGTGCTGGCGGCAGGTATCACCATCATGCAGGTGGCGGCCAATCCGTATGTGACCGCGCTGGGCGATCCGGCCAAAGCCTCCAGCCGCCTGACGCTGACGCAAGCGTTCAACTCGCTGGGTACCACCATCGCGCCTACACTGGGCGGCATGCTGATACTGTCCGGTGCCGCGCTGGCGCCGGCCGAAGTGGCCAAGCTGCCGGAAGCGGCGCAGGCGGTGTACCGGGCATCGGAAGCGGCCACGGTGCAGATGCCTTACCTGGGCCTGGCGGCGCTGCTGCTGGTGCTGGCGGCACTGTTCGCCTTGGTGCGCATGCCGCGCATCATCCATAGCGACGACGGCCTGCATGCGGACGCTGACCGCCACGACTCGGTATTCAAGCACCGTCACCTGGTGCTGGGCATAATCGGCATCTTCCTGTATGTGGGCGGCGAGGTCAGCATCGGCAGCTTCCTGATTTCCTTCCTCGGCGAACGCGATGTGGCGGCGCTGGCGCCGGATGCGGCGGCGCACTACGTCAGCTACTACTGGGGCGGCGCGATGGTGGGCCGCTTCATCGGCTTCGCCGTGATGCGCTACGTCAGCCCGGGCAAGGCGCTGGCCACCAACGCCGCCGGCGCGATCGTGCTGATACTGGCGAGTATCTTCGGCCATGGTGCGGTGGCGATGTGGGCCATCATCCTGGTCGGCCTGTGCAACTCGATCATGTTCCCGACCATCTTCAGCATGTCGGTCAATAATTTGGGTAAGCTGACCGGCCAGGCATCCGGCGTGCTGTGCATGGCCATCGTGGGCGGCGCCCTGGTGCCGTTCGCGCAAGGCCTGCTGGCCGACGCGATCGGGCTGCGCCTGTCGTATGTGGTGCCGCTGGCCTGCTATGTGTTCATCATGGGCTTTGGCCTGAAGTACGCCAATATGTACCGCAATTGCGCTCAGTGAGCGGCGTTTAGCTTGTCCAGCTTGGCCGCCAGCGTGGCGGTCGACAGTGCGCCGATCTGCATGTCGACCAGCTTGCCGTCGATGCCGTAGAACAGCGTGGTCGGCATGGCGCTGGAACCGACGGCGCGACCCAGTTGCGTTTGCGGGTCGAGCAGCACATTGTGCAGCGACGGCACGCTGGCCACGAACTGCGCCGCATCGGCCGCGGCTTCGCCCTGGTTGACGAAGACGAAGGCGATGTCCTTGCGGTTGAGCTGTGCGTCGACCAGTACTGGCATCTCGCGGCGGCACGGCGGGCACCAGCTGGCCCACAGGTTCACTACCGCGGGTTTGCCTTGTGCGGCCGCGGTCAGCGTGGTGTTGCCGCCGCCGTCCAGCACGGCCAGCGTCAGCGCGGGCATGTCCGGATGGCGCGCCGCGAGCTGCAGCGCGCCGCCGCCGGCGAACTGCCAGGCCAGCAGGCCGACCGCGATGCCCAGCGCGAGCGGCCGGCGCAGCGGCGGCGTACGCCAGCAGCGCCAGACGGCCATCAGCAGTCCGGCCGCCAGCGCGGCCCACGGCGTGATGCCGCCGTCGCGCAGATCGAGCATGCTCCAGGGGCGGCTGCGATACAGGTCGAACCACAGCGCGACAAACGCGAGGCGCCCGGCCAGCAGGCTCAGCAGCACCGCGTCGGTCAGCGTGCCGAGAATATTGAGACGGCGCGGCCGTGCGGCAAACGCCGCCACCGCCCATGCCAGCGCCAGTGCGGCCAGCATCAGCAGATGACTGGTTTGAACAGTGAATCGCCCGAGACTGAGGTTGTACATGTGCCGCGTCCGAATTGAAAAAGCGCTATTGTCGAGCTACCTACTTAAGCACCCCTTAACCGCCGCAGCCGGCGCTTGTCACTTTGGCAGCGGATGCAGTATTCTTGGCTACGCGGACAACTCATGGGGCAAGGGATCACGTGGCAACAATCAAGGATGTAGCCCGGTTGGCGGGCGTGGGCCTGGGCACCGCGTCGCGCGTGGTCAGCGGCAAGGGCTCGGTGTCGCAGGCCACGCTGGAAAAAGTGCGCAAGGCGATCGAGGAGCTGGAGTTTCGGCCCTCGCACGCGGCGCGCTCGCTGTTGTCGGGCAGTTCGCAAATGATAGGAGTGTACATCCCTTATCTGAGCGGCACCTTTTACACCCCCATCCTGCAATCGATCTACACCGCGCTGCGCGAAGCGGGCTTGAACATGGTGGTGGCGTTCGGCGTGGGCACCGGCGATCCGCGCCGCCAGGCGATCGAAGGCATCAACTTCCTGATCGAGCGGGGCAGCGATGGCCTGGTCGTGATGAGCAATTCGCTGCAGGACGAGGACTTTGCGCCATTGGGGCCGTTCCAGTCACGGCTGGTGGTCATCAACCAGGAATTTCCCAGCATTGCCGAGCAGTGCTTCACGGTCGATCACAGGGAGGGCGGGCGACTGGCCGCGCGCACCTTGCTGGAACACGGCCACCGCAAGATCGCCGTGATTTCCGGCTGTGCCAGTGCGCCGGACAACCAGGAGCGTATCGCCGGCTTCATGGAAGTGCTGGCGGCGGCGGACATCGACACCACCCAGGTCTGGATCGCCGACGGGAACTTCACGCCGGAAGGGGGCTGGTCGTGCGCCGAGCGGCTGATGGCATCTGGCCACGAATTCAGCGCCGTGTTCTGCGCCAACGACGAGATGGCGATCGGTGCGCTATCGTTCTTCCAGGAGGCCGGCGTGTCGGTGCCGGAGCAGGTGTCGGTGCTGGGCTACGACGACACCCACAGCGCCGCCTTCACGGCGCCGCGCCTGACTACCGTGCATATCCCGTGGAGCGAGATGACGCTGAACGGCTTGAACTACCTGCTGGAGCGCTGCTACGCTATGCAGCGGCCGGTGGCACGGCAGTTCAAGCTGGCGGTCACCATGCGGGCTTCGCTGGCCGCGGCAGCCCAATAGAAATTGACCTCGGCAGCATACGTGCCGCGGTTTCCATGCTATTCTGGAAACGATTCCAGTTGGGCGTTCATTTGTGCGCTCGGTGCTGCAAAAAGCATGGCCGGCCACACAAAATAAGGGAGGTGCCAGCCAAGATCGATTGCAACTACGCGCCGCTGGCGCAGCTCGAGCGGCGCTTGCGCCAGTTCGGCAGCGTGCCATACGAACCGCAGCAAGCCGTCATGCGTTCGACGCAGTCGGCCCTACCTCCGGCGCCGTTTGCCGGCTTCTTCACCTCAGCTTTTTCCTCACCCACCACCTCACCATGACCATGACTAAAGCCTCACACAACCACCTTCTGCGCCGCGCCGTGCTGGCCGCCGCGCTGGCGCTGGGCGCCGCTTATGTACAAGCGGCGTCCGCGCCGTTGGCTGACTGGCCGCACATCACCAGCGCCATCAAGCAGGACAAGGCGATGGAGGCGAAAATCGCCCAGATCGTTGCCGGCATGACGCTGGCGCAGAAGATCGGCCAGATGACGCAGCCCGAGATCAAATTCATCACGCCGGACCAGGTGCGCGAATACAGCATCGGCTCGGTGCTGAACGGCGGCGGCAGTTGGCCGCAGGGGAATAAGTACGCCAGCGCCGCCGACTGGGTGGCGCTGGCCGACCAGTTCTATGACGCATCGATGCACACCGACATGAAGGTCAAGGTGCCGGTCATCTGGGGCATCGACGCCATGCACGGCAACAGCAACGTCTATGGCGCCACGCTGTTCCCGCACAATATCGGCCTGGGTGCCGCACGCGATAAAAAGCTGGTCGGCCAGATGGCCGAATCGGTCGGTAAGGCAGTGCGCGCCACCGGCATCAACTGGGTGTTCGCGCCGACGCTGGCGGTGGTGCGCGACGATCGCTGGGGCCGCACCTATGAGAGCTTCTCGGAAGATCCGTCCATCGTGCGCGATTACGCGGGCGTCTATGTGACAGGGCTGCAAGGGCGCTTCAAGGATGACCGCAATGTGGTGGCCACCGCCAAGCACTTCATCGGCGACGGCGGCACCGACCAGGGCAAGGACCGCGGCGAGAACCAGTCCACCTTATCGCAGATGATCAATATCCACGGCGCCGGCTACTACCCGGCACTGGCGGCGGGCGTGCAGACCGTCATGACGTCGTTCAATAGCTGGAACGACGTGCAGGCCGGCCAGGACCACGGCAAAATGCACGGCAATAAAGAGTTGATGCTAGACGCCCTGAAAGGGAAGATGGGATTCGACGGCCTGGTGGTCAGCGACTGGAACGCGATCGCCGAAGTGCCGGGCTGCGCCAACGACAGTTGCCCGCAGGCCATCAACGCCGGCATCGACATGATCATGGTGCCGGAACACTGGAAGAGCTTCATCGCCAACACCATCGCGCAAGTGGAGCGCGGCGAGATTCCGATGGCGCGCATCGACGACGCGGTGAGCCGTATCTTGCGTGTGAAGATGCGCGCCGGGATGTTCGGCCGCAAGCCGTCGCAGAACGCCTACGCCGGCAAGCAGGACGCGCTGCAGTCACGCGCGCTGGCGCGCCAGGCGGTGCGTGAATCGCTGGTGCTGCTGAAGAATAACGGCGGCGTGCTGCCTCTGGCGCGCGGCAAGAAGATCCTGGTGGTCGGCAAGAGTGCCGACAGCATGGCCAACCAGTCGGGCGGCTGGTCGCTGACCTGGCAGGGCACCGACAACAAGAATAGCGACTACCCGGTCGGCGACACCATCCTGGCGGCAATAGAAAATACGCTCGGCAAGGACCACGTCACCTACAGCGCCAACGCGGCCGGCGTGGATGTCAGCCAGTTCGATGCAGTAGTGGCCGTCATCGGCGAGACGCCGTATGCGGAAGGCGATGGTGACATCGGCCCATTCGCCACGCTGCGACTGTCGGGTCGCCATCCGGAGGACATGGCGGTCTTGCAGGCGGTGGCCGGCAAGGGCAAGCCGGTGGTGACGGTGCTGGTGTCGGGACGTCCGCTGTACGTCAACGACATGTTGAACCTGTCGGACAGCTTTGTCGAAGCTTGGCTGCCGGGCACAGAAGGCAAGGGCGTAACCGATGTGCTGTTCCGCACCAAGGCCGGCAAGGTCAATGCTGACTTCCGCGGCACGCTGTCGTTCTCATGGCCGAAGTCGGTGTGCCAGTCGCCGCTGAATGTGGGCGATGCGCAGTACGATCCGCTGTTCAAATACGGCTATGGCCTGAAATATGGCAGCAAGGCGATTGTGCCGACGCTGGACGCGAGCTATCCGGCCGGCGGCTGCGGCGTGACCAACGCGCTGCAGGTGTACAGCCAGGTCGACCGCAGCACCTATCCGCTGGTGGTCAGCAGCGGCGGGCAGCGCGTGGCTTTGGGCGCGGACCTGAACGCGGTGTTCAAGCTGCCCACTGTGACGGTCGACACGGCCCAGGTCAACACCCAGCAGGATGCCAAGCGCCTGGTGTGGAGCGGCCCGGCCAAGCTGGCGGCGCAATCGGACAAGCCGCTGCCGCTGCCGGCATACGCCAGCACTGCCGGCGCGCTGCAGTTTGATGTTATCGTGGCGGCTGCACCGCGGGGCGTGGTCGGCATCGGCATGGAAAATGGCGGCGGCGCTGGTGCCACGCTCGATGCCGGCGCCGTGTTCCAGCGCCTGGCCGGCAAGGGCAAGCAGAAGGTTACCATTCCGCTGTCCTGCTTTGCCGACAAGGGCCTGAAGCTCGATGCGCTGGACATGCCTTTCAGCGTGACGGCCGATGCGCCGTTCGCGGCATCGTTCGCCAATGTGCAGATCGTTGGCGGCGCGGCGTCGGACAAGGACGCGCTGGGCTGCGGCGAATTTAATAAATAAAAAACCAGGAGACTAACAAGTATGGAACACACATCCCAGGCCGTGCATGCGGTACATGGCGCGCCGGGCGCGGCCCGTAGCAACACCGGGCCGCTGCTCATCGTCACCATTCTGTTCTTCATGTGGGGACTGTTGACTTCATTGAACGACGTGCTGATCCCGCACCTGAAGGCGACCTACACGCTGAACTATGTGCAGGCGATGCTGGTGCAGTTCTGCTTCTTCGGCGCGTACTTCATCGTGTCGCTGCCGGCCGGGATGTTGATCAAGAAGATAGGCTACCAGAATGGCGCCGTTGCCGGCCTGACGATAGCGGCCGCGGGTTGTGTGCTGTTCTATCCGGCAGCCACCAGCGGCTATACGCTGTTCCTGATCGCCTTCTTCGTGCTGGCGGGCGGCATCACCATTTTGCAGGTGGCGGCCAATCCCTATGTGGCGGTGGTGGGAGATCCGCGCACCGCGTCCAGTCGCCTGACGCTGACGCAGGCCTTCAATTCGCTGGGCACGACGGTGGCGCCGACCTTGGGCGGCATGCTGATCCTGGCCGGCGGGGTAATCAGCGCGGCCGACCTGGCCAAGCTGGGACCGGAGCAGCTGACGGCATATCACGCCACGCAGGCGGGCAGCGTGCAGGGGCCGTACCTGGCGCTGGCTGGCGCCTTGCTGGCGCTGGCGGTGCTATTCGCGCTGGCCAGGCTGCCGAAGATTATCGACGCCGAGGGCGATGCCGCCGGCGGTGAAGTGATCGGCTGGGGCCAGGTGTTCAAGCAGCGCCATCTGGTGCTGGGTACGATAGGCATCTTCCTGTATGTGGGCGGTGAAGTCAGCATCGGCAGCTTCCTGATCAACTTCCTGGGCGAACCGCAGGTGGCGGCGCTGGCGCCGGCCGACGCGGCGCACTACGTCAGCTACTACTGGGGCGGTGCGATGCTGGGGCGCTTCATCGGCTTTGCGGTGATGCGCACCGTCAGCCCGGGCAAGGCGCTGGCCTTCAATTCGGCGGCGGTGATCGTGCTGGTGCTGACGGCGATCTTCAGCCGTGGTTCGCTGGCGATGTGGGCGATCATCGCGGTCGGCCTGTTCAACTCCATCATGTTCCCGACCATCTTCAGCATGGCGCTCAACAAACTTGGCCCGATGACTGGGCAGGGTTCGGGCCTGCTGTGCATGGCGATCGTGGGCGGCGCGCTGGTGCCGTTCGCGCAAGGCGTGCTGGCCGACTCGATAGGCCTGCAATGGTCGTTCTTCGTCCCGGCCGCCTGCTACACCTTCATCCTGTACTTCGGCCTGAAATACGCCGCCATGTACACGGACGCCGACGCAGCGTAACGGCGTCTCCCCTATAGTGTTCAAGCTCCTTTCTCGGGAGCTTTTTTGGTGTGCCCGGCATGGGCGCTCTTGTGGGGGGCAAGTGCCGCCGCGAGCTGGCCACAGCGAGCGAAGCGCAACGCCGTCGGCGAATTCGAGCGCGCTCGCATCCAGGGCGGTTTCCTGCGCGGCGACCGGGGAGTCGCCGCCGGCATTGCTGGTGGGCGAAATGGACGCCGCTGTCAGCGGCAACCAAGCCCGGGCGGCGGCGCCGCAGCCGATGGCAAGTTACAGGAAGCGGTCGAGGATTTTTTTGCTGTGCGTGTCCAGGTCGTACTGGCCGCGTATCAGGTAATGGATGCCGTGGATGTCGGACACCAGCAGCGTCTCCGGGCCGATGCGGCGGATGTCTTCTTCGCCGCGCAGCACGAATTCGGTGTTGCCGCGGTCGGTCGCCACGGTCCAGGTGCAAGGCGTGGCAAAGCTGGTCACGTCGATGATGCGCGAGATCTCCGGCATGAATTCGCGACCATCGAGCTCTTCGCGCACCAGCGCCGCGACTGCCGGCGGCAGGTCTTCCAACCGGTCGATCCACGCCACCTCCTTGCCGTCCACCGACACCAGCGCGATACCATCCTCTGGCGCCTGTACCGGGAAGGCGCGCGCCGGGGCGACGTTTTCATGCACTTCACCTTCCGTGGTAGTGAGCACCAGGCGGCCATAGGCGTTGCGTACCAATTCAAATTGCGTCGTCATGCTGGTCCTTATTCTTTGCTCGAGTCGCTGTCGTCATCCGGGTCGGTGTCGACGTTGCGGGCCTGGGCCTGGTACAGGCGGTAGTAGGCGCCTTCGCGTGCCATCAGTTCTTCATGCGCGCCTTCTTCGACCACCACGCCGCGGTCCAGCACCACCAGGCGGTCGGCCCGTTGCAGGGTCGACAGGCGGTGGGCAATCGCAATGGTGGTGCGCCCGTGCACCAGGTTGTCCAGTGCCTTCTGGATTTCCTTCTCGGTTTCCGAGTCGACCGACGAAGTGGCTTCGTCCAGGATCAGGATCTTCGGATCGATCAGCAGGGCGCGCGCGATCGAGATGCGCTGGCGTTCGCCTCCCGATAGGCCTTGTCCGCGCTCGCCCACCATCGAGTCGTAACCCTGCGGCAGGCGCAGGATGAACTCGTGCGCGTGCGCGGCGCGGGCCGCGGCGACGATTTCTTCACGGGTCGCATCGGGCTTGCCGTAGGCCAGATTCTCGGCGATGGTGCCGAAGAACAGGAACGGCTCCTGCAGCACCAGGCCGATGTTGCGGCGGTAGTCCGACACGGCGAACGAGCGGATGTCCACGCCGTCGAGCATGATCGCGCCTTCCGACACATCATAGAAGCGGCAAATCAGGTTGACCAGCGTGCTCTTGCCCGAACCGGAATGGCCCACCAGGCCGATCATCTCGCCGGCCTTGATGTCCAGCGAAATGCCGCGGTTGACGGCGCGGTTCCCGTAGCGGAAGCCCACTTCGCGCAAGGTGATATTACCTTCGACCTTGGCCAGCTTAAGCGGATTCGATGGCTCGGGCACCGACGACACGTGGTCGAGAATATCGAAGATGCGCTTGGCGGCCGACGCCGATTTCTGCGTCACCGAGACGATGCGGCTCATCGAATCCAGTCGGCCGTAGAAGCGGCTGGAATATGCGATGAACGCCGACAGCACACCCACCGTGATATGGCCCTTGGACACTTGCCAGATGCCGAACACCCAGATCACCAGCAGACCCAGTTCGGTCAGAAAGGACACGGTCGGCGAGAACAGCGACCAGATTTTATTGAGCTTGTCGTTGACGGCCAGATTGTGCTTGTTGGCGGTACGGAAGCGCGACGCTTCGCGCGCCTCCTGCGCAAACGCCTTCACCACGCGGATACCAGGGATGGTATCGGCCAGTACATTGGTTACTTCACCCCACACGCGGTCGATCTTTTCGAAACCGGTGCGCAGGCGGTCGCGCACCACGTGGATCAGCCAGGCGATGAAGGGCAGCGGCAGCAAGGTGAACGCGGCCAGCCACGGATCGATGGAGACCAGGATCACGCCAGTCATGATAATCATCAGCACATCGGACGCGAAGTCCAGCAGGTGCAGCGACAGGAATACGCAAATGCGGTCGCTCTCGGAACCGATGCGCGACATCAGGTCGCCGGTGCGCTTGCCGCCGAAGTATTCCAGCGACAGCCGCAGCAAATGTTCATAGGTCTCGGTACGCAGGTCGGCGCCAATGCGCTCCGATACCAGCGCCAGCACATAGGTCTTGCCCCAGCCCAGGATCCAGGCCAGCACCGCCGAAGCCACCAGGCCGGACATATACATCGCCACCTGCATGGTGTCGACCGGTTTGCCGCTCTGGTAAGGGATCAGCACATTGTCCATCAGCGGGATGGTCAGGTAGGGCGGGATCATGTGCGCGCCGGTCCCCAGCAGCATCAGCGCAAAGCCCAGCGCCAGCTGGCCCTTGTACGGCTTGGCGAAGCGCCACAGGCGGAACAGCGTCCAGGTCGACGGCGGCGTGTAGATCACCTTGGTGCAGATCGGACATTCTTCCTGGTCCGGCTCGAGCGGCGCCTTGCAGCTTGGGCAGACATTTTTTTCTTCGCGCACCACCGGCACGCCGCTGGCGTGGCTGTCGCGGTGGGCGGCAAACTGCTCGACCAGGCGGATCGCCTGCAGGTTCTGGCCCAGCGTGAAGCGCCACGCGGCCAGGCGGCCGCTGTTATTGACCAGTTCCAGATGCCCCACGCCGGCATGATCGTGGTGTTTTAACTGCAAATGCTTGCTGTAAATCCAGCTGTGCCAGTCCTGCTGGCCGGGCGCACGCGCTAAAATACGGCCCGCCGTGATCAAAACTATGCCCTTGGAGAAATGAAGTTGCTGATCTAAGTCAACCTCCAGGGCAGTTACAACGTTTTCCCCTTTGGAAAGTTGCGCTTGCACGTGGGCGCGCCAGCCTTCAGGCAACTCGGCAAGGCTGGAAGGTGAGGGAAGTTGTTCAGTTGTCATCGTGCGGCGTACTCCGGGTCTGTCTTTGCCCCGGAGGCAAAGACGGTGATGTATGAAAGCTGTTGGAAGCGATTATTTACGGTATTCTGTCAGTTGTTAAACATTTGACAGAAATCAAGGTGGTGACGCTGTAATCTGTTTGCCCCGAAGTATACCGCAATAGACATACTGCAAGATACCGCCTTGAGAACTTGATCATTTTGCTTTCAAGCCGTACAGAATTTGCTAGCGAGTCATGACTCAGGGTTTAAAATACGGCGCGGGATGGCCACGGCTGATAACAAAGATACAAGAACAGAAACATGATCAAGAAGAAAGACATTGAAATACTCCGCGTGACTTATCTGCGTGGACCCAATATTTGGACCTATCGCCCGGTGATCGAGGCTTGGTTGGATATTGGTGCGCTCGAAGATTTCCCCTCGAATAAGATCCCTGGCTTGTATGAACGTTTGACAGCCTGGTTGCCGAATCTGGTGATACATCGCTGCGGCGTGGGTGAGCACGGCGGCTTCCTGGAGCGCTTACGCGACGGCACCTATGCCGGCCACATCCTCGAACACGTGGTGCTGGAACTGCAAAACCTGGCCGGCATGAAGACCGGTTTTGGCAAGACCCGCCAGGTGGGTGACGGCACCGGCATCTACAAGATGGCCTTCCGCACCCGCCAGGAGCAGGTCGGCCGCGCCGCGCTGGCCGCTGGCCGCGAACTGCTGATGGCCGCCATCGAAGACCGCCCGCACGACGTGGCCGCCACCATCGCCAGCCTGACCGACATGGTCGAGTCGCTGTGCCTGGGCCCGAGCACCGCCAACATCGTCGATGCCGCCACCGAGCGCAAGATTCCATCGATCCGCCTGACCGACGGCAACTTGGTGCAACTGGGCCATGGCGCGCGCCAGCGCCGCATCTGGACCGCGGAAACCGAGCACACCAGCGCGATTGCCGAAGGCATCGCCAGCGACAAGGACTTGACCAAGAGCCTGCTCGCTTCGTGCGGCGTGCCGGTGCCGGAAGGTGAACTGGTGACCAGCGCCGAAGCGGCCTGGGAAGCGGCACAGGATATCGGCGTGCCGGTGGTGGTCAAGCCCTACGACGGCAACCATGGCCGCGGCGTGTCTCTGAACCTGATGACGCAGTCCGACGTGGAGGCAGCCTATCACCTGGCCGCGCGCAAGGGCGAGAGCAAGAGCGTGATCGTCGAGCGCTTCATCGCCGGTAACGAACACCGCCTGCTGGTGGTGGGCAAGCGCCTGGTGGCGGCGGCCGGCGGCGAATCGCTGTGGGTTACCGGCGACGGCAAATCCAACGTCATCGAGCTGGTCGACAGCCAGATCAATACCGATCCGCGCCGCGGCACCACCGAAGACGCGCCGCTGAACCAGCTGGCGCCGGAACACGGCGCCGAGATCATCCTGGAACTGCAGCGCCAGGGCATGACCGCGTATTCGATTCCCCAGGATGGCCAGAAGGTGCTGATCCAGCCGAACGGCAATGTGGCCGACGACGTCACCGACCAGGTGCACCCGAGCGTGGCCGCGATGGCGACGCTGGCGGCGCGCGTGGTCGGCCTGGATATCGCCGGCATCGACGTGGTGGCGGCCGACATCGGCCGTCCGCTGGAAGAGCAGGGCGGCGCCATCATCGAAGTCAACGCCAGCCCGGGCTTGCTGGCCCACCTGAAGCCGGCCAAGGGCGAGTCGCGCAACGTCGGCAAGGCGATAGTCGACCACCTGTTCGCCAACGGCGAATCGGGCCGCATGCCTATCGTCGGCATCAGCGGCAAGCATGGCACCACCATGGCGTCGCGCCTGATCGCCTGGCTGCTGCAAATCGGCGGCAAGAAGGTCGGCCTGACTTGCGCCGACGGCCTGTTCGTCAATGGCCGTCCGCTGCCCAAGGATGGCTTCAGCGACTGGGAATCGGGTGAGCGCCTGCTGCTGAACAAGAGCGTCGAAGCGGGCGTCTTCGAAAGCAATGCGCGCATGATCCTGACCGAGGGCCTGGCTTACGACAAGTGCGCCGTGGGCGTGGTCACCGATGTCACTGGCTTTGAAGAATTGAGCGAGTTTTACATCGACAGCGCCGACCGCCTGTACTCCGTGCTGCGTACCCAGGTCGACGTGATCCTGCCAAGCGGCGTGGCGGTGCTGAACGCGGCCGACGCGCAAGTAGTCGAGATGGCCGAACTGTGCGACGGCGAAGTGATGTTCTACGGTGTGGACGAGCACCTGGCTGCCGTGGCCGCGCATCGCCAGGACGGCAAGCGCGTGGTGTTCCAGCGTGCCGACTGCATCGTGCTGGCCAAGGGTTACGACGAAGTGGCCAGCCTGCCGCTGTCGCCGCTGGTGCCGCCGGAAGCCGTGCTGGCTGCGATCGCCGCCGGCTGGGCGCTGGGCCTGACGCCGGACCTGATCGGCGCCGGCTTGCGCACCTTTGACAGCAAACCGAAGAAGCTCCACCAATAAAACAGGCCGGCGCGCCGCGCAGCTGCGGCGCGCCGATCGATGAGCGTCCCAAGAACGGCGCCACGCAGATATCACAACAGGATAAGCAGATTTATGGAAGTCATACGCACCCGCGCGCTGCGCGGCCCAAATCTTTGGAGTCATCACACGGCGGTGGAAGTCATCGTATCCTGTCCGCCGGAAGAGCAGTCGATCGCGCTGCTGCCCGGTTTCGAAGTGCGCTTGCGTGCGCGTTTCCCGGCGCTGGGGGCGCTGCAGCCGACTGGCCATGACGACGATGCGGTGCCGCTGGCGCGCGTGCTGGAAGTGACGGCGCTGTCGCTGCAGGCGCAGGCCGGCTGCCCGGTCACCTTCAGCCGCAGCACCGCCACGCTGGAACCGGGCATCTACCAGACCGTGGTCGAATACACCGAAGAAGCGGTGGGCCGCCTGGCGATGGACCTGGCGCACAACCTGATCAACTCGGCCCTGGCCGACACGCCGTTCGACCTGACCGGCGCGCTGGCCGAACTGCGCGAGCTCGATGAAGACGTGCGCCTCGGCCCAAGCACCGGCGCCATCGTCTCGGCTGCCATCGCGCGCGACATTCCAATCCGCCGCCTGACCGAAGGCAGCATGGTGATGTTCGGCTGGGGTTCGCGCCAGCGCCGCATCCAGGCTGCCGAAATGGATTCCACCAGCGCCATCGGCGAAGCCATCGCGCAGGACAAGGAACTGACCAAGAAGCTGCTGCACGCGGCCGGTGTGCCGGTGCCTATCGGGCGCTCGGTGGAAGACGCTGAAGACGCCTGGGCCGCCGCGCTGGAAATTGGCCTGCCGGTGGTCGTGAAACCGAAGGACGGCAACCAGGGCAAGGGCGTCACCGTCAACGTGATGACCAAGGAGCACCTGACCATCGCCTTCAACGCCGCGCGCGAATTCCGCGACAACATCATGGTCGAGCGCTACCTGCCGGGTCACGATTTCCGCCTGCTGGTGATCGGTAACAAGCTGGTGGCCGCCGCGCGCCGCGATCCGCCGCATGTGGTGGGCGACGGCGTGCATTCGGTGCGCGAACTGGTCGAACTGGTCAACACCGACCCGCGCCGCGGAAGCGGCCACGCCACCTCGCTGACCAAGATCCGCTTCGACGACATCGCCCTGGCGCGCCTGGCGCTGCAGGACCTGGACGCCGATTCGATACCAAGCAAGGGCCAGCGCGTCATCCTGCGCAACAACGCCAACCTGTCGACCGGCGGCAGCGCCACCGACGTCACCGACGACGTGCATCCGGAAGTGGCGGCGCGCGCGGTGGAAGCGGCGCAGATGATCGGCCTGGATATCTGCGGCGTGGACGTGGTCTGCGACAGCGTGTTGCAGCCGATCGAAAACCAGCGCGGCGGAGTGGTCGAAGTCAACGCCGCGCCCGGCCTGCGCATGCACATCTCGCCATCGTACGGCAAGGGCCGCGCGGTCGGCGAAGCCATCGTCAACACCATGTTCGCCCCGGGCGACCATGGCCGCATTCCGGTGGTCGCGGTGACTGGAACCAATGGCAAGACCACCACCGTGCGCCTGATCGCGCACCTGCTGACCGCCAGCGGCCTGCGCACCGGCATGACCAATACCGACGGCGTCTACATCGAAGGCCGCCAGACCGACAGCGGCGATTGCAGCGGTCCGCGCAGCGCGCGCAACGTGCTGCTGCATCCTGACGTCGATGCGGCCGTGTTCGAAACCGCCCGCGGCGGCGTGCTGCGCGAAGGCCTGGCCTTCGATCGCTGCCAGGTGGCGGTGGTGACCAATATCGGCAGCGGCGACCACCTGGGCCTGAACTACATCACCACCGTGGAAGACCTGGCGGTGCTCAAGCGTGTGATCGTGCAGAACGTCTCTGAAGGCGGCTACGCGGTACTGAACGCCACCGATCCTATCGTGGCCGGCATGGCCAACAACTGCCGCGGCAAGGTGATCTTCTTCGGCGCCGAGCGCGGCCATCCGGTGATCGCCACCCACATCGCGCAGGGCAGCCGCACGATCTACGTGGCCGACGGCCATGTGGTCGCGGTGGAAGGCAGCGAGCAGCACAAGATTGCGCTGGACCAGGTGCCGATTACCCGTAACGGCGCGATCGGCTTCCAGGTCGAGAACGTGATGGCGGCAGTGGCGGCGGCATGGGGCGTGGGCATCAGCTGGGACGCGATCCGCCTCGGCCTGAAAACCTTCGCCAATGATTCCGACAATGCGCCGGGCCGCTTCAACGTGTTCGACTACCGTGGCGCCACGCTGATCGCCGACTACGGCCATAATCCGGACGCCATTACGGCGCTGGTGCAGGCGGTGGAAACCATGCCGGCCAAGCGCCGCGCCGTGGTGATCAGCGGCGCGGGCGACCGTCGCGATCAGGACATCACGCAGCAGACCGAGATCCTCGGTCGCGCTTTCGACGACGTGATCCTGTATGAAGACGCTTGCCAGCGCGGCCGCGTCGATGGCGAAGTGGTGGGCTTGCTGCGCAAGGGGCTGGACGGCGCGCCGCGCACCTCGCACATCGACGAAATCTTTGGCGAATTCAAAGCCATCGACACGGCGCTGGGGCGTCTGCAGCCGGGCGACCTGTGCCTGATCCTGGTCGACCAGGTGGAGGACGCGCTGGCCCACATCGCCAAGCGTATCGCCGAAGGCTAAGCCGCCGACTCCCAGATCAAGGCCGCTTCCGCATTGCCGGAAGCGGCCTTTTTTTTTCGTGCGCCCGGCAGGGCGCACTCACTTGGAGGTGCAAGTCCTCTACCAGCCCGACAAGGGGAATGGTTAGCCAGAGACAAGGGTGTCCA
>FSZM01000101.1_pt1 | contig 18115 bp, 16 predicted proteins | sample 1638831 | NCBI WGS metagenome assembly FSZM01 (sample SAMEA3914813, study PRJEB12502) | metagenome | biome: forest; material: soil | place: Canada | collected 2011-07-07 | depth 0.3 m
GCCATTCTTATCTGGAGTTGCGCATGCCGCACGTCGCTCTCAACACCGCATCCCTATGCGTCCTACTCCAGATATGACCGAACTCCAGATAATGCAGCCGGGCAGCCGGTAGTGTGGGCCTAGGCCCGCTCGCCGTTCAGGCTACTGCCCGGCGCGATGCCGCGTGCTCGGCGTATTCGACCAGCCAGTAGAGCAGCGCCAGGCCGGGGAAGGCCATCCCGGTCAGCAGCGCCGCATGCCAGCCGTAGCTTGCATAGACCCAGCCGCCCAGCGCCGAGCCGGCAGCGCCGCCACCAAAGAACAGCGCGAAGTACAGGCCATTCAAGCGGCTGCGGATCTCCGCGCCCAGGCTGAAGATGGCGCGCTGGCCCAGCACCAGATTGGCGGCCACGCCCATGTCCAGGATGATGGATGCGATCACCAGCACCGCCAGCGCCACATTGCGCGAGCCAGGAATGAGCAGCGGCAGCGCAAAACCGACCATGCCCAGTGCCAGGGCCGCCGCCGTGGCAGGCAGCGTGTGGCCTTTATCGGCCAGGCGGCCGGCGATCGGTGAGGCCACGGCACCGGCCATGCCGACCAGGGCGAAGATGGCCACGCCAGTGAGCGACAGGTGAAACTGGGGACCGGACAGCGCCAACGGGGTCACGGTCCAGAACAGGCTGAAACTGCCGAACAGGCCCGCATGATAGGCCGAGCGGCGGCGCAACACCGGCGTGGAGGCGAACAGCGTCCACAGCGACGCAATCAGCTTGCCGTAAGGTTGCGGATGCGACGGCACGCGTTGCGGCAGGCGCTTGCGCAACACGGCGGCCAGCACCACCATCGCCACCGCGGCCGCGCCGAATACCACGTGCCAGTTGCTATGGTCCGCAATCAGGCTGGCCACGGGACGCGACAGCATGATCCCCAGCAGCAGGCCGCTAACTACCTTGCCTACCGTCTGGCCGCGTGTCGCTTCTTTCGACAAGTGCGCCGCGAACGGCACCACGATCTGCGCCGATACCGAACCGAGACCGATGGCCAGCGCCGCACCGAGGTACATCCAGGCTGAAGTGCTGAAGGCCGCGACCAGCAGCGCCACGGCCGTCACCAGCAGGCCGGTGATAACCAGGCGGCGGTTTTCCAGCACGTCGCCCAGCGGGACGATGAACAGCAGGCCCAGCGCATAGCCGATCTGGCTCAAAGTGACCACCAGGCCCGCGGCGCCCGCCGACAGGCCGGTGGCAGCGCTGATCGGGCCGACCAGCGTCTGTGCGTAGTACAGGTTGGCGACGATGGTGCCGGCCGCTATCGCCAGCAGCATCACCATGCCGGGTGAAATATCGGGTGCTTTGGTGGGGTGTTTCATGACGACTCCTGTGCAAGATGGGATGAGAGGAGTGTAGGGATGAACCACGCAAAGATAATTAGCGCATAATGCTCCTATACTTTTCATTTTTTATGAACAATAGGAGCGGTCCCCCATGGACAAGGTCAAAGCCATGCAGACTTTCGTGCGCATCGTGGAAGCCAACAGCTTCACCAAGGCGGCCGAAACGCTGGCCCTGCCGCGCGCCTCGCTGACGGCCACCATGCAGAATCTGGAAGCCTTTCTGGGTACCCAGCTGCTGCAGCGGACCACGCGCCGCCTGTCGTTGACGCCCGATGGCGCCGCATACTATCGCCAGTGCGTCGAGATCCTGGCCGCCATCGACACCGCCGAAAGCTCGTTCCTCGGGCCGCAAGCACGCAAACCCAAAGGCAAGCTGCGAGTCGAGCTGCCGACGGCCATCGGCCGCTACCTGGTCTTGCCGCGCATCGGCCAATTCCATGCCGCGTATCCGGAAGTGGAGCTGGCGATCAGCATGTCCGACCGTCTGGTCGATCTGATGCAGGAAGGGATAGATTGCGCCGTGCGTATCGGTCAGTTGCAGGATTCAGGCTTGGTCGGCCGGCAGATCGGCACCCTGCGCATCCTGACCTGCGCCTCGCCGGATTATCTGGAGCGCTACGGCTGGCCGCAAAGCCTGAACGAATTCCCGTCCCACCGCGGCATCGTGCACTTCTCGGGACGCACCGGGCGGCCGTTTGACTGGGAGTTCATGGTCAACGGTGAACTGGTCAAGCTGGCTGTCAGCGGCCCGATCGGGGTCAGCGCGGCCGATGCCAACGTCATCTGCGTGCTGCAGGGCCTGGGCCTGGGGCAGGTGGGCGCCTACCAGGTGCGCCAATATCTGGCAGAAGGCAAGCTGATAGAGGTGCTGCCCGAAACGCCGCCAACCCCGATGCCGATTTCGCTGCTGTATCCGCAAGGCCGCATGGCCATGCCCAAACTGAGCGCCTTCGCGGCCTGGCTGACTGCCTTGTTCGCGCAGGAAGCGGACCTGTGCTTGGCGTAGCGACAATCTCGAGCTATTTCATATTGCCTTGATAATTTATTCATGGCAATATGTACTTTTTAACATGCCTTGATGGAGAGTCAGCCTTGAAAATTCGCCGATTATTGATGTTCTTGGTTGCAGTGGCGCTGCACGGGATAGCGGTTGGTGCTGAAATCGACACGGCAAGCCAGCAGTCGCTGATCAGGATGGTGCCGGGTGAGGCCAAAAAGACTGCGCAGCTCAAAATCTGGAAGAACAATCTGGAACCGTCCGAAAAAATTGGAACATTTTCCGCTGGAATATTCTGCAGCAGCCCAAACGATATCCTTAACACTAAGGGCTTAGACCAATATAATCTGGTGCGCATTAGCAAAGTCTACGCGGAAAAATCGCTGGCACTCGGCTACCCGAAATTCGAGGAGGGAGATTCGGCCTTTTCGGACAAGCTCGGTGTGGAAGCTGACTTCAAGGCCGGCTTTACACTGCTTGCGTTGAACTACAATATCTGTGGCGACCATGCCGAATATTCAGGCAGCGGTGCGGTTAGTTTGCGTGTCGAGCTATTTTCAACCAAGCTTCAAAAAATCGTCTACGCCAAAAACGTCAATGGCGAGTTTGCCACCGGCAAAAAAATGAAGGCCAGCGAGTTTGATGACGCCGTATTCTTTAGTGCACTGTCGAAGGTATTTGCGGATAAGGCTTATGCCGATAATTTTCGCAATGACATCGCACTGAATCTTTCGCAGTCTCAAAGCATCGAGATCAAGAACGGCCCCGCGATCGGAGGCGGCGTCAAGAAGAACTCTAAGGATATCTTGACATCGGTGGTAACGGTGGAAAGCGGGCTTGGAATCGGCTCCGGATTTTATGTGGGCAAAGATGGCTACGTGATTTCCAACTACCACGTTGTGGGCGAGGCGCAGTTCGTGAAGGTCAGACTTTCCAGCGGTCATACCATCGTTGGCGAAGTGGTCAGGAAAGAGCCGGCCCGAGACGTCGCCTTGATCAAGACCCAGTCAGAGTCTCCTGTCTTGATCTCTATTCGGACTACTCCGGTGAACGTTGGCGAAGAGGTGTATGCCATGGGGTCACCATTTGGAAAGCAATTGAGCGAGACACTGACCCGCGGGATTATAAGTGCTGAGCGCAGTCTGCGTGACCAGAAGTTCATACAAAGCGACGTCTCTATCAATCCGGGCAATAGCGGTGGGCCACTGGTGGACGCGAGTGGCGCTGTGGTCGCGATTGCAGAACTGAAGAGGGATGACGCTGCGGGAATCGCTCTGTTCATTCCGATTTCGGAAGCGTTGGAGAAGCTGGACCTGAAGCTGTTCTAAGTGTGAGTCGGGGATCGCAGCCATGTCAGCGATCCCATACTGACCATAAAACAACGTGGATTTCACGGCGATGCGCCGGGCGCACTATAATATCCGCTGCTTCGCACCGTTCTGCCTTTTAGCCGTAGCCCAACTGGACTTTTCTAATTTATGCAATACGTGTCTACCCGCGCCGACGCATCGGCCGCTTCTTCGTCTCCCCAACATTTTTCCGACATTCTGCTGGGCGGCCTGGCCGCAGACGGCGGCTTGTTCCTGCCGACCGCCTATCCGCAGGTGACCGGCGCCGAGCTCGATGCGTGGCGCCAGCTGTCCTATGCCGACCTGGCGTTCGAGATACTAAAGAAGTTCGCCACCGATATTGCTGAAGCCGACCTGCGTGCGTTGACCGCCAAGACCTACACCAAGGAAGTCTACAAAAACGTCCGCAAGGGTGAGCAGGCCAGCCAGATCACGCCGCTGCGCGTGCTGGCAGAAGAGGGCGGCAAGAAGCTGCTGCTGCAGGCACTGTCCAATGGCCCGACGCTGGCGTTCAAGGACATGGCCATGCAGTTGCTGGGCAATCTGTTTGAATACGCGCTGGCCAAGCAGGACGCGCAGCTCAATATCTTCGGCGCAACCTCCGGCGATACCGGCAGCGCGGCCGAATACGCGATGCGCGGCAAGAAAGGCATCCGCGTCTTCATGCTGTCACCCCATAAGAAGATGAGCGCTTTCCAGAGCGCGCAGATGTTCAGCCTGCAGGACCCGAACATCTTCAACATTGCCGTCGAAGGCGTGTTTGACGATTGCCAGGATATGGTCAAGGCCGTCTCCAACGACCTCGAGTTCAAGGCCAGGCAGAAGATCGGCACCGTCAACTCGATCAACTGGGCACGCGTGGTTGCGCAGGTGGTGTACTACTTCCGTGGCTACCTGTCGGCCACCACCAGCAATGACCAGAAGGTGTCGTTCACGGTCCCGTCTGGGAACTTTGGCAATATCTGCGCCGGCCACATCGCGCGCATGATGGGCTTGCCGATCGATAAGCTGGTCGCCGCCACCAACGAGAACGACGTGCTGGATGAATTCTTCCGTACCGGCGTGTACCGCGTGCGCAAATCGTCGGAGACCTATCACACCAGCAGCCCGTCGATGGACATCTCCAAGGCGTCCAACTTCGAGCGCTTCGTCTACGACCTGGTGGGCCGCGACAGCGACCGCACCCGCGCGCTGTTCCATAAGGTAGAAAGCCACGGCGGCTTCGACCTGTCCGGTAAGCCGGGCAGCGATGGCGACGAATTCAAGCTCGTTGCCAAGTATGGCTTCAAGTCCGGAAAATCGACCCATCAGGACCGCCTGGACACCATCCGCGACGTGGCCGACGACTACGGCATCGTGATCGACACCCACACCGCCGACGGCATCAAGGTCGCGCGCGAGCATATGGAAGCAGGCGTTCCGATGATCGTGCTGGAGACCGCGCTAGCCGCCAAGTTCAACGAAGCCATCCTCGAGGCGCTGGGCGAAGATGCCGAGCGTCCGGAAGGCTTCGACCATATCGAAGACTTGCCGCAGAAGTTTGTTGTCATGCCGGCCGATGTCGAGAAGATGAAAGCCTACATCGCCGCCAACACGGGGCTGTAAAAGCTTAAGCCATGAGCCCATACAAGCCGAAACCGATGCTCACTGTGGCCGAGGCACTGGCCTTCATGGCCGCCGCCGCGCGTCCGCTCGAGCAGTCCGAGGTCATACCGACACTGGAAGCGAATGGCCGGGTGCTGGCCCACGCCCAAGTCTCCGGCATGAACGTGCCGACCATGGACAACACGCAGATGGATGGTTACGCGGTGCGCGCCGCCGATTGTGCCGGCGGCGGCGCCACGCTGACGGTGTCGCAGCGGATTCCGGCTGGCCATATCGGACAGCCTTTGCTGCCCGGGACGGCCGCGCGCATCTTCACCGGCGCGCTGATTCCGGAAGGCGCCGATGCGGTCGTCATGCAGGAGCAGTGTGAAGCGGCCGACAACCTGGTCACCGTCAGGCATGTTCCGAAAGTCGGCGACTGGATACGCCGCGCCGGCGAGGATATCACCAATGGCAGCATCATCCTGCCGGCCGGTACCCGCTTGCGCAGCCAGGAGCTGGGCCTGGCGGCATCGGTCGGCTTGGCCGAGCTATCGGTCAAGCGCAAGTTGCGCGTGGCCGTGTTCTTTACCGGCGATGAGTTGGCGATGCCTGGCGAGCCGTTGGCGCCGGGTGCAATCTACAATTCCAACCGCTACACGCTGCGTGGCCTGCTGGAAAACCTCAATTGCGAGATCAGCGATTTCGGCATCGTGCCCGATACGCTGGAGGCCACCCGCAAGGTGCTGCGCGCCTGTGCTGAAAAGCACGACCTGATCATCACCTCCGGTGGCGTGTCGGTCGGCGAGGAAGACCACATCAAGCCGGCGGTGGAAGCCGAGGGTAAGCTCAATATGTGGCAGATCGCCGTCAAGCCGGGTAAACCGCTGGCGTTCGGCGAAGTGCAGCAAGCCTTCTTTGTCGGCCTGCCGGGCAATCCCGTATCGAGCTACATTACCTTCCTGATGTTTGTGCGGCCGTTCATCCTGCGTTTGCAGGGTGTGCACAATCCGCGGGCGCTGGCGCCGCGCGCGTTTGCGCTGCGCGCCGATTTCAGCTGGCCCAAGGCCGACAAGCGCAACGAGTTCCTGCGCGCGCGCATCAACGATGCCGGCGGCCTGGAATTGTTCAGCAACCAGAGTTCGGGCGTGCTGACGTCGACCGTGTGGGGCGACGGCGTGATCGACAATCCGCCGGGCCAGACCATCGCGCCGGGCGACGTGGTTCGATTTATACCGTTTAGCGAGTTACAGCACTAATGAAGATCAAGGTAAAATTTTTTGCCAGCGTGCGTGAAGCGCTGGGCACCTCGTCGGAGACGGTCGATACGGCCGATGGCGTGCGTACCGTTGGCGAGCTGCGCGCCCAGCTGGCGGCGCGCGGCGGCGTGTGGGAACAGACTTTGTCCGGCGGCGAAAACGGCGGCCGCGCCTTGCGCATGGCGTTCAATCAGGTGATGTGCGATGTCGGCACGCCGCTGGCCGATGGCGCCGAAGTAGCGTTCTTCCCGCCGGTGACTGGCGGCTGACGCTTACTGCTTGTTCGGTTTCTTTGCGCTGAGGCTGTCGCACCTGGTGCAGGCTTCGCTGTTGCGATAGCGGCGGAACGACGTCCAGGTGAAGATGCCGGCCGCCACCAAGGCCCAGACGGCCGCACTCAGATAGTCGGCGCTGGCAGTCGAACCTTTGAACCACTCTACCGCAACCAGGATCAAAAACAGCGGCAGCGCCGCCAGCAGATAGCGTTTGATCCAGAATAGCGCTCCCATAAAGTCTCCCGTCGTTGTGGCTTTAGCATATAGTATGCGCCATAAAAATCGTTTCGGAATAAATTCATGCAGTCTGGTTTTACACCTCAGGTACAAGCTTTCCGTGTTGCCGTGATCGGCGGCGGTCCCGCCGGATTGATGGCGGCGCAGGCGCTGGCGCAGGGCGGGGCGCGGGTCGACGTGTACGACGCGATGCCGTCGGTCGGCCGCAAATTCCTGCTCGCGGGGCGGGGCGGCATGAACATCACGCACGCCGAGCCGTATGCGGATTTCGTCACGCGCTATGGTAAGGGCGAGGGCGAGGCGGCGCTGCGCTCCATGCTCGATGCATTCGGTCCGCAAGATGTGCGCGACTGGGTGCACGGGCTGGGCGTGGATACCTTTGTCGGCACTTCGGGCCGGGTGTTCCCCACCGATATGAAGGCCGCGCCGCTGCTGCGCGCCTGGCTGCATCGCTTGCGCGAGAGCGGCGTGCAATTCCACATGCGGCAGCGCTGGCTGGGCTGGCGCGATGGGGCGCTGCTATTGTCCACGCCCGATGGCGAGGTGACCGTGCAGGCCGACGCGCTCGTACTGGCGCTCGGTGGCGCAAGCTGGGCGCGGCTGGGATCGGACGGCGCCTGGGTGCCGCTGCTGGAGCAGCGTGGCATAGCCGTGGCGCCGCTGGTGCCGGCCAACTGTGGTTTCGACGTCGACTGGAGCGAGCATTTCAGCAGCCGCCACGCCGGCGAGCCGTTGACCACCGTGGCCATCGTCTCGACTGATGGGCAGGGCAGGGAAGTGCGCAAGCAAGGACAGTTCGTGGTGACCCAGGGTGGCGTGGAAGGCAGCCTGATCTATGCCTTGTCTGCCGCCCTGCGCGAGCAGATCGCGGTGCATGGCAGCACCACGATTTATCTCGACCTGCTGCCCGACTTGCCGCAGCAGCGGGTGACGGACGAAGTGCAGCATCCGCGCGGTGCGCGCTCGCTGTCGAGCCATCTGCAAAGCCGTCTCGGCTTGAAGGGCGTGAAAGCCGGCCTGCTACGCGAATGCCTCAGCAAGCAAGACTTTGCCGACGCATCCAAACTGGCGCAGGCGATCAAGCGCCTGCCGGTGCGCCTGCTGCGTCCGCGCCCAATTGACGAAGCAATCAGCAGCGCCGGCGGCGTGCGTTGGGATGCCTTACGAGGGACGATGCTCAAGGCCGCGCCGGGCGTGTTCGTGGCGGGCGAAATGATAGCCTGGGAAGCGCCGACCGGCGGCTATCTGCTGACGGCCTGCCTGGCCAGCGGACTGGCGGCAGGCCGCGATGTGCTGGCATGGCTTAGTGGTCCCAGGTAACTTCACCGGAGCCGGTGCGGTTGACGTTGCGGTTATCCGGATTGCCGAACACGCGGATGTCGCCACTGCCGCGCAACACCAGATCGGCAGACTGTTTGGCAAACACATTGGTCGTGCCTGAGCCCTTCAAATTCACGCTGACCTTGTCCGACGCCAGATGCTCGGCGTCCAGGCCGCCGGAGCCGGTCAGCTCCGCGTTCAGCGTCTTGCAACTGCCGGAGGAGGTGATCTGGCCCGAGCCCACCATCTCCAGCTCGATATTCTCCGAATTGCCCGCATTCAGATTCAGGTCGCCGCTGCCATGCACGCCGGCGGCCAGCTGGCGGTAGCGGCCATTGAAGGTCACATTGCCCGAGCCATGCAGCTGCAGGTCGAACTTCTCGCCGCTGAAGCCATTGACGGTGGTGTCGCCGCTGCCATGCACGGTCAATTCAGTCAGCGATGGCAGGGTCAACAGCACTTGCAAGGGCCGGCGATGCAGCAGCAGCATGCCCTTGGTGCCTATGTGCAGCGTCTCGCCATTCTGGATGGTTTCCACGTTGCCCAGCAGGCGCTGCTCGCCGCGCACCTTCAGCGAGGCCAGCGGTCCCTGGCTCAGAGTCAGGTCGATAGGACCGTTCAAGTCCACCATGGTCACGTCGGCATCGATCTTGCGAGTCTCGCCCGCCAGTACCCGGCCGCCGACATTGGCCGCATGGGTGTTGCCATAGGCGCGTAGCATGCTATACGACACGCCGATCAGCAGGAACGACAGCAGCAGCAAGCTGGTGCCGATTTTCATTAAGGCTCGAATACTCATGGTGCTTTGCTCCTAGTGACCCCGCAGCAGCGACACATTCATCGCCACATAGCGCTTGATGCCGAGCATCGTGTACTTGGTGACCACCAGGCTCAGCAGGCAAATTGCGATCCCCGCCAACACCAGCCCCATGCCGACCATGCCCTGGGTGGTGCGCGAACCGCTGTCGAAATCGGAGGTGATGCGCAGGTCGCCGTTGGCCACCGCTTCGGCGCGGTCCAGCAGCTTGGCCGGATTGCCATGTTCGTCGGTGATCTTCTGCCCCGGCTCCTTGAACAGTTGCACGCCCATGCTGGAAATGGCCATGCGCGCCTCCATCGACGGATCGTCGGCGCCGTCGGCATCCGCATGCAAAATCAGCTGGCGCAGCGGGCCTTGCAGCGCCAGTTCGTTCTGGCCCGACAGCGCGCTGGCCGTGACCGCCACCCCGCCGATGTAAAAGCTGAACGCGCACACATACATGGTCAACAGCAGTGCGCCGTAGACGATGGCCGGGATCACCATGAACAGATTGAAGATCGCCAGTCCGATGAAGGACACCAGCATGCGCGCCAGGCTGGCCGGGTTCTTGCGCTGCTCGAAGGCGTTCAGGTGCACGCTGGCCCGCAGCGTCATGGCGATCTTGCGCGGTTCGTCGAGTTCCTGCGCGATTTCCGCTTCACTGCGCCCAGCCGTCAGGCCGTCGATAAAAAGCTGCTCGTAGAAGGCCAGGGTCTTGGCCACCGTTTCCGGTGGCAGCCCCGTCATGGCCTTCTTGAGTGCGTCGAGGTATTGCTGCTTGCTCATGTAGCTTCTTGCGATTCAGTGGTTGTTTTGCGCCAGCGCCATCTCAACGCTCACGGACGGCTCAATTTGCACGATAGCAATAGTGCTGACCACCACCAGGGCGAGCAGAGCGAGCGTTTTCATGCTGAGCGAGAAAGTCATTTTAGTTCCTTTGGGGAAAACCCCGGTAGATGCTTTGCCGATGATGTGACTGTACGCAAACGCATCTTGTATGACCACTCACTTGCGACAGGCTGCAGTAAATGCGGAGCAGGCGACAAAAAAGGGCTACTGGGGCGTAGTCCTCCACAGGGCCGCGGCCGCGCCGGCGCCGCTGCGCACGGCCGATTCCAGCGTGGCCGGGTAGTCGCTGGCGGTGTAGTCGCCGGCGATGACCAGGCCCGCCAGGCCAGTGGCGTTACCGGGGCGTACTAGTCCGGGCGCGCAGGCGAAGGTGGCGCGCTTCTCGGTGATCACCCTGCTCCATTGCGGATGGCTCAACTCCGGCTGGCGCAGCACGGCGGCCAACTGGGCAGCGATGGCCGCGCTCAGCGCCGGCTGACCCAGTTCGGCGGCGCCGCCGGAGGCACTGACCACCACCGCCAGCAAGCCGGCCTGGCGGGCGTCCAGCTGGCCGCGGTCGAAGACGAACTGGCCCCAGTGCTGCGCGGCGGGATCGTCGAGCAGCGCGAAGAACGGCAGTTCCAGCTGCACGTCGGCGCCGTATTGCAGGTAGCAGGTGGTGATCGCTTCCGGCTCGAACGCCGTCAGGCTGGCGCGCAGGGCGCTGGTGTCGCTGTCCGGTATCTGTTGCAGCAGTGCGGCAGCTTGCGCGGCAGGCGTGGCCAGCACGGCGCCGTCGAAGCTGGCGCTCCAATTGCCACCGACCGCTTCGCCGCTGGCGTCCAGCGTCCATCGGCCATCCGGATCGCGGTGCAGCGAGTTGACCTTGGCGCCGCTGCGCACTGTGCCGCCGTGGGCTTGGATGTAGGCAGCGGCGGCGGCCGGGAACAACTCGGTCAAGTCGCTACGCGGCAGCAGCATGTCGGAGGCGCTGCGCTTGGCGCCCAGGCTGTCGCGCAGCACGTTGAGGAAGACCTGTGCCGAAGCCCGCTCCGGCGGCGTGTTCAGCGCGGCCAGACACAGCGGACGCCACATCAGCTGAATCAGCCGTGCGCTCTGGTCGAAGCGTTCCAGCAGTTCGCTGACGCTGCAATCATGGTCCAGCTGCCAGCCCATCCAGCGGGCGGTGGTGGAAAAGCGCGCCATGCTCATCTTGTCTTCGCGTTGCAAGCCCTTGGCGCGGACCAGCGCGCCTAGCAGATGCAGCGGCGCGGGCAGGCGCGGCGCGACAAAGTCCATGCCACCGGAGCCGGCCGGGTAACGCATCTGCAATGGCAGCTTGAGCAGCGCCTGCTGCGGGTCGATGCCGACCAGTGTCATCAGGCGCAGCGTTTCGCGGTAGGCGCCCAGCAGGATGTGCTGGCCGTTGTCCAGATTCTTGTGATCGGTGGTGACGCGCCGCGCCCGTCCGCCCAGCACGCGCGCGGCCTCGAACAGGGTGACGCGATGGCCGGCGCGGGCCAGCTCCACCGCCGCCGCACAGCCGGCCCAGCCACTGCCGATGACGGCGGCCGTGCGGCCGGCAATGGCAGCCGATTTAGCCACGAACGTAAGTCTTCCACGCCAGCCACAGTTTGCGGATAGGCGTGAGGGAGATGCGCTGCTGCAGCACGTGGTAGCCGTCGGCCTCCACTTCGCCCAGCAAGGTGCGGTAGATGGCGGCCATCATCAGGCCCGGGCGCTGGGCGCGGCGGTCTTCCTTCGGCAGTAGCGCGAACGCTTCGTCGTAGGCGGCCTGCGCGCGGGCGCATTGGAAAGCCATCAGCTTGTCGAAGTTTTCAGTGTGACGCGCGTTCAGCAGGTCGGCCGCGGTGACGCCGAATTGCTGCAGCTCGTTGATCGGCAGGTAGATGCGGCCCTTGCGCGCGTCCTCGCCCACGTCACGGATGATGTTGGTCAGCTGGAAGGCGTGGCCCAGCTTTTCCGCGTATTGCAGCGTTTCCGGGCGGGTCGCGCCGAAGATGCTGGCCGACAGGATGCCCACCACGCTTGCCACGTGCCAGCAGTATTTGCTGGTCGCCGCGTAATCGAGGTAGCGGGTCTGGTTCAAGTCCATCTCCATGCCGTCGATGATGGCCTGCATGTGCTTTTCTTCGAGCTGGTAGATGGCCAGGTGCGGTTGCAGCGCCAGCGTTACCGGGTGCGATTGCTGGCCCTGGTACATGCTCGAGATTTCCTTGCGCCACCAGGCCAGCTTGATGCGGGCCACCGATTCGTCCGTGCATTCGTCGACCGTATCATCGACTTCGCGGCAGAACGCATACAGCGAGGTGATGGCGCGGCGCCGTTCCGGCGACAGGAACAGGAAGGCGTAGTAGAAACTGGAGCCGCTCGCAGCGGCTTTTTGTTGGCAGTATTCGTCGGGAGACATGGTCAAATATGCAAGGTTGAAGCAATCAAGAGCGCTATTCTATAGGGGATGCAGGCTTTACACGGTAGCAAATGCCTTTTTCATGTGCTTCTTCATCGTCACGGCGCGCCAGAAGATGGTCCACCAGTCTTTTTTGCTCAGCTGCGGGCGGCAGCGGAACACGTCGTACTCCACTGCCTCGATCGCTTCCAGGATGCGCAAGCCGCCTTGCACCACCATGCGCAGCTCGAAACCGATACGTCCTTCCAGCCGCAATGCCAGCGGTGCACCGCTGAGCATCAGCGCGCGGGCGCGCTCCACTTCAAACTTCATCAGCGAGCGCCAGCGCGGGCGGGCGCTGGGATGGTCCAGCGCGGCCGGCGAGATCGCATGCCGGCTCAGGTCTTCCAGTGGAATGTAGATGCGCTCCTTGTGGATGTCGATAGCGACGTCCTGCAGGAAGTTAATCAGCTGTAGCGCGGTGCAGATCGCGTCCGAATCGCGCACGTTTTCCGCATTGGCCCGGCCGTACAAGGTCAGCATCAGCAGGCCGACCGGGTTGGCAGAACGCGCACAATAGTCCAGCAAGGCATCATAATTGGCGTAGCGGCTGACCAGCACATCTTGCTTGAAGGCCGACAGCAAGTCATACAGCGGCTTGAGTGGCAAGTCGTAATCGCGCACCACCTGGGCCAGTTTTTCAAACAGCGCAGGGTGGCTGGTGTCGCCCCGTTCGATGCGGGCCAGCGCGGCTTCATAGGTACTGAGCGCCGCGAGGCGCTGTTCCGGGGTGGCGTCGCCCTCGTCGGCCAGGTCATCGGCGCCGCGGGCAAAAGCGTAGATCGCTTCTACCGCCGGACGCAGCCGGCGGGGCAATAAAACTGATGCAACTGGAAAATTTTCGTAGTGGTCGACGGGCATAAAAGCAGGGCTAAAGGCGATTTTTAAATTAATGACGCAAAAGTCATTTGCAAACGGATGGGCTAGGATTATAATTAATTAACGGAAAGTCATTAATTTCCAGCACGTAATGGTAGTGCCATCTTGAAACGAGGGCAAGTATTGTAGTGAAATGGCTATGGACTGGTGCTCCATGGCTGCTGCTTGTTGTTGCTTCGTGGTCAGAGACCAACCAGATTCGCCTGTATCGTAAAGGAAAAGACAGTGCTCGCCACTCAAATATCGCGTCAGATTTCGCGCTTCGCTTTCGCCGCATGGCATCCGGCCCTGCTGGCCGCGGCGCTGCTGCTGAGTGCCTGTTCCAAGCCGGCCGAGAAGGTCGAGGAAATACGGCCGGTGCGGGCCATGGTGCTGGCCAGCAGCGATATTGATGTGAATTCCGAATTTTCCGGCGAAGTGCGTCCGCGCGTTGAATCCCGGCTGAGTTTTCGCGTCGGCGGCAAGATCGTCGCGCGCAAGGTTGACGTTGGCACCCTGGTGCGGCACGGCCAATTGCTGATGCAACTCGATCCGCAAGACTTGAAGCTGTCCGAAGCCCAGGCGCTGGCCGGCTTGCGCGCGGCGGAAACGGCGCGCGACCTGGCGCGCGCCGAGCTGAAGCGCTATCAGGAACTGCGCACCAAGAATTTCGTCAGTCAGGCTGTGCGCGATGCCAAGGATTCGGCCTTCCAGTCGGCGCAAGCGAATGTCGACGCTGCCGAAGCGGCTTACCGCGGCCAGTCCAACCAGGCCGGCTATGCCAGGCTGGTGTCGGACGTGGATGGCGTGGTCACGGCGGTCGATGCCGAGGTGGGCCAGGTGGTCGCGCCCGGCACGCCGGTGGTGCGCGTGGCCAAGGCCGGTGAGAAGGAAGTGGTCATCGGCCTGCCGGAAGACAAGGTCGAGGCATTGCGCCGCGTACCGGATGTGCAGGTGCGCCTGTGGGCCAATCCCAAGGAGAGCGTGATCGGTAAGATCCGCGAGATTTCGCCGGTGGCCGATCCGTCGACCCGCACCTATGCGGTCAAGGTGTCGATACCCGACAGCCTGGCCGAGGCCAAGCTGGGCATGACGGCCGTGGTGCAGTTTAGCGCGCGCGTGGACACGCCGCAGATCAAGGTGCCGCTGACCGCGCTGTTTTACGAGAAGAGCACCACCTCGGTGTGGGTGGTGGAAAACGGCGCGGTCAGGCTGGTGCCGGTATCGGTGCTGGGCGTGGCCGGCAACGATATCGTGCTGGGCAGCGGCGTCAAGCCGGGCCAGACCGTCGTGACGGCCGGCGTCAACCTGCTCAAGGCTGGCCAGAAGGTGAAGATATTGGGCGATGACTCGCCTGCCAAGCCTGTGCCTGCCGCGTCAGGCGCCATGGGGACGGCGGCCGAGGGCGGCGCCAAATGAAGGGCGGCTTCAACCTCTCCCGCTGGGCGCTGGAACACATACCGCTGACGCGTTACCTGATCGCCGTGCTGCTGATAGGCGGCCTGCTCAGTTATTCCAGCCTGGGCCAGGACGAAGATCCGCCATTCACCTTCCGGGCGATGGTGGTGCGGGCACTCTGGCCGGGCGCCACATCGCTGCAGATGGCCGAACAGGTCACCGACAAGCTGGAGAAAAAGCTGCAGGAGACGCCGGACATTGACGAGATCAGCAGCTATTCCAAGCCCGGCGAAACGCTGATATTGCTCAAGCTGCGCGAATCGACGCCCCCCAAGGATGTGCCGGCCTCGTGGTACCAGGTGCGCAAGAAAATCGGCGACATCCGCGGCACCTTGCCGCCGGGCGTGGTGGGGCCGTTCTTCAATGATGAGTTCGGCGATACCTATGGTTCCATCTTCGCGCTGTCAGGCGACGGCTTTAGCTATGCCGAGATGAAGGACTATGCCGACTTCGTGCGCCAGCAACTGCTGAGCGTGCCGCTGGTGTCCAAGGTCGAGTTGTTCGGCGTGCAGGACGAGAAGATCAACATCGAGTTCTCGCACAAGAAGTTTGCCCAGTTGGGCATTCCCTTCGAAGCCATTGTCAACCAGATCGCCACGCAGAACACGGTGGAATCGACCGGGGTGCTGGTGACGCCGACCGACAACCTGCAAGTACGCGTCACCGGCGCGCTGAAAACCGTCAAGGACCTGGAAGAGCTGGAGCTGCGCGCCAACGGCACCACCTTCCGCCTGGGCGACTTTGCCACCATCAAGCGTGAATACCAGGATCCGCCCGGCGACAAGATGCGCTTTAACGGCAAGCAAGTGATCGGCCTGGGCGTGTCCATGGAAAAGGGGGGCAACATCATCCAGATGGGCAAGAATATGCAGAAGCAGGTCGACGCGCTCAAAGGCAAGCTGCCCGTCGGCATCGAGCTCGAGCGCGTGACCGACCAGCCGGAGGCGGTCAAGGCTTCGGTGGGGGAGTTCATTCATACGCTGGTCGAAGCGGTATTGATCGTGCTGGCCGTCAGCTTCCTGTCGCTGGGCCTGCATACCAAGCCGTTCCGCCTGGACGCCCGTCCCGGCCTGGTGGTGGCGCTGACCATCCCGCTGGTGCTGTCGGTCACCTTTCTGTTCATGCGCCTGCTCGACATCGACCTGCACAAGATCTCGCTGGGCGCGCTGATCATCGCGCTGGGCTTGCTGGTTGACGACGCCATCATCGCGGTGGAAATGATGGTGCGCAAGATGGAGGAGGGCATGTCGCGCTTCGACGCCGCCACCTTCGCCTATACCTCGACCGCGATGCCGATGCTGACCGGTACGCTCATTACCGTAGCCGGCTTCCTGCCCATCGCCCTGGCCAAGTCGGCGGCCGGCGAATATACTTTTTCGCTGTTCTCGGTCAACGCACTGGCGCTGGTGATTTCGTGGGTGGTGGCGGTGATATTCACGCCCTACCTGGGCTACCTGCTGCTGAAGGTCCAGCCGCATGCGCCCGGGGAGGGCGGTCATGAGTTGTTCGATACACCGGGCTTTCGCAAGTTCCGCGCCGTGGTCAATTGGTGCGTGGAATATCGCAAGAGCACGATCGTGGCCACGCTGGTGGTGTTCGCGCTGGGCGTGTTCGGCTTCAAGTTCATCGAGAAGCAATTCTTCCCGGATTCCAGCCGACCCGAACTGATGGTGGAGCTGTGGACGCCGGAAGGCACCACCTTCCAGGCCAATGAAGCCCAGGTGAAGAAATTCGAAGCTTTCATCCGCAAGCAGGAGGGCGTGGTCAGCGTGACCAGCTACGTCGGCACCGGCAGCCCGCGCTTCTACCTGCCGCTGGACCAGATCTTCCCGCAGACGAATGTGTCACAGGTGGTGGTGCTGCCCAAGGATTTGCACGCCCGCAGCGCCTTGCGTGACAAGATCGTGGCAGTGTTCAAGCAAGACTTCCCGGAAGTGCGCGGCCGCGTCAAGCTGCTGCCGAACGGGCCGCCGGTGCCGTATCCGGTGCAGTTCCGTGTCACCGGCGGCGAGGTCGAGAAGGTGCGCGCCATTGCCGACCAGGTCAAGGACATCATGCGCGCCAACCCGAACACGCTGGGCGTAAACGACAACTGGAATGAATCGATCAAAGTGCTGCGTCTGGACCTGGACCAGGACAAGATGCGCGCGCTGGGCGTCACCTCGCAGACGGTGATGCGCGCCGCGAACACGATCCTGTCCGGCACCACGGTGGGCCAGTTCCGCGAAAACATCAAGCTGATCGACATCCAGATCCGCCAGCCCATCGAGGAGCGCAACACGATCTCGGTACTGAACGATACCAACATTCCTACCGCGAACGGCAAGTCGGTGCCGATCAGCCAGCTGGCCCGCGCCCACTTCGTGTGGGAGCCGGGTGTGGTCTGGCGCGAGGGCAGGGAATGGGCGATCACCGTGCAGTGCGACGTGGCTGACAGCATCCAGGGGCCGACCGTGTCCAGCCAGATCAGTCCGAAACTGGACGTGTTGCGCGCCAAGCTGCCGGCCGGCTATGCGATCACGGTCAAGGGCGCCGCATCGGACAGCAGCGCGGCGGAAGCGTCGATCGCGGCCAACCTGCCGCTGGCGATCTTCTTGATCTTCACGCTGCTGATGTTGCAGCTGCACAGCTTCTCGCGTGCGCTGCTGGTGTTCCTGACCGGGCCGCTGGGCATAGCCGGCGCCGCGATGGCGCTGCTGGTAATGGGGCGCCCGCTGGGCTTTGTGGCCAACCTGGGCATCATCGCACTGTTCGGCATGATCATCCGTAACTCGGTGATCCTGGTCGATCAGATTGAGCAAGATATTGCCGCCGGCGTCGCGCCGTGGAATGCGGTGGTGGAATCGGCGGTGCGCCGCTGTCGGCCTATCATCCTGACCGCGGCCGCGGCTGCGCTGGCCATGATACCGCTGTCGCGTTCGGTATTCTGGGGGCCGATGGCGGTGGCGATCATGGGCGGCTTGATATTGGCGACCGCGCTGACCTTGCTGTTTCTGCCAGCTCTATATGCGGCCTGGTTCCGCGTCCAGAAGCCGTAGAATTAGCATCGCTTTCGTTGAAAGCAAGAAAAATGATCAGAATGTTGGCGATCAGCTAAAAATCGCCCACATTCTGATAAAAAACCCGTTAGAATATCGCGTTGAAGTTGAAAGCTCCCGTAGCAAAGCGCGGGAATAGGGCGACCGTTTTCACTTACGGGTCGCCCTTTGCTTTTGTGCAAACATGCCGCGAGGATGGCGAAATTGGTAGACGCACCAGGTTTAGGTCCTGACGCCAGCAATGGTGTGGGGGTTCGAGTCCCCCTCC
>FSZM01000090.1_pt1 | contig 17494 bp, 12 predicted proteins | sample 1638831 | NCBI WGS metagenome assembly FSZM01 (sample SAMEA3914813, study PRJEB12502) | metagenome | biome: forest; material: soil | place: Canada | collected 2011-07-07 | depth 0.3 m
GAGCACCCATTGCAGTTATCCGCCAGTACATCGAACAACAGCAGACTGCGCACTAGAATCAAAGGCAAGGACGGCTTTGCCGTCCGCGCTCTTGACCCCACCTTGAAAGACGAGGTTTGCCGCGCAACCGATCAAGCGGACGGTTTTTTGGCCGGCAGCGGTATCCACTCGGTTTCGCCCGGCACCTTGTCGAAGCGCTGCGCTTGCCAGTCCTCGGAAGCCTGGACGATGCGCTCCTTGCTGGACGAGACGAAGTTCCACGACATGTAGCGATACCCATCCAGCGGCTCGCCGCCGATCACCATGAACTGCGCATCGCTGGCGGCCTTCACCAGCGGCGCGCTACTGGTGTCGAGCAGCGCCATGGTATGCAGCGCCAGCGGCGTGCCGTCGATGGCCAGTTCGCCGCTGATCGGATAGATCGCCGCCTCTTCCGGCAAATCGGACAAGCTCAGTTGATGGCCCGCCTTCATCTGGATGTCCAGGTACAGCGTATGGCTGTAAGCCTTGACCGGCGAGGTCTGGCCGAAGGCGCTGCCGACCAGGATGCGCACGCAGGCGCCATCGACCAGGAAGCGCGGCAAATCGGCTGCTGGCGTGTGACAGAAACTGGGTTCGTCTTCTTCATGCGCCTTGGGCAGCGCGGCCCACAGCTGCAAGCCGTGCGTGACGTGCGCCTTGCCGACCAGATCCTTGGGCGTGCGCTCGGAATGGACGATGCCGCGGCCGGCCGTCATCCAGTTGATCGCGCCCGGCTCGATACGCTGGAAGGTGCCGATGCTGTCGCGGTGGTCCATCGCCCCTTCAAACAGATAGGTGACCGTGGCCAGCCCGATGTGCGGGTGCGGCCGCACATCGTGATCCGCATCCAGCGGCACGTCGACCGGGCCGAAATGGTCGAAGAAGATGAAGGGACCGACCGCCTGCTTGACTGCCGACGGCAGATAGCGGCGCACCACAAAGCCGCCGCCCAGATCCTTTTCATGGCCTTTCAACAGATTCGAGATCGTCATCGCTTACCCCAGTTCAGTGGTGATTTCAGTGGTCACGGCGGTCATCAGCTTGTGGACCGGGCATTTCTGCGCGGCCGACAACAGCTCCTGGCGCTGGGTGTCGCTCAGCTCGCCGCTCAGGTGCAGCGTAGCACTCAAGCGGTAAGTGCCCTGGCGTTCCTCGCTGGCGTCGCGCTCCATGCTCACTTCGACGTGCTCCAGCGGGATGTTCTTGCGCTTGGCGTACCACACCACGGTCAAGGCCTTGCAGGCGCTAATGGCGGCGTCATACAGGTCGTGCGGCGACGGGCCGGCATCGTTGCCTCCCTCTTCCAGCGAACCGTCCGTCGAAATCAGGTGATTGCGCACGTGGACGATGTGGCGCATGGGCAACGACTGGTCGCGTATGGCTTTGATGGTCATGCTAATCCTTGTGGCTGAAATACAAAAATGTACCAGGCCACAATTTACACCTTTTGACAGGCGCGCGCCTACCCCAAAAGCATTTAGCCGGACCCCTTGCGCACCGCGGCGGCGATGTTGCGCATCTGGTGCGGATAGTCGCGCGTAACGCGCTCCAGCAGTGCCGTCATCTCGCCGGCCGGCAACGGACGGCTGAAGTAATAGCCCTGCATGACGTCGCAGCCGTGACGGTCCAGGAAGTCCAGCTGTACCAGCGTTTCCACGCCTTCGGCCACGGTCCGGTGGCCCAGCGACTTGGCCAGCGCGATCACGGCCAGGATCACCGATGCCGCTTCCGGCTGGGCCGGCAGTCCGGCCACGAAGCTCTGGTCGATCTTGATCACGTCGATGGGGAAGCGGGTCAGGTAGCTCAGGCTGGAAAAACCGGTGCCGAAATCGTCCAGCGCCAGGCTGATGCCCAGCTGCTTGAGCTGGCGCAGCAGGGCAATGGTGGCGTCGACATCGGCGACCAGCACGCTCTCCGTCAATTCCAGTTCCAGGTAGGACGGATCGAGGCCGGTCTCGGCCAACACCCGGCCCACCGTCGACGCCAGCATCGATTGCTGCAGCTGGCGCGCCGAGACGTTGACCGAGATCGTCGGCCAGTAGCCCAGGCGGTGCCACTCCACCGCCTGGGCGCAGGCGGTGCGCAGCACCCATTCGCCGATCGGCACGATCAAGCCAGTCTCCTCGGCCAATTCGATGAAGCGCGCCGGCGACACCAGTCCAAGCTGCGGATGGCGCCAGCGTATCAGCGCTTCAACGCCGGTGACATGGCCGGTGTCCAGGCTGACCTGCGGCTGATAGTGCAGCTCGAATTCGTGCTTGTCGAGCGCGCGAAACAGCGCATTTTCCAGGTTCACCCGTTCCATCGCGCGCTCGCCCATCTCCAGCGTGTAGCACTCGAAGCCGTTGCCGCCGCGGTCCTTGGCACGGTACATGGCCATGTCGGCGTGCTTGAGCAGCGTCTCGGCATCATCGCCGTCGCCCGGGCAAACGCTAACGCCAATACTGGCGCTGACATACAGTTCGTTGCCCTCTACCCGTATCGGTGCCAGCAAGGCATTTTGCACCTTCAGCGCCAGTGCGGCGGCATTGTCCGGATGGCGCATATTGGCCAGCACGATAACGAATTCGTCGCCGCCCAGCCGCGCCACGGTATCGCCTTCGCGCGGCACGGAGCGCAGGCGTGCCGCCACCTCGCGCAGCAGCGCATCGCCGTAGGAATGGCCGTAGCTGTCGTTGATATGCTTGAAGCGGTCGATGTCGAGGAACAGCAGGCCCACGCTGCGCTCGGTGCGCTGCGCCATCGACAGCGCCTCGTGCAGGCGGCAGGTCAGCAGATTGCGGTTGGGCAGGCCGGTCAGCCCGTCGTAATTGGCCAGGTACTCGATGCGTTCTTCGCGCAAGCGGCGCTGCGCGACCTGGTGTTCCAGGCTGTCATAGGCGTCCCGCAGGCGGTCAAGCGCAAGGCTCCGGTCGACGGCATTAGCTAGCGCGCCGGCGCCGAACAGCAGCAGCGAGATGGCGGTGACGATGGCCGCCATCAGCGAAGCGTCCAGGCTGGCACTTAGCGCGCTGCAGATGCTGCCGGCGGCGAAGTGGCTACCGTACATGGCGGTATAGTGCATGCCGGCGATGGCCAACGCCATCAGCAGCGCCGCAAGGCATTGCTGCCGCCAGGTCCCCGCGCCACCGCGCTCGCCGGCAAACACCACCTGCAGCGCGCCGGTGGACGCGCCCACCGCCAGCAGTACCGATAGCGCGACGATGCCCGGATCGTGGGTGACCAAGGGTTGCATCTTCAGCGCCGCCATGCCGGTGTAGTGCATCGCCGTCACGCCCAGTCCCATCACGCCGCCGGCCCCGGCCAGGCGCACGCGTCCCAGCTCGTGGTTGCGCAGCAGGTGGAAGGCGCACAGCGTGGCGCCTATCGCCGGCGCAATGGAGAGCCAGGTCAGTTCGGTGTCGTAGGACAGCGGGACATCGATGTGAAACGCCAGCATGCCGATGAAGTGCATCGACCAGACGCTGACGCCTAGCGTGGCGGCGGCAGCGACCATCCACAGGGCTGCGGCGCGGCCGGTGGCGGCGCGCATGTTCTCGGTATGCGACAACGCCGACAGCGCGCCGAACATCGGCACCAGGATGGAAAGGGCTACCAGGTATTCATTCCAGACGACTGCCATGATGTCTGCCCTGCCAGAGTGGTGACGCGGGCGACGCGAGGGCCCATGCGATCTGCTACAACAGGATGGAGAACGTGGCGGCGGAGCCGCGACTGGGGGCAAGGCTGCTGCCCGGCGCATCGCCCGGAAAGACACGGCCGCGGGGGGATGGCGGCCGACCTTTGGATGCAAGTCAGTTCGTTTAGCGTGTGTGCTGCAATGACTTCATTTATACGCCAGATCGGTCGCCAGTGGAACCACCAACGCGCCGCAACGCTGCAAAACGATGCTGCACCGCCACATCAGTGGCATAAACAACATGCTTACATCACACCTTTTTGACAAATTCCGTCTTCAGGCCCATGGCGCCGAAGCCGTCGATCTTGCAATCGATATCGTGGTCGCCATCGACCAGGCGGATGTTCTTGACCTTGGTGCCAACCTTGACGGTTCCACCACCGCCCTTCAGCTTCAAGTCCTTGATGACGGTCACGGTATCGCCGTCCTGCAAGACATTGCCCACCGCGTCGCGGTAGATTTTCGGGCCGTCTTCGGCCGGCGCGCTGCCTTGTGCGCTCCACTCATGGCCGCATTCCGGGCAGACCAGCTGCGCGCCGTCCTCGTAGGTAAAGGCGGACTGACATTGCGGGCATGGTGGTAAGGTACTCATCGATCTTTCCTTGAAGGGACTACAGAAAAGGCCGCAGTATACACCCTGCCCCCGCCGCCAGACTAGGCCAGCTTGCGCGCCACCCGGAAGCCGACGATATCGTTGGCCAGCACCGCCGAATAGCCGTTGCGCAGCGCGGCGCGCAGATAGCGCGGGTTGTACAGCCACGAGCCGCCGCGCAGCACGCGCCGCACCTGGTCACCGCCCTCTTCCCACGCGCTGCCGTCAAGCGGCGCGCCGAGGTAGTTATCGTGCACCACATCCTGCGCCCATTCCCACACATTGCCATGCATGTCGAACAAGCCCCAGGGATTGGGCGGATAGGAGCCGACCTTGCTGGTGCCCTGCACAAAAGCGCCCTTCGGGCTGCCGTTGTAGGTGTAGTGGCCGTCGTAGTTGGCCAGTTCGGCGCTGATTTCGTCGCCGAAGTGGAAGGCGGTCTTGGTGCCGGCGCGGCAGGCATATTCCCATTCTGCCTCGCTGGGCAGGCGATAGACTTGGCCGGTGCGCTCGGACAGCCAGTGCAGGTACAGCTGCGCGTCGTTCCAGCTGACGCCAACTACCGGATGCTCGTCGGTCTGCGCGAAACCGGGCAGGCGCCAGTCGGTATCGGACTGCGATTCCCAGCCGGTGGCGCGCACGAACTGCTTCCACTGGCCGACCGTGACCGGATAACGGCCCATCGCAAACGAATGCTCGATGCCGACCCAGTGCTGCGGCGTTTCGCGCTCCAGCCATTTCTGTTGCGCGCCGGCCTTGATGGCGATCGCATGTTCATGCTCGTGCGAGCCCATTTGGAAGCGGCCGGTCGGGATCAGCACCAGTTCCGGGCCGACGCCGGTGCCATCGAGGAAGCGGTCGCGCAGCACGCCATTGGGGTCGGCCACCGGCGTGCCGGGCTTCATCAGCGCCGCCAGTTCAGCCGCGTTGCGTTCGGCCTGCGCCTTGCGGTGGCGCTCCTGCTCGGCGCGGTAGGCAGCTTCCGCTTTCAGCTGGGCGGCCTTGCGCTGCTGCCCTTCGCGCTCCTCGCGGGCCTTGGCCGCATCGGCGTCGCGGCGGGCCTGCAACTGCTCGCGCAGCTGTTCGCGCACTTGCTGTTTGCGCAGCTTGGCCGCCGCTTCGGCTTCGGCACGCACCTTGGCTTCCTGCTCACGGCGCAGGCGCTCCAGGTGCAGCTTTTCCGCCGCAGCCAGCTGCGCCTGCGCATGACGCCGGGCCGCCAATTCGGCCGCTTCGGCCTTGCGCTTTTGCTCGGCCAGGCGCGCCACTTCGGCCTGCGCCGCCACTTCCTTTTGGCGCTGCTGCGCGCGCGCGCGTTCCGCCTCGGCCTGCGCGGCCAGTTCTTCCTCGGTCGGGCCGGCGGCGCGCCGCAGCGCCTCCAGCAGCTCGGCCACCGATGCGGGACGGCGCTCCTGGGCATAGGCGAAGCCCGATTGCAGCACCTGCCACTGGCGCAGGTTCAGGCCCGCCGGCGCGGATGGATGGAAGTCCGCCGGCCGCATGTCGTCGAACGGCATGCGCCCTTCCAGCAGCTGGTAGATCATCACCGCTACCGCGTACACGTCCAGCCGCTGGCTGGGCTGGCGCTGATGCGTGCCCGCTTCCGGTGCGCGGTAGCCGGTGGTGCCGGCGTTGGGGGTCTGCAAACCCAGGCTGCTGCCGGCGCTACGCACGCGCGCGGCAATGCCGAAGTCGAGCAGCTTGACTTCCGACGTCTTGGTCAGGAATACGTTGCCAGGCTTGAGGTCGCGGTGCACCAGCTTGTGCTTGTCCCACGCGTATTGCAGCGCCTCGGCCACCGGCGAGAGCAAGCGGTACACCGCCTCCAGCGGCAGCGGGCCTTCGTGCGCCAGGTAAGCGTCGAGGTCCTGACCCTCCAGGTATTCCATGATGATGAAGTAGCTCGACGTGGCCGGATCCTGCGCCCACTCGTAGACGCGGACGATGTTCTCATGCGCCAGCCGGCGCGCCTGCGTCGCTTCCTCGATCAGCAGTTTGGCATGGGTGGCGCTTTGCGTCAGCTGCGGCGGCAGGATTTTCAGCGCCACCATGTCGCTATGGCCCAGCTCCGCATGCGTAGCCAGGTCGGTGGCCTGCCACACCTGGCCCATGCCGCCCATGCCGATCAGGCGCTCCAGCCGGTAACGGCGGTTTTGCGGGCCGATCTCCTGGCCGGACATCAGTCCCAGTTCGGTTCCTAGCCGCACATGGACAGGCGCAGCGCTACCCTCCGACGCGAATTCCGCATCCAGGATGGCATTCTTGCGGCGATCGAACTCTTGCAGACTTAACAGCCCGTCGTCATGCAGAGCGCGCAGTTCGCGTATCTTGTCTCGTGCGGTTTGTATCATTTATTGCGGTTGCAAAGGGACGCCGCATTCGGCGCAAAATTTATCAAGCGGGTGACCGGCCCGCGTCGGATGGCCATTGCGGCAATAACGCGGCTGCTCCGGCGCGTGGTGATGGTGCACCGGCGCGCCGGCTTGCGCCACGCCCACACCCAGCTGGCTTTGCGAGGTCAGCGCGTTGGCGCTGGCGGCATTTTGCAAGTTCAGCAAATCGAGCTGATGGTGGCGATCCTTGTCCATTTCGACATCGCGATGGCTACGCTCCTCCAGCACCCGCTCATGCGCCAGACGTGCCGCTTCGGCCGGGGTGACGCCATGCTCGGCCGCCACCACCGAGGCCAGCGCCGCGATCTGCTCCGGCGTCATGCCGCCCTGGATCTGTAGCTTCATGATCTGGGTCAACGCTTGGGCATTGGACGGCGCGGCGGTGGCGACCTTGCCGCTGTCGCTCAAGGCGCCGATGGTCTCGATGCGCAAGATCTCGTGCGACTGCTGCGCCAGCAGCATATCGTATTCGCCCTTCCAGCGGGCAAACTTCTCGTCGCGCTCATGCTCCATCGCCTTCAGCGACTGCTGCCAATGCGCTTCCTGATCGCGCTGCTTCAGGATCTGACGCTGCTCCTCGACGGCCAGCTGGTCCAGCATGGCCTGCTTGGCGTTGGCCTGGTTCTGGCGCGCGTGGATGCCGTCGGCTTCGATGGTGCGCAGCAGCTTCTCATATTGCGCGATGGCGTCGGCCTGCGCGCCGGCGCGGCGCAGTTCCTCGATCTTCTGGTTGATCTCGGCCACCTGCACCGCGTTGGCGGCGTCCTTGACGGCGTCTTCGCGCAGCAAGTCGCGCTGGCGCGCCAGGGCCAGCTGCTCTTCCCATTCCAGCACCCGTTCGGCCTCGCGGCGGCGGGCGGCGTTGGCCAGCGCCACGCCCTGGAAGCGCGCCTTGTGGTGCTCGGCCTCCATTTCCAGCTCGCGCGCCTTCTCGTCCTTTTCGCGCTGGCGCAGCGCCAGCAGTTCGTCGCGGCGGCGGGATTCGTCTTCGATCGCCAGCGCCTGCGCGATCTGGTTTTCGATCGCCTGCTGGCGCAACTGCTGCGCAAAGCGCTGCTGCGCCAACTGGCGCTGCTCGGCTGCCGTCTGCTGCGCCACTTCGAGTTCGGTGCGCATCTTGATCTGCGCCAGCTGGCGCACGTGCTCCCAGTTGGCCTGGTCGCCGACGCGGTGCGCCTTGTTCTTGGCCAGTTCGTGTTCCAGGTCGGCCAGCACGGTGCCGGCGCCTTTGTCCAGCGCGACCTTGCGGGTGTTGGACTCCATGATGCGGCCGTACAGATCGAGTTCGCGGGCGCGCAGAGCTTGCAGGCGTTCCGATTCCTGCAATGCCAGTTCGGCCTTTTCCACCTTGGCGTCCTGCTGCAGTTCGGCGCGACGGTGGATGGTGCGCATCTTCTGCTCCTCGCGCCAGATCGCCTGCCATTCTTCCTCGTCGTAGATCTGGTCCAGCTGCTTGACGTGCTCCAGTTGCACGTGGCGCTCGTCCGCCACCAGCCACAGGGTGCCGATGCGCTCGCGGTTGTGGTCGAATTTATCGTGGCGCAGCGCGGCCGTTTCCACCTGCACTACGGCCAGGCCGAATTCGGCCAGACGCAGCTTCAGCGCCGCTTGCAGGCGTTCGTCCAGCTGCAGACGCAGGTCGGCGTTGTGGGCCATGTCGCGGATCGAGCGGCCGCCGATGAATTCCGACGCCAGCTGGCGCACCGAAGGCTCCAGCAGCTCGTGCAGCTGCAAGGTGCTGACCGTGCCCGGCACGGTCATGAAGTGCTGGGCGAAGGCCGGCACGTTCTCGATCTTGATGCCGATGGTAAAGCGGGCCGACACCTTCAGATGTTCGGCCGTTTGCAGGTCGCTAAACGAGAATTCGACCGGCAGCGGCGTGCTGCGGGTGATCAGGATTTCGGCGTTCTGGTTGCGCAGCAGGTGGTTCAGGCGGGTGAAGAAGCCTTCGATTTCGTATTCGCCCTGCGGCACTTCGGTGGCCTTGTCGGCCTGCAAGATGTAGGCGCGCGCGGTGGCCGGCACGCGCAGCGTCTTGATGAAGATGCCGGACAACGCGTCCACGCCAAAATACACAGCCAGTTCGTCGTTGCCGGGAATCCAGCGATTGTCGCGCAGGATGGGGGCATTGCGCGGCGCGCCCAAGGTCAAGCCGCAATGCTTGCAGTAGCCCGACTGGCCGTCGTTTTTCTGCTCGCACCGCGGGCATTTTACGCCGCCAAAACCAAACATTTGGAACATGTCAGACTCCTTACTGGGTTCATCGACTGGGTCGCCCCGCCGCTTGCCGATTTTAGCAGGGGCGCCCCGTTTATACGCTGGCGCACGATTCAGATCATACCTATCTGGGCGATACAGGCCAGGCTGGCGCCCTTGGCCCGCAGCGCAGCAGCATAGTCAGGCGGCAGGCCCGCTAGCCAATCGCTGGGCAGCAGCACCCGGTCGCCGCCGGCGGCTTGTTTTAGTATTAACTCCAATTTGGGCTCGCGGCCTTCCACGGTGTCGACCCGGCCGGCGTGCCAGGCGCTGGAGCAGCCGCTGGCGATCAGGCGCCCGCGCGGCACGAACTCGCGGCCACGCGCCAGGCGGTCGGCCATCACCAGCGCCAGCTGGTAGGACGCCCCCTGAAAGCGCGGCTGGCCAAACCGCACCACCGTACGCCAGCGGCCCAGGCCTTTGCCGTCGAAGTGGCGGGCGGCGGCGAGCGTTTGCCGCACCATGGTTTGTGCTGCCAGATCCAGGCCGGGAGCGGCGATGGTGTCTTCTTCGTCAGCGCCGGCGGCGTCCAGCGGGTGGACGCTCACTTCGACCCAATCGAGGCTATCGTTGATGCCGCCGCTGTGCAGCGGGAACCAGGCGCGCGCGCTGGAGACGGCGGCCGATGGGTCGGCGTGGCCGTGCAGTGCGCCGAGGTGGGAAATGGTGTGAGTGTGGATGTGGGGATGCGTATGGGTGTCGGCGCGGGCCGGCGCTGCGGCCGCTGCCGGCAGCGCGCTGGTGTCGGCGGCGGCGATCAACAGGTCGGCAGGCTGCACGTGGTGGCGCGCGTTGTCGATTGCCTGCGCTGCCAGGCCGCTCACCTGCCCGAGATGCCAGGCGTCGGACCAGCCGTGGGCGTAAATTCGCTCCTGCGCCGGCTGGTAGGCGCCGCGCACCATGCGGTCGGCCAGGACGGCGGCCAGCTCCCATTCGCGCTGCTGGGGTGCCGGGACGATGTCCATGCTGAGCACCACCTGGTCGCGGCTGTCGAAACGGGCTTCCGTGTGGCGGGCAAGGCGCACGACTTCCTGCATGCGTTCGGCGATGGCCGGCGCGCCCGCGACTACGCATTTCACTTCGGCGCGGTTGGCACGCGGCCGGCGGCTGGCGGTGATGGTCAGCAGACGGCCGTCGTCCAGCACGCAGCAGCATTTGGCGCTGGCCGGCAGTGGGCTAGAGGTGAGCATCGTCAGGCTCATAGCGAGGGTTCCTTGCGTACGTCCGCTGCACACGGTGCGCGGCGCAGCTCGAGGTGGAATTCGAGATTGGCACAGATGCGGTCCGCTTCCTCCAGCAACTGCGGCCACCGTGCGGCGTTGGCCAGTTGCAAACGAGCCAGCAGCGACCAACCCTCGTCCAGCGCGCCGACCGCGGCGAGGCTGTGGTCGCTGCGGCGCCGCTGCTGCGGCGCGGCCAGCGGCCGGTCCGGCGCAGCCCAGGCCAGCGATGGCATGCTAGCGACCGACAGGCAGAGCAGTCCCAGACGCTGCAACAGCGCCTGCTGCGACTGGAAGATGTCCAGCCCCGGCGGCAGCACCAGCAAGCGTAGCGCGCCGCTCAAGGCGGGCAGTTCCAGGAACAGGCGGCGCAACGCTCGCGCGTCGCGCTCGGCATGATCCACGGCCGCGCGGTCAGCATGGCCGACGGCGTTGCGGTCAGCGCGCTCTCCATGACCCGGGACGGTGCCGCCGCTCGGTGCCGCCCCGGCAAAGGCCGCAGCCTGCGCAATGTCGCCCGCCAGCGGCGCAGCGGCGGTCGGCTCACGCCGCAGGTTGCTGGAATCACGCGCGGCGCGGGAAGCCGTAGCGCCATCGCCTTCGCCTGCGCTACCACTGGCGACCGGCGGGGGTGCGGCAACGGTAGCGGCGGCGGAACCCCCGTCCGCGCGCTCCTCCGCTTCCGCGGCCAGTGTTTCTGCCACCAGCGCCTCTGCCGCCAAGATAGCCACCGCATCGCTCGCTACGGCGCTGGCGGCGCGCTTGCGCAAGATGGCGGCATAGTCGACGTCGTCGCCCAGATCGACGGGCACGCAATCGTCCACCGTAATGCCAAACCGGGTGTACAACAGCTGATTCAATCCGGCGCGGAAAACGTTCCACTCATCGAGCGACGTGCATGGCGGCAAATCGGGGCCACCCTGCGCCAGCGCTGCTTGCAGCGCCTGCTCAAGCGCCGCGCCCATAGCGCTCACGGTGAGCTGTCCATCGGCCTCGCTGAACAAATACAAATCAAAGCGCTGCTGCGTCACGCGCGGATTGGCGGCATCGATGACAAAGCGCAGCCGCAAGCCGATCTCCGGCGCGGCCGCAAACGGCAACAGGTCCACACTGTACGGCCCCGGATGGAAGCAGTACGCAATCTCCCCTTGATTGCAGGCCACACGCCCCGCCGCCATCCTTCGCGCATGCCCAGCCGGATTGAAAACCACCACCGTACTGGCAGCCGGCGCAGCATCGCCCTGACCGAGCCGCTGCGCGATCAAGCTCAGGCCCAGACCGCTGGTGTCGGCGGCCGGCGTGCGACGGCGAGTGAACAAGCCCATCATCATCTACGGAGTCACCGGTTCAACGGCAAACCTGGCGCCATATAGCTGAAAATGCTGCGCCGGCGCGGTCTCGAACGGCCAGGCGTGTTCACACTCGCCATCCGCATCGAGCCGGCCTTGCAGGACGATCGCTCCGCCGCCGTCAACCACGCGCAGCATCGGCTGTTCGCGCAGCAGGCGCGCGGCATAGGGCGCTTCCGCCGACAGGCTCAGTATCACTTGCCAACCCTCGCCCTGCGGCAGGAAATGCAGCGTCCAGCAGTTGTCGTCGGTGGCGATCTGCTCCAGCGCCGCAACGCTGGCCGCCGCGCGCAGCATGCCGGCACTGCCGCTCCAGAGCGCATCGTTGGCCGCTTGCGCCATGGCGGCGGGCCTAGCCAAGCTTGCCCGACGCTCCGTCGACAATTGCCGGAAACGGCGCAAGGTCAACGGCGACTGCGCCAAGGCCGTGCGCTCGTTCGGCGTCAGCACGCGGCTGCCGTCCAGCGCGGCCAACAGGACGGCATCGGCCAGCATCAGCCGGTCGCCCGGCACGGCGCGCGACAGCAGCAGATGCTCGCGCAAACGCGCCTCCAGCGCGTCCAGCGCATCGGGCGCGTTCGGCCCGTCGCCGGAGCCGCCTGTGCCTTGGCGGCCCGAATTCTGATCTGAGTTCACTTCATTCTCCTTCATGACGCCGCGCTGCGATTGGCCGCATACAGCTTGTCTATCGCTTCATTGCGACGCTTGCGCATCGTCGGCATCGAAATCTGCTCCAGCGCCGCCAACTGCTGCAGGGTCGGCAACTCACCGGTTTCCGGGTCCAGCCAGGCGTCCGGGTAGCTGTCGTCGCCCGGGCCCAGCAGCTTATGGTAGACCGCCAGCCGGATCGGCAGCGATTCCTTACCCAGCACGCGCAAGGTCCAGCTGCCGGCATCCTGGCTTGCCCGCGCTACTTCCAGATAGCCGGGGGGCAGGGAAAGCGCGGCCGCGACGGCCTGCTCGGCACCCAATTGTTCCGTGCTGCGCGCTGGATCGATGGCCGGCGCGGCAGCACTGTCGTCAGCGCCGACGTCGACAGCGTGCTCGCCCGGGCCATCGAGCGCATACTCGACGCCCTCCGCCTCCGCCTCCTCCCCCTCCCCCTCCTCGCGCGCAGGCAGGATCTGGTCCGTCACGTCGGCATGCTCGCCGGAGCGCTCCGACTCGCTGACCACCCGCCAGTAGTCTTCCATCCACAGCGCCGCCTCGCCGCTATCGCCCAGCCAGTCGTCGCCGCGATCCATATTGGATGACAGCTCTTCATAATCGCCGATCTCGGCCAGCATGACCGCAATCTTGTCCGGGCTGTTTTTCAGGCTGGCGAAACGCTTGGAACGCGTATGCAGCGGGCCGGGAGTGCCGCCGAACTGCTCCAGCGTGGCGCTCCAGCGGATAATCCACTCTGCCTTGCAGCCGCCGATGGCCTTCATCTGGCGCGCCTCGATCGGCATGACATCGACTGCGCGCCCCAGGATCGCGCCCACCTGCAGCAAATGCTGTTGCCACGCCGCGAACAGGCCTGCCACCTCGCGGTAGGCCGTATCGAGCATACGGTAAGTGTAGATTTTATTGGGAGAGCAGTCGCGCCCGGTGGCGACCATGTAGTTGTCGGCATCGACCTTGTCGCGCAGGCCGGCGTACATGTCGTTGACCTTCTTGCGCAGCATGCCTTCCGCGCCGGCGTCCTGCCAGAAGGCGCCGGCACGCGCATGATCGGCCGCCAGCACCGCCACGAAAGCTTGCCAGAACGCCGGCTGCGCGCGCAGTTCGAACAGCAGGCTCAGCGCCAGTTCGTGCACGCTGTCGCCATAGCTGTTGCCGGGCGCCTCGGCGCGGGCCGATTTTTCGCCGGCGCGCAGCACTGCCGCTACCGCATCGGTATAGTCGTCGAGCAGCAGCGCGTGCTGCCCGGGGTCGAGCACCTGGCGCAAATCGATCCGCCGGAAAGCCTGCAGCGAGCAGTGCCCCAGCAGCTTGCGCACTTGTTCCCAGCCATGTTCCTGGTAGCGGGTTCCTGGCAAGCGCATATTGTCCTGTTGATGATTGTTTGTTTGACATGTCGGCCGCGAAGTAACAATGAGCTGCGGCGAACACTTCAAAATCATGCCACAAGAAGCGCTGTTTCATGATGACGTTTACCAGCCTATTTCCCCTTCTGTTCCTGGTTCTGCGCTGCGAGCGTCGACAGGATGGCAGCGGCGATGGGCGCGGCGTGCTCGCCGCCAGTGGCCTCCGAGTGGCTGACGAACGCCGCCACCGCCAGCCGGTGCGTCTGGCCCGGCAGCTTGCCCGGCTCCAGCCAGCCGGTGAACCAGACGGTGGCGCTGTCGTCGCCGCTGGGCGCGGTGCCGGTTTTTCCATACAGGCCGGGGCGCAGCGCGGCCAGCCCTGCGCCGCTGAACGCGCCGGCGCCCGTACCGACATCGACCACGCCTTTCATGCCGGCGCGGATGCGGTCCAGCCGGATACCCAGCGGCTGCGAAGGCGGCACGCTGCTGGCGCTCGATCCGAGGTTGAGCAGCAGCCGCGGCGTCACCACATGCCCCTGCCCGACCGCGGCCGATGCCAGCGCCATTTGCAGCGGCGTGACCTGCATGCGCAGGCCGATCGCCATTTGCCGCAGTTCGTGGCGGGTGTGGATAGCGTCCATGTGGGCCGGCGTGGCTTGCAAGGCATCCCAGGTGCGCCAGTTGAAATCGGCTGGCAGCAGGCCGCCGTCAAGGCGCAGCGCCTGCTCGAAGCCGAGGCGGCGGGCGGCGGCAACGATGGGGCGCACGCTGTCCAAGGCATCGGCGTCCAGCGCTTGCAGGTCGGGCGCGCCGCCGTCGGGGCGGCCGAACAGGCTGTTGTCGCTTAATTCGCTGGACCAGGCGAACCAGGTATTGAGGCTGTAAGTCAGCGCTTGCGCCAGGCCGAGGCGCCCTTCCTGCGCGCGGCGGTCCAGGCTTTGTTCGCGGTAGTTGGTGATGTGCGCCAGGCGCGGATTGGTCGGGTAGCTGGCGGCATCGGTCTGGAAACCAAAGCCGCGCTGCTGCGCCAGGCGGTTGATGGCGGCCAGCGGCATGCCGGCCAGCAGGGCGTCGATTTGCGGGTCGCGCTGGGCGGCCAGCTCCAGGCCCAGCGCGCTGACGACCTTGAAGGTGGAACCGGGACTCTGGTGCGCGCCGCCGTCGTGCTGCAAGGCCGGCAGGCGCAGTGGGCTGCGAGCCGGATTGCTGCGGTCGAAATCGCGCACTTCGGCCCAGTTGGCGCTGTTGACGGTGCCCGTGCCGCTGCCGGCTGCGGCCAGGATGTCGCCGGTTTCGGTGTCGAGGATGACGATGCCGGCGTGGCGGTTCGGCGGCGCGGCATGTGTGCCGCTGCAGGTCTTGCCATCCCAGTGGCCGCGCTGCATGCCGATGCAATCGAGGATACGCTGGCTGAGCGCTTGCAGCGGCAGGTCCAGTGTCAAGCGGGCGTTGATGGTGGTGCTGGGCCCGGACGATGCGGGAAGACGCGAGAGCATGCCGGCGATGCTGTTGGCGTGGTCAGCGCTGATGCCCAGCAGCGGCGCGAGGCCGGCGTCGATGGCGGCCGGCGTGGGCGCACCGTCGGCCCACAGCGGCGTGCCGTTGCGGTCGCGCAGCGCGACGGACGATGGCGCGCCGGGCGGCTGGCCTGACGCGATGCGCCCGGCCGCGCTGGCGGCGCTCTGCAAGGGCTGCCAGAGCACATGGCCGCCTTCCAGCTTCAAGTGGCGATACTTCTGCTCTTCCGGTGCGCTGAAGTCGAGCGCTTGCACGTCGAGCTGTACGCCGCGCGCGCCGGGATGCAGTGTCATGGTGATTTGCTGCACGTCTTCGGCGGTTTTGCAGGCGCGTCCGCTGCATGCTGGCTCGATACGCAACGCGGCGCCCTGCGCGCTGCCACCTGCGGCGACGCGCCCCGCTAGCAACAGTTGCAGCGTTTCGCCACCGGCCGCAGCACGCGGCAAATCCAGCGTCAGCCGGACCATCCGGCGCGTACTTTGGGGCCAACTGGCGACGCGGGTCCATGGATGCCAGCCTTGCGGCAGGTCGGAAAACAGGCGCGTGGCGGCGGCCGGCATCTGGCTGGTGGTCGCAATGTCGGCCAGGGCATCGGACGATGCTGCGCCATCGACCACGCTGGCGTGCCATTGCTGCGCGCCGATGGCGGAAGAGGCCGCGCCGCGCCACGCCAGCAGCCGGCGTTCGCTGTTGTAGATATCGATCTGCTGCCGGACATAGGCGCCGTCAGCCTGATAGTACAGCCGCTTGAACAGCTTTTTGGTCGCCGCATCCATGCTCACATCGCGCCACGCCGCCATCTCGCCGACGCGCTGCGCATCGCGCGCGGCCAGCCATTGCGGCAGATCCGCCGGCGCCAGTTCGATCGCGCCGCCGGCACCGAGCCGCAGCAAGCCGTGGTCTTGCAAGGCCTGGAACAACATCTGGTCTTCCAGCGGCGCACGCGCGCCCGCCGGGACCTGGTAGCGTCCCGGTGCCAGGTATGCGCTGACCGCCTTGCCCCGCGCCGGAAACGCCACCACCAGCGCCGGTCCGGGCACATCGTCGGCCTGGCGATAAATCTGTACCACCAGTTCCCCCGCCTGTGGGCATCCCGCATTGGCGCGCCGTTCGATGCGCAGCGCCGAGCCGGCGCCCCACATCAGCCATCCCTGCTGGCGCAGCGCGACCTGCCCGTTCGCACCCTGCTCGACCTGGCCCAGGCTGGCATCACTGATCCAGCGCGCCTGGCCCGATGCAGCGTGCCAGCCCAGCTGCAATGGCTCGCTGAGCGGATCGGCAAAATCGGCACGCGCGACGCCGCCGATCTGCACCTGCGGCATCGCATCGCCGCCATGTTCGTTTACCAGCAGCACGTTGCGCAGCGCCACCTGCACACGGGCGGCCTGATTCTGCGCCACCCAGCGCTTGACGTCATCGAAGCGATAACCCAGCCGCAGCGGCGCCAGGCGCGCATCGCCCGGTCCGCGCAACTGGCTGCACAGATCGATCCGCACCGGCGCCGCCGCCCGCAATCCGGACGCCACCAGCAAGGCGCCCTCCGCGCTCAGGGTGACACCGACACCGGGCTGCGCCGGCACGCTGAACGCGGCGCCCGGCAGCACCGATTGATATACGTTTGCCGCATGAACCTCCGCCACCGCATGCGGCGTGCTGATAGTAGCCTCGGCCAGGTAACGCGCATGGCCGGCGATCAGCAGCGCACCGGCCAGTGTCGCCAGCAGGCTGGCCGGCAGCAACCAGCGGCCTGCCCCTGGACGCCGTGTCGGCAGCGGCGCTGCTACCGCTTCCCGCTTGGGCACCAGATACGGCCGCGCCCCGGCGCGCAGGTTCAGCCGGCGACGGCGCGCGCGGCGGCGTTCGGTCCAGGCCTGCAAAACAGTGCTGATCAGTCGCGGCATACGCCCCTCGCCCAGGTTGAATGTGTGCCTGCAGCTAGCGGAGGGAGCGGAAAAGCATGATGGAAAAGATATCGCCCGGTCGCGTTTTTCTGCATTTCGCGCCGCCAAAACCGCAGCTCGTCGCAATCCGATGGCGGGCCATGGGGGCGATCGATAAAGTGAGCACATCGGAACTCAATAACGGGTCCCAGCCAACCACCAAGAGGAAGCAAAATGAACGTCCTGAAAAACTTCGAAGCCCTGTTTGTCGCAACCCTGGGCTTGGCTTGCGCCGCCAACTACATGCTGAACGACAGTTCCGCCACGCAGGCCGCCGTGCAAGCCGCCGCAGCGCCGGCCGCCCCGCAAATGCAGGTGGTCGTGGTCAGCGCCAAGCGCCTGACCACGGAACAGAAACAACAATCGCTGATCGCTGAACGCAAAGCCGCCGTCGCCACCAGCGGCGCCGCCGCGAGCACGATCTGATGACCCGCTCCCCCCTTCGCCTGTACGCCCAGCGCCGCTCCGACGCCCGCGCGTAACAGGCGAAGCCCGCATCTCCCGCCCGCCCCAACTC